>Ga0209591_10007642_pt1 | contig 11849 bp, 12 predicted proteins | sample MAT01_FD_187207 | JGI IMG/M metagenome (GOLD analysis project Ga0209591, IMG submission 187207) | Freshwater microbial communities from Lake Fryxell liftoff mats and glacier meltwater in Antarctica - MAT-01 (SPAdes) (version 2) | ecosystem: Environmental > Aquatic > Freshwater > Ice > Liftoff...
TCTTCACATTCGTGTAATGCGGATGCCCGTAACCCTGCATCGTCCAGTTGCCGGGAACGTCCACCGTGTCCCAGCGGGCGCGGTTGGTTTTCACCGCCACATCGGCGGGGACGACATCCTCCGGGCGATCCGCCAGCTTGAAATGCCATTTGCCATCGAGCAAACGAAACCACGGCGATTTTTTGCGATCAAGCGAGGCTGCCAGTTTCGCGGTGGGAAAGGGATAAAGCGTCGAGCGCATCGGCAGCCGGTTCAAGGCAATGCATTCGGGCGCGGTCCACGGTTTCAGCGAGTCAATTTGGAGAAGGGACATGGGATTGATTGAAAAAATTCCTACAGTGCCTAAAGCCCCTTGTCACCATGGGAGGCCCATCCACGAAAGCTGCGGTCGCCAAAGCCTGCTGCGTTTTTCGTAATCCTGGGGCGGTCTCATCAAGACTTCACGCCCCGCGGGCCAGCAGTCCTGTCAAATAAGGCAGAAGCTGCTTCTTCCGCGACACCACGCCGTCCAGTTTCCAAGCCCCTTCGCCAGCTTCGGGGTAATCAATCAGGCGGGTGAAAGATTTGGCTCCGCGAACCAGCAGGATGGAATTTTGCGTGATCACATCGGTGACCAAAAGCGTGGAAAACACATAGCGGTGCGCAGCACGATGAGCCTCCAGTTCGTCCAGCAGAGTATTCTTTTTGGACTCGAACAACGCGAAACTCAACTCCTCGATTTGGGCCACGCTGAAGCGCTGGCCACGCTCTTCGTATTCCTTGCAGTCCGCGGTCACGACCTGGTCGGCTGTCATCGTCAACAAGGGCGAACCCACGGAAAAAATTTCCGATGCGAGCGCGGCCGGATCATGGCCGCTGATGCGGGATAGCTCGCACATGACCGCGCGATCCACCTCGGTCGTGGTGGGCGAGGTCAGGTTCAGCGTGTCGGAAATCAGCCCGCACATCAGCAACCCGGCCAGATTTTTGGAAATGGGAAAGCCTGCCTGCTGAAACAGGGTGGCCACAATAGTCGAGGTGGAACCGACCGGACGGTTCATGAACAAAATCGGCGCGGCCGTCGGCGCGGCTCCGATGCGGTGGTGATCAATGATCTCCACGATGGAAATATCGCCGGCCCCGTCCACGGCCTGGGTCAGCTCGTTGTGATCCACCAGAATGAGCTGGCGCGGGACCTGCTTGAGGAAATCGCTTTTGGAAATAATGCCCGCCAACCGCCGCTCGTCGTCCAAAACCGGAAAGGCAAATTGCGGCGAAAGCGCCACCTCCCGTTGGGCGTCTTGCAGCAGGGTATCCGCGCTGACAGAAATAAAATCATCGTAGATCATCCGCCCGGCGCGCACGGCACTGCGGCCCAGCAGAACCGTGGTGGCCGTGTCGTGCGGAGAGCTGATCACCTCGGTTCCGTGATGCCGGGCCAGCTCAAGAATCTCGTCTTCGACCGGCATGTTTCCCGTCACAATGAGGGCGCACACGCCGGCCTTGATGGCCATGCGCTGGATGTTCCGGCGATCCCCAACGATGAGCACGGTTTTTCCGTGGTCCATCAGAGCCAACCGCCGCTCGAAGGAATCCGTCTGCATCGCGGCGACCACAAGAATCAGGTGGCGCGTGTCGTTTTCCGGCGAACCGGCCAGCAGGCGGCCGCCGATCGTTTCCATGATGTCCCTGAGGGAAGCATTCACCTCGCGGGCGGACGACACCTTGTCCTTCGGCGGAAAAAGATACTGGCTGATTTTGAATCCGGAGATCAGCCCCACGCAGCGCCGTTCATCATCCACCACCGGCAGTCCGCGAAACCGGTTCTCGCCGATCCGCGTCATGGATTCATAAACCGGCTCATCGCGGCTCGCGCAGATGACATCGCGCTCCATCACGTCCTCCACCCGCGGCTGGACGCTGGTGATAAAAACCGGCGCGGCGAATCCGAATTTGTGCAGCGCAAAATCAATCCGCGCGTTGGTGTTGCCGCACCGGGCGGCGCAGACATTTTCCACCCCGGAGGCTTGTTTAAATTCCGCATAGCCGATCGCGGAACAGATGGCGTCCATGTCGGGGTTTTTGTGGCCGATAACGAGAGTCTGCATGTGTTCTGGACAGATTGAACGGGATTTGGACGATAGGAAAGAGCGTATGAAAATCCAGCTGCTTTCCGTCGTGATTCTTCTTTCGCTTTCCAGCACCGCCTGGACGCAGGAAGCCTCCCCAAGCCCGACGCCTGCTCCCGCAAATATGGACGGTATTCTCCAGCGTCCCAATCTCTGGGAAACTACCGCACTGGATTTGCAGCCCGACTTCAAGGCCCTGCGCTTTGAGTGGACCTCCGCCGCGCAGGACACCGCCCGCACCGACGCGCGCGGACTCACCTTCAGCGGACGCCTGCTCAATGAAGCCCTGCTGCGCTTTCAGGACGGCAAACTTTCCGAGGCCACCCTCATTTTTTTCAATCGAGGCGATGCGGGCGACCTCGGGGAAAAAGCCTTCGAGAAACTCCTCGCCGACACCACCGCCGAGCTGACCACCCTCACCGGAAAACCTCCCGTCGAGCGCGGACGCGACGCCACCAGCGCCGTGAAAGCCGAGGGCCGCATCTGGGAAGCGAACGCCACCGAATACCTCCTCGAATGGAGTGTAACCAAGGAATCCCGCACGAAAAGCATCCCGTTCCGCGCCGAGTTCATCCGCCTCACGATCCGTCCGAAAAGTACCGCCGTGAGGGCCATCGGCGCAACCGTCCCCGCCAATGCCTCGCGCGAGGCCGTGAGGCGGTTCGTAGGCCGCGATCATATCGAGCGCCTGCCCGATGGCACCGTTTGGATCAAAGACGTTCCCATGGTGGATCAAGGCCAGAAAGGCTACTGCGTCGTCGCCTCCACCGAACGCGTCCTGCGCTATTACGGGGCCGAAGTCGATCAACATGAACTGGCCCAGATGGCCGACAGCGACGCCTCCAAGGGCACCAGCCCCGAAGCCATGTTCGACTCGATGAAGAAACTCACCGCCCGCTTCGGCGTGAAAACCAAATCTCTCTACGATTGGGACGTCACCGATTTTCTCAAGCTCATCGAAGAATACAACCGCGCCACCAAGCGGGGCAAACTCGCCCCCGAGATCATCCTCTCCGGTCGCGTGATCGATGTCGGCGAATGCTACGAGAAGATGAACCCCGAGATCTACAAGGAGCTGCGCCTGAAAAAAACCGCCGACTTCGGCAAATTCCAACGCGGGATCCAGCAAAGCGTGGACTCCGGCATTCCGCTCCTCTGGTCCGTCCGCCTCGGACTCGTCCCGGAAAAAGACATCCCGCAGGCCGCCGGTGGCCACATGCGGCTCATCATCGGCTATAACACCACCAGCAAAGAAATCCTTTTCACCGACTCCTGGGGCATGGGGCACGAGCAGAAACGCATGTCCGCCGCGGACGCATGGGTCATCACCAACGGACTCTACTCCCTCCAACCCGTCGGAAGCTGAAAAATCACTCATTAACACTGATGCTCACGAATTCAAAAAAAGATGCCTCATGAGCCGTTCCTCTCAGTGCCATTTAGTGACCATTAGTGGTTAAAATTCCTCCGTGAAACGCATCCTCATCCTCTCCGCCTCCGTCGGTTCCGGCCACGTCATGGCGGCGGACGCCCTGGCCAAGTCCTTCCGCGCCCGCCCCGACGTCGAGGAAGTGCTGGTGGATGACTCGCTCGACCACACCAACGTCCTGCACAAACAGCTCTACTCCACCCTTTACAAGCAACTCTCCAAGCAACTCCCCAAATTCCTCGGCTGGTGGTACGAATCCAGCGACGACCCCTGGGTTTCGGACAAGGGCCGCGTCGCTCTCGACCTCACCCAGGCCCTGCCCCTCATTAACCTCGTCCGCGAGTTCAAGCCCGACTCCATCATCTGCACGCATTTCATGCCTGCCGGCGTGCTCTCCTATCTCATCCGCATCGGCCGGCTCGACGCCGAACTCGGCATCGCTGTCACCGACTACCACTTCCACGCCTATTGGATCACCCGCGCCTTCCATTGGTATTTCGTGGCACACGAGGATGACAAAATCCACATGGAGGGACTCGGCCTCCCCGGCGAACGCATCCATGTCACCGGCATTCCCATCGAACCGGAATTTTCCCAACCAGTGGATCGTGCGGCCGTCCTCATCCGCCACCATCTCGATCCCGCCAAACCCACTCTCCTCGTCGCAGGCGGTGCTCTCGGACTCAGCCCCGCCATCGCCGTCGTGCGCCGCCTCCTCCTGCTCGACCGCGACGTTCAAGCCATCATCGTCTGCGGAAAAAATGCGGGCCTCCAAAAAAATATCGAGGCGCTCACCGCCGGGCATGGCAACCGTTTCCGCGTCCTCGGCTACACCTCCGAAATGCCCGACCTCCTCGGAGCCGCCACCCTTCTACTCAGCAAACCCGGCGGCCTCACCACCGCCGAAGCCCTCGCCCGCGGGCTGCCCATGGTTGTCCTCGATCCCATCGGCGGACAAGAGGAGCGCAACTCCGATGTCTTGCTCGAAGCCGGGGCCGCCGTCAAATGCACCGAAGTCACCGTGCTCAACCACAAGCTCGGACGCCTGCTCGACGACCCCGCCCGCATCGCGGCCATGAGCGAAAACGCCCGCCGCATCGGCCGCCCGACTGCCGCCGCCGACATCGCCCGCATTGTGATGGAATCCCCCGCCCGCAAACCCGCCATCATTTCCCGTGAGCGCGAAAAAGCCCTCCGTAAACGCATCGAAGCCCAAAAGGGATGAGTCCATCCTCTCAACCCTCAACCCTCAACCATCAACCCTTCCTCTGGGGCGTCGCCAGTTCCGGCTATCAGTGCGAAGGCGGCTACAATGGCACCGGCCAGCCCCAAAACAACTGGGCCGAATCCGAAACGCAGGACCGCGTCATGCGCACCGGGCAGGCCTCCGATTTCTGGCATCGTTACGAAGAGGATTTTGCCCGCTGCCGCGCCATGGGTCTCAGCGCCTTCCGCCTCAGTATCGAATGGCCGCGCGTCCAGCCCTCCGCCAGCACGCAACGTGCCGCGCCGCCGGATTTCGACCTCGCCGCCCTCGATCACTACGCCGATATCATCGCCGCCTGCCGCCGCGCCGGCCTGGAACCCGTCCTCACCCTCCAGCATTTCACCCATCCCGCCTGGCTCGGGGTGGACGCCTGGCTCGATGACGAAACCCCCGTGCTCTTCGAGCGTTTTGTCGCCGTCACCGTCGCCCACGTCACCCAGCGGCTGATCGCGTTTCACAAACAAGACCCCCTGCATTGGTTCGTCACCCTCAACGAGCCGAACATGCTCGTCCTCAATACCTATTTGAGCCGCCACTTCCCCGGCAAGGCCGGCAGCGGCATGAGGATCGGCATTGCCGCCTACAACCGCCTCCTCGCCGCCCACGTTCGCGCCTACAACGCCATTCACGACCTCTACGAAACCCAAGGCTGGGCCACTCCGCGCGTGACCATGAACACCTTTTGCAGCGACGTCTATTGGTCGGAAAAAATGCTGCTCGATCTGCTCTGCGTCCGCGAACGCGAGATCCCCCGCGAGGGCTTGCGCCGCTATCTGCTTGACGGCTCCAAGCGCCTCCACCACGCCATCGTGGCCGCCAAACTTCCCTTCCACACCGACCCTTGGGTCCTGCTCGGACGCTTCATCCATTATCTCACCGACCTCATCGCCCCCCGCCTGGCCACGGCTGAGACCTTTCGCTATTTCCTTGATACTCTCGACCAATCAAAACGTCCCCGCGTGCTCGATTACCTTGGCCTCGACTACTACGATCCCTTCACCGGACACATCTTCCGCCCGCCCCATTTTGCTGATCTGGAATTCAAAAGCAAAAGCCTCCACGGCCACCTCATGGACGGCCTTTCGCGCAAATGGTGGGACTGGCACATGCTCCCCGAGGGCCTGCATTTTTTCTGCAAATACTACGCCTCCGAATTCCAGCGCGGCGTCCTCATCGCCGAGAACGGCATGGCCCTGCGCCGCAAATTCGACAACAGCATTTCCCACGCGCGCCGCGACCGCCTGACCCGCAGCGAATTTCTCACCGCCCACATCACCCAGGTGCGCCGCCTCCAGGCCGAGGGCGTTCCCATGCTTGGCTACCTGCACTGGTCCATCACCGACAACTACGAATGGGGCTCCTACACCCCCCGCTTCGGACTCTTCAGCGTGGATTACACCAACAACGCCGCCCGCGTCGCAACAGACCATCTCGGCGACAATCCCTCGGAAACCTACGCCCGCCTTATCAAAGAAGCCGCAGAGTAAAACTTACACCTACACCTGAACATGAACCTACACTCCCGAATGCACGTGTAGGTGTAGGTTTAGGTGTAAGCCCAGACCATGAAATAGCCGTCTTCGGGCGGGCAGCAAGATGGTATCTTCATCGGAACGAAGGTGCTTGAATAGGAGATGCTTTGGGCAAGAAGAGGATACATTTCTCGCCGGACGGACTGGTGAGTTCGAGACCGGTGTCGCCGGGGAGTTGCCAAAAATAGATACGACGCTCTTGCGTGACGAGGGCACCCTCGCAAAGCGGGAAGGGTCAGTCCGTGCATATGTGCATTTGCATAAATGCACGGACTGACCCGAATGGCACCAAGTTAAGGAGTGTTTTGGATAGAAAAGCTCGTTCGGAATCTCTGACCTACACCTACCCTTGAACCTACACTTACCCCCCAGAAGAGCGGCGAGTAGGGGTAGGTTCAGGAGTAAGGGTAGGTCCTCCCCAGCTCGCCTTAACTTCCTGCCATTCATGCCTAACCCCTTTTTCGTGCCCTTTACCGCTAGGCGTCATTGGTGTTTTGTTGGTGAGACTATGAGCCATAAGAAACATATGAACTGTTGTTGGCCTTTGTCGTCGCGGATAAGACTCAGCTTCTCTTGGTCTATTCTGGATACGCGTAATCCGAATCGTGCGAGTTCAGTGTTGATCTTCGTAACGGTGGGAGTCGCCAACACGGCTTGCGCGAATGGCGCGCGAAGCGCAGTCATCTTCGGATTGTGCATGTTGCCGGCTGAACGCTTTGCAGCGTCTAACTCGCGGGGCACAGACTGCTCTAGCGCGGAGAAAACCTCGTGCTGGAATGTTGAATCGCTGACGAGCCAGTGAAGTTCAATGAATTCGAGCCGCTGGATGTGGTCGCTCTGCGCCAACTTGTTGAGAGCATCCTTGAAGGCGGGCAAGCCTCCATCTTCGACGTATGCGATGCTCGCACGAGCGGGCGAGAAACGATCGTCATCGGGCCGGACAGACGACGTCCAGCCTGCAAAGCCTGTTGAGGTGCCGCACAGGATTAAAAATGAAATAAGAGTGCGCACTGGGATGTCGCCTAACGACCCCAAGCTCAGCGACAGCGGAGTGCGGCGCGGCACCTGCATGGTGGGCGGAAAGGTGGCGGCGGAAGTCCCGGCCTGCCGGGATGACGCACGGAGCTGTTCGCTGCAGCGCGTTAGGCGCTTCGGCTGTTCGGATGAAGCTCTATGAAAACACATATCGCTACGGATAGTCCGGGTCATACGCATCCGGGTCTTGCTCCTGAAAGTCCTGCTTGTGGTCCTCAAGCCACGCCTCGACGCCCTTGGTGTCCCAGTCCTCGACCAGGAGTTGTCGAACGAGTGCTTCGGAGCCTTGCGGCTGGATGGCTCGTGCCGCCGGGTCGATGGGATTATGTCTTCGGAGCATTTCGGAGCAGAGCGCCAATCCTGAGTCTAAGCGTTCGCGGAGGAAGTAGGCTGCGCGTCCGGATAGCTTCGGCCACCGACCTGAAATTTCGTGCTCGCATACTGCTCGCCAAATATCGGCTGAGTCTGTGGTCGCTTCGCGGCGGAAGCCCTCGAATATCTCCTGAGAGTCCCAGCTCGGACTGGCAGGTGCCCAACGCCATTGGCGCGTCGGAGCAGATTTCCGCGTCTTACGGAACCACTCGTGTAACCAAAGGACTTCAGGAAGGGGACGCATAAGCATCTACAATTTCAGAGCGCGCGTAGAAGCGCCTAACGACCCCAAGCTCAGCGACGGCGGAGCGTGGCGCGGTAGCTGCGTGGTGAAGCGAAGTGAAGGCATACGAGCTAGAGAAAAAGGTGGCTCGGAGGAGACGGGTCCGAGCTAGAAATAGTCCCGGCTAGCCGGGATGACACGCGGAGCCGTTCGCGGCAGCGTTAGGCGGCGTTCTGTTCATAGGAAAACGTCGGAATCTCTGCCCTCTTGCTGGCGTGCTCGACGGTGATACCGCAAATCGCTCCCGAGCGGTCGATGTCGATAAGCGTGTCCTCGTCAAGGTCGCGAGTCTCTGCGACATCGGCGGGGCGAAACTCAATGTGGAGCGTATCGGTGTCCTGAAAGTATCGAATCTTCATGGTGTGAATGAGTGGTCAAAAAAGGCGTTGTGAACAGTCTCGGCGTCGGGAAGCAGTATGACACGCAGAAACCGTCCGTCCATCTCTGGAATTGGTGCCCAGCGGCGAATGCGTCCGTCCTGCTGGACGGCTTCGCGCACTGGCGATTCGATGACGTGCTGAATCCACTCGTCGCGGATGAAAGCCCGGTCTGGGCGAAGCCGCATGGTGTGGAAATACTGAGTGAATTTCACAGTGCGGGTGTAGCAGGGATTTTATTGCAGAGGAAGCGCGAAGCCGCCTAACGACCCCAAGCACAGCGACAGCGGAGTGCGGCGCGGCACCTGCATGGTGGGTGAAAAGGCGGTGGTGGAAGTCCCTGCCTGCCGGGATGACGCGCGGAGGCGTTCGCTGCAGCGCGTTAGACGTTGCGGTTGAGTAGTGAGCGCATCGCATACTGGTTGAGTAGAGCGAGAATGTAGAGGACAGGACCGCTGCCGAGAAGACCGTAAATGAGATAAGTCTCGGTAAGCAGCCGCAGGTCTCCGCCAACAGGAGGAGGAGAAAACTGGATGCCGAGCGCAAGGCGACTGAGCCAGAGAAGGAACGAGAAGGAGACGAGAGCAAGCGGCAACGTGACGCAAGGCAGAAGAATGAACGCGAGCAATGGAACGCGTCGAAATGCCGGTCGGAATAGGAAGGAGATGAGTATGCCAGTGAGAATAGCACAGCTAACTCCGGCAATGTGACCGACGGCACCGGGCGGAATGCTCCAGCCGTCGTCGAATAGCAGTGGAAGCAAAAACCAGAGCGCGCCGCTGACGATGCCGGCGACCAAGTAGAGCAAAGTGTTCTTCGAGGCTTTCATTCTCGGTGTGCGCGAGCAACGCCTAACGACCCCAAGCTCAGCGACGGCGGAGCGTGGCGCGGTAGCTGCATGGTGGAGCGAAGTGATGGCATACAAGCTTGAGTAAAAGGTGGCTCGGAGGAGACGGGTCCGAGCTAGAAATAGTCCCGGCTAGCCGGGATGACACGCGGAGCCGTTCGCTGCAGCGCGTTAGGCCCATTGGTTGGAGTCACTTCTTGGGCCATTTTTTTGTGGGATCGGCTTTGCGTTTCGCTTTGGGTGCGTCTGCAACGGAAGTCTCCAAAAGCTCCACTTCGATTCTGTCGCCGATGACAAGCTCCTGGAACTCGACCCAACGAAGATGGAAGTCTGCCCCGGATTTGCGTCCGGTAAGGCCGCCAACGGAAAGGTGAAAGTCTGGTGCTTCGTCACGGACTTTCTTGGTTTTGCTTCCGATAGCACCGACTGCACTGATGATCGTGTTGAGCACGGAAAGGTCCTCCGCGCCCGCAACGCAGAGTTCTTTTCCGTTCAGCTTCACTCGGAGCGCGATCATGGGCCTAACGACGCCAAGCTCAGCGACACGCGCGGCTGGCGCGGCCCCTGCGCGGTGGGGGAAAGGCGGAGGCAGGAAGCAGGGGCCGTGACAGCCGCGCGTGTTCGCTGCAGCGCGTTAGGCCTTGTTGATAGCAGAGAAAATCGCATGATGAATGGTCTCAATATCGAATCCACCGCCTGACCAAGCCGATGGATGATTGGAGTGACAAAGAACGATGTTGCCGGAAATCACGGCCTCGAATTTCGGGCATTCTTGAACCGCGTCAAATAAACCGATGTCGTAAATAAGGCTATGCCAACAGACGGTTCCACCAGCGATAATGATTGTTGGAGCCAATTCGCTTATCTGTGCTTTCAGTAGAGACGAATTCATACGGGACTCGTCACGGATTTCGGAGTCGTTCGATTTGGAGTGCCCTGAATGTTTCTTGATGTTGACTACGGCCATCTTGTCCAAAGTCGCGTGGAGTAATTCGCTGTTGCTCGCAACTGAGTTGATTTCGGGTTGTGATAGCGGGCGGTTCCGTTGCAGTGCAATCTCAATAGCCGCTGCGAGTGGAACGCTCTTGAGGTAAGTAGGGATGTTGGCATCCAGCCATCCGTGTGCGAGGTCACTGATTCTGATGATTCCGCATTCTTGATAGCCGTAGTTCTCCTTGAGGAGGAAAAGCACTCTAACTTTGGATGCCGCCCATTTTTCGGGGTTGATGGCACCATCGAAAGTGTATTCCTCCAGGCCGCGTTCTTGAAGATACTTTTCGTAGCTGGTCATGGTGCGAGTGGGCCTAACTGGTGAGTATGCGACTGGGGCGAGATTCGATATACATATTGATTTTTTCATACCGATAAGTATACATCCTGTCAATTTCGATCCCCAAGCTCTGGAGAAAATAAGAGGTGCGGTCCGGCTCAGGCTTTTTTCTTATGCGACAGAAAAGGCGTGTTGCCAGTGGGGAAATTCGTGTATGGAGGCGGTGAAACTATTCTTTAGTTCTAAGGCGCGATAGGGACATCGCGCCCTACCGCTTGGGTTTCATTTTTTACGGCGGTGACGCCGGGGCGCTTATTAGTGCGCGTCAGTGAAAATTAGTGGTTTCACACAAAGATCCCCGAGGCCCAGATATAAGGCATTGTGAACAGTGCCACGACATTCCAGCCCATCAGATAAAAGCGCATCATACCGGGGCTGTAAGGCCGCGCTCCCCACAGCAGCAGGGCATCAAGGAGAAAATAACCCGCCCCGCAGACAAGGGCGCCCGCCGCCAAGGGCTGGTGCAAGGCGAAGCCCAGCAAGGCCGCCTCAGCCAAGAGCAAACCCGCCAGCAGGCACTTTGCCGGCACCACCCCCAAAACCACCGCCGTGCTGCGCCGTCCCGCGATTTTATCCGGCTCCACGTCCATGATCTGACCCAGCAAGTGCGAATGCATGGCAAAGAGCAGGCCAAAGAAGAACACCGCCCCGGAAAGCTGCGGCACCCCTGCCAACCAACTGCTCAAGACAAACACCAGCAGATAGCCCGCCTGATTCAGCATATCGAGGAAGGGACGATTTTTGAATCCCCAACCCGGCCAATTGTAGGTCGCAATGAGCGCAAGCAGACCGAGAAACCACCCGATGATTTTTGGCCCCTCCAGACAAACCAAGAGAATAAGAAAAGGCACTTGAACAAGAAAGACCACCCAAGGCAACTTGCGCAACTGATCCTCTCCGCCTCGTGCTCCGAAAAGAAACGTTCCTTTGCGCGGATTCACCCGGTCCGTCTCGCGATCGGCCAGATCATTCAGTCCGTAAATCAAGAGCCCGAGTGGAACCGTCACATAGACCAGCCCGAGCCAGAAAAGCGGACGGTTAAAAACCCACACGCCGCCGCAAGGCAGCAAATAAAACCAGATGGAAGTGAGCCAGAATCCCGGCCTGGCGGCCATGATGGTAAATCGCAGCATGCCTGCCCCGGCCATCATCGCAAATTAGAGGGAATCAACAAAAGTCATGGTCACGAAAGAAGGCAAGGATCACAAAGGGGGGGTTCATCAAGAGAAAACCGTCTGTATTTTGAGATCTTTAGGTTTTTTTGCGGCT
>Ga0209591_10007645_pt1 | contig 11847 bp, 11 predicted proteins | sample MAT01_FD_187207 | JGI IMG/M metagenome (GOLD analysis project Ga0209591, IMG submission 187207) | Freshwater microbial communities from Lake Fryxell liftoff mats and glacier meltwater in Antarctica - MAT-01 (SPAdes) (version 2) | ecosystem: Environmental > Aquatic > Freshwater > Ice > Liftoff...
GACGAAACCTGGCCCGCCAAATTCCCGCCGCCCTTGAACGAACGATTGCAAGCGGTGCTCGACACTCCGGACGGTTGATCGTCACGCGAGGATTTTCTTCACCACGGTCCCGTGCACGTCGGTCAACCGGTAGTCCCGCCCGCCGTGGCGGTACGTCAGCTTTTCGTGGTCGATCCCCAGCAAGTGCAAGATCGTCGCGTGGAAGTCGTGGACGTGGACGCGGTCTTTGGCGACGGTCGCTGCGATGTCGTCGGTCTCGCCGTAGCGGATGCCGCCTTTCACCCCGCCGCCGGCGAGCCAACTGCTGAAGCAGGCGCTGTGGTGGCCGCGGCCGTACTTGCCGTCTTGGCCCGGCGTGCGGCCGAACTCCGTCGTCCAGACCACGAGCGTGTCGTCGAGCAGCCCCGTGCGCTTCAAATCGGCGAGCAGCCCCGCGATCGGCCTGTCGATCTTCTTGGCCAGGTCTTCGTGCTGCTTCATGTCCGCGTGGCTGTCCCAGTTGTTGCTGGCCCCGGTGTCGATGAGTTCGATGAACCGCACGCCGCGTTCCGCGAGCCGGCGAGCGACCAGGCACTGCCAGCCGAAGCCCTCGGTTTGGCCTTCCTTCAACCCGTAGAGGTCGAGCGTTTCCTTGGTCTCCTTCGAGAGGTCGAATGCCTCCGGCGCTTCGGTCTGCATTCGGAATGCCGTCTCGAACGATTGAATGCGAGCGGCCAAGTCGCCGGAATACTCGTTCGCTTTCAAGTGCTCGCGGTTCAACTCTTCGGAGAGCCCGAGCTCCAGTTGTTGGAGCGCGCCCTTCGAGCGCATGGCCAAATTGGGCACCGGCTCCTTGCCCGGCACCACGCGGGTGCCCTGGTGGTACGCAGGCAGGAAGTCGTTGCCGAACACCTGAGTGCCCGCGTAAGGCATCTGCGGGGCGATGACGATGAACGACGGCAAATTCCGATTGACGGTTCCGAGGCCGTAGCTCACCCACGAACCCATGCTCGGCCGCGTGAAGAAGAACGACCCGCAGTGCATCGCGAGGGTGGCTTGGTAGTGTTCGTTTTCGTCGGATTTCATCGAGTTGATCAGGCAGACATCGTCCATGCGCTCGCGCAGGTGCGGGAACAGGTCGGACACGGGCGTGCCGCATTTGCCGCCGGGTTTGAACGCCCAACGCGGCTTGAGGAGCAGCTTCTGCTGGTTCGACAGCCCGCCTCCAATGCCGAAGCTTTTTTCGTCCGCGTCGATGAGCGCGGGCTTCGGGTCGAACGTATCCATGTGGGACACGCCGCCGGTGGAGAACAGGAAGATGACGCGCTTGGCCGCGGCGGGGAAGTGCGGAACCCGCGGGGCGAGGGGGTGCTTCGATTCCTCAGCCATCAACTCGCCGAGGATGGCCGGCAGCGTCAGCGACCCGCCGACGATCGAACGGATCGCAGCGCGCCGAGTGGGATGGAAGTTGAAAGCGGACATGCGGGCTCTCAGTTCACGTAAACGAACTCGTTGAGGCGGACCAGCGAGCGGATGTAGCTTTCCCACGCGGCGGCCGGATCTGAAATCGCTTTGGCTTTCTCGATGTATTCCATTCCCTTCTTGGCCTCGCCCGCAGTGACCGGGCGACCGAAGAGCAACCGGTAAAGGCCCTCGATCTTCCCCACGTCGTCGCCCCAGAGCTTACTGGCCAGCGCTTTCGCGCGGGCGTGGACGAACGGGTCGTTCAAGAAGTACAGCGATTGCAGCGCGGTGGTGCTGGTCACGCGGCTGCCCGTGCTCGCGCCGGTGTCCGCACCGTCGAACGCGGCCAGGAACGGGTGGCGCTGAATCCGCTGCGTCATGAGGTAAACGCTGCGGTGGTTGTGGTCGTAGACGGCGCGGAATGGCTTGTGCTGGGTGAAGTCCCACGCCGTCGGTTCGGGGAACGGATGCGGGCCGGGACGGTTCAAATCGAGTTCGCCGGAGACGGACAGGAGCGCGTCGCGAATGCTCTCGGCATCCAACCGGTGAGCGCGGAACTTGCCGAGCAAGTCGTTGTTCGGATCGGCAGCCTCGGCACCGGCTACGACTCCCGTGGAAGACAGGCGGTAGGCGTGCGAAAGCATCATCCGCTTGTGCAATTTCTTCAAACTGAACTGATCTTCGACGAACGCGCGGGCGAGGAAATCGAGCAGTTCCGGGTGCGTCGGGGCGGTGCCTTGCCGTCCGAAGTCGTTGGTCGTCGGCACGAGGCCCCGGCCGAAGTGGTGGTGCCAGATGCGGTTGACCATCACGCGGGCGAACGGCGGATTGTCCGGCGAGGCGATCCAGTTTGCGAGTGCCAGCCGTCCGCTGGTCTTGTCGTCGTCGTCGAGCGACTGCCCTCCCAGTACGGCGGGAAAGCGTCGCGGCGTGAAGGCCCCTTCCTTCGCGGGGTCGCCCTTAGTCTGAATGCGGGCATCCTCGACGATCGCGCTTTCGGCCACCGCATAGGCCGTGGGGAACGGCAGCGGCGCACTCGTCGCCGCGCGCTGGGCTTGCTTCGCCGCGTCGATTTTTTTCTGGATCGAGTCTTGGAGTTTCTTGTCGTCCGCCGCTTGGCCCTTCTCGGCATTCAACGCCTTCAATTCATCGTCGTACGCTTTCTTCTGCCGTTCGCGCTCCGCGAGTTCGGCTTTCACTTTGTCCGCGGCGGCGAAGACGACCAGGTCGCGCTGCCGCTGTTCGAGTTCGATGCCGGGCCAGGGGTAGCGGGTGCTGCGGAAGATGCCGTAGAGCCCGTAGTAATCGGCCATCGAGATCGGGTCGAACTTGTGGTCGTGGCAGCGGGCGCAGTTGATGGTGAGCCCCAGGAACGCCCGGCCGAGGTTGTCCAAGGTGTCTTCGATGGTGAGGTGGTGCGGGTAGTCGTCCACCGTCGAACCGAACCGCCGGGCGTTGGCGATGTACCCCGTGGCGATGGTGTTCGCTTGGCTTTCCGCTTCGGACTTGCCTCCCATCAGGTCGCCGGCAATCTGCGCTTTCACGAAGCGGTCGTAGGGCACGTCCGCATTCAATGCATCGATCACCCAGTCGCGGTACTTCACCATCTGCGGGATGGGGAAGTCCGAATTGTCCCCCGCGGTGTCCGCGTAGCGAACCACGTCCAGCCAGTGCCGCCCCCAGCGTTCGCCGTAGCGGGGCGAGGCGAGCAGTCGATCGATCACCTTGGCGAAAGCCGCGGGCGACGAGTCTTGAACGAATGCCTCGACCTCGCTCGGCATCGGCGGCAACCCGATCAAATCGAACGTCGCCCGGCGAATCAAGGTCCGCTTGTCCGCATCGCCGACCGGGGCCAAGCCCTTCGCTTCGAGCTTCGCCAAAAGAAAGCGGTCGATGTCGTTCGCGGGCCACGCCGCGCTTTTCACCGTCGGAACGGGCACGACCGCGGGCACGGGCGCGAAGGGCCAGCGATTCTTCGTTGCGGCCACGCTCTCCGTCGGCTTCGTTGGCACCGCATCGTCCGGGGCCGGCGCGCCGCGCTTCACCCACTCGACTAGGACCGCAACTTGTTCCTTCGCCAGCGGCTTGTCCGGCGGCATCGCGGCGATCTCTTTGTGATCCCGCCGCACCGCTTGCACCAGCGGCGATTCGTCCGGCTTCCCCGCCACGACGGCCGGGCCGCTCGAGCCGCCTTTCAGCCACGCCGCTTTCGCATCGAGCTTCAGGTCGCCCTTGAGCTTCTTCGCGGTCGCACTGTGGCAGCCGTAGCACTGCTCGACGAACAGCGGTCGGACTTTCGATTCGTAAAAAGCGTTGTCGTCCGAGTCGGCGGCGACGGCCGGGAAACTCGCGAGGAGTAATCCGAAGAGCGTGAGGTGTCGCATCGTGTTGAGGGCGATTGAGGGAATGAGTCTCTTCTCCTATCATCGCAAAGTTTCCCGCGGATGCAACCGGACTCGCCTTCGCCCACGAACCACCGTTCGACGATTTCGTCGTTCGTTCCGGTTCTGCTTCGTCGAAGGAGTCCCGCCACCCCGACGCGGCCATTTCGACTCGTCCCGCAACCTGGAGGCGGTCGATTCCCTGACGGGAGCCGGGCTGCGCCCTACAACGTGGCCATCCGGGTGAAGTGGGAGGGCGGGCCGTGGCCGGGTTGAGAATCCTCGTCGCGGCGTCGGAAGTCGTCGGTTTCGCCAAGACCGGCGGGCTGGCGGACGTGGCCGGGTCGCTGCCCCGGGCCCTCGCCGCTCGCGGGCACCAGGTCGCGGTCGTCATGCCGTACTACCGCTCCGTGCGGTTTGGCAAGCAACCCGTCGAACGCACCGCGCACGTCATTCCGGTGCCAATCGCCAATCGCACGCTCGCGTGCCGGCTCTTCCGCTCGGTCCTGCCCGGCTCGAACGTCCCGATCTACTTCGTCGAAGCCCCCGAGTACTTCGACCGCGACGACGGCTTCCAGGGAAAAGGTCTCTACCAACAGACCATGCCCGGCGGCTACAAGGCCGACTACCCGGACAACGCCGAGCGGTTCATCTTCTTCTGCCGCGCCGTGCTCGAATCGATCCCCGCCATCGGCTTCGTGCCGGACATCGTCCACGCCAACGACTGGCAGACCGGCCTCGTGCCCGCCCTGCTCAGTGAAGCCTATCGCCAGAAGCCCGGCTTCGCCGGAATCCGCTCGGTCTTCACCATCCACAACATCGCCTATCAGGGCATGTTCGGCTCGGACGTAATGAAGCTCACGGGCCTCCCCGGCTGGCTGTTCAACCACAAGCAACTCGAATTCCACGGCCAGTTGAACTTCATCAAGTCCGGCATCGTCTTCGCGGACGCGGTCAACACCGTCAGCCCGACCTACGCCAAGGAAATCCGCACCGCGGAATACGGCTGCGGGCTCGAAGGCTTGCTCACGGAGAACCTCGCCAAGCTCAGCGGCATCGTCAACGGCGTCGATTACGGAGTCTGGGATCCGAGCGTCGATCCGCACATCCCCGCGACGTTCGACTCGAAGACCGTGTTCGAGAAGAAGCCGCTGAGCAAAGCGGAACTGCAACGCCGCTTCCACTTACCGGTAGAACCCGACCGCCCGATCCTCGGCGTCGTCGCCCGGCTCGTGAGCCAAAAGGGGATCGACCTGATCCTCGGGGCCGCCCCCGGCTTCCTCGACCTCGGCTGCCAACTCGTCTTCCTCGGCGAAGGCGATCCCGAGTACCACAACGAACTCCAACTCTTTCAGGCCAAACACCCGGACCAAGTCGGCCTTTACCTCGGCTTCAACGAAACGCTCGCCCACCTCGTCGAAGCGGGCTCCGACCTGTTCCTGATGCCGAGCCGGTATGAACCGAGTGGTTTGAATCAACTCTACAGCTTGAAGTACGGCACTCTCCCGGTCGTCCGCGCGACCGGCGGCCTCGCGGACACCATCGTCAGCGCCACTGAAGAGAACATCGCCGCGGACGTCGCCACCGGTTTCAGCTTCGAGGCCTATACTCCCAACGCGCTCTACGAAACGGTGAAATGGGCTTTGACCCTTTACCGCACCCGTCCCGAAGACTTTCAGACCGTCGTCCGCGCTGCGATGCGCCAGGACTGGGGCTGGGACCGCTCCGCAGCGGCGTACGAATCGCTCTATCGAAAGATTCTCTGAAGTGGTGCCAGGCCTCCCGGCCTGGCATTGTTCCGGCAGGCCCGAAGGCTTGCCCCACATGAGAACGGAGTGAAATCCGTCATGGACGCTCGAGTCCGACAGCGTCGCCTTCCGCATTGGGATGTTCCGGGAGCGACGTATTTCATCACCTCCTGTCTGGCCGGAAGTCTTTCAGCGCAGGGGCTACTCGACCTGGAGCAGTATCGACGAAACCTGGAAACCCGTGTTAAACCACGGGCTCTGACTGACAAAGAATGGGTGTACCAACGCGAAAAAATGATCTACGGCCGAATCGATTCGTGGCTGGACCTATCGCCCGGCACAAGACATTTAGAAGATCCTCAACTCGCGCAAATCTGCGCAAACGCGATGTTACATTTCGCGGATGAACGGTATACTCTGCTGGCTTTCGTCGTCATGCTGAGCCATTTTCACTGGGTCTTTCGACCGTTGGAGACGTGGATCGTGTCACTGGGGCCGACGATCGAAGAGCGGCCCCCACGCGAGCGGGTTATGCACAGTCTGAAGACGTTCACGGCCTGGGAATGCAATCGAATGATGAAGAAAAGAGGACCTTTCTGGCAAGACGAATCGTACGACCACTGCATTCGTGCTGACGATGAATTGCACCGGATTATTGACTATGTTGAACAGAATCCCGTGAAAGCGAAACTCGTTCCGTCTGCGCAGGACTGGCCATACTCTTCAGCCGTGATCCGTGAACGAAACGGGATCGCGTCCGGAGAAGCGATTCCCAAGGGGATGCGGTGAGGGCTTCATAGTGTGGTGCCAGGCCTCCCGGCCTGGCATTGTTCCGGCAGGCCGGGAGGCCTGCCCCACATAAAACCCTTTCTCCTTCCCACTCTCCCCCGCGGCCACTAGGCTGTTCCCACGACCAATTCCTCCCCCATTCGCGCGTGCCGCCATGACTGCTGCGTTCCCGGACATTCCCACGATCAAGTACGAAGGCCCGGACTCCAAGAACCCGCTCGCCTTTCGGCACTACAACCCGGACGAACTTGTGGACGGAAAGTCCATGAAGGACCACCTGCGATTTGCCGTGAGCTACTGGCACACCTTCCGCGGCACCGGTTCTGACCCGTTCGGCCCCGGCACCGCCGTCCGCCCCTGGGAAGACGGCACGAGCACGCACGGCATGGACCTCGCTCGCGTCGATGCGGCGTTCGAGTTTATGCAGAAGCTCGGCGTTCCGTACTACTGCTTCCACGACCGAGATATTAGCGGCGAAGGGGACGACCTCCGCGAGACCAATCAACTCCTCGACAAGGTGGCCGCCAAGCTCAAGGCCAAGCAGCAGGAGACCGGCATCAAGCTCCTCTGGGGCACCGCGAACCTCTTCAGCAACAAGCGGTTTATGCACGGAGCGAGCACGAGTTGCAACGCGGATGTGTTCGCATTCAGTGCGGCCCAGGTCAAAAAAGCGCTCGAGGTGACGAAGGAACTCGGCGGCGAGAACTACGTCTTCTGGGGCGGCCGCGAAGGCTACATGAACCTGCTCAACACGGACATGAAGCGGGAACTCGACCACTTCGCCAAGTTCCTGCACATGGCCGTGGATTACAAGAAGCAGATCGGCTTCAAGGGCACGTTCCTCATCGAGCCGAAGCCCCACGAGCCCACGTCGCACCAGTACGATTTCGACTGCGGCAACAGCACCGCGTTCCTTCGGGCTTACGGCTTGGAGAAAGAGTTCAAGTTCAACGTCGAAACCAACCACGCCACGCTCGCCAAGCACACCATGCACCACGAACTCGCCTACGCGAGCGCCTACGGCATGCTCGGCAGCATCGACGCGAACCGCGGCGATCCGCTCCTCGGCTGGGACACCGACCAGTTCCCGACCGACCTCTACACGACCGCCCAGGTCATGCTCGTCGTACTCGAACAGAACGGCATCGCCCCCGGCGGGCTGAACTTCGACGCGAAAGTTCGCCGCGAAAGCTTCGAGCCCGTGGACCTGTTCCACGCCCACATCGGCGGCATGGATGCGTTCGCCCAGGGGCTCAAGATCGCCGCGGCGATCCGCAAGGACGGCGTGCTCAAAGACTTCGTCAAGGCTCGCTACGCCTCGTGGGACGCGGGCGTCGGCGCGGACATCGAAGCGGGCAAGTCGAGCTTCGAGGCGCTCGAAAAGTACATCGTCGAAAAGGGCGAAGCCGCGCCGAACACCTCGGGCCGGCAGGAGTTTTTGGAGAACGTTTTCAACCGCTACTTCCGCTGAGAAACGAGACCGATCATGGCCATGCAGCACTCGCCGCAGTTCCTCAAAATCGCGGCCGACGCGAAGACCCGCATCCGCGAATGTACCGTCGCGGAAGTAAAGGCCCGCCAGGACGCTGGCGAGGCGTTCCTGATGGTGGACGTTCGCGAAGAGAGCGAATACGCCGCGGGCCACGTGCCCAACGCCGTCCACATCGGCAAGGGCGTGATCGAGCGCGACATCGAGACGAAGGTGCCGGACCCCGCCACGCCCGTGGTGCTCTACTGCGGCGGCGGGTTCCGCTCGGCCCTCGCGGCCGACGTGCTCCAAAAGATGGGCTACACGAACGTCATCAGCATGGACGGCGGCTGGCGGGACTGGACCGGAAGGGGGTTGCCGGTGGAGCGGTAGAGTGGAGGACTCGCAAAGTGAAAGTCCGCGTTCGCTTTCAGTTTAATACCGAACCGATGCTTCAAGCTTGGGCATTGAGCCTCGTCGTCGATCAAATCGATCGTCGGCGTTGGGCTCGCTTCTATCTCGAAGCGATGATAGAGCACATGGTCAATCACCGGGGATAGCCGCCCGGTTTCGAGCGTAACGAGAATTGGAGTCCAGCGCTGTTCAGTTACGAGTTTTATCCGCACTGGCGGATGGATTACACCATAGCCGATATCCGTCGATGGTTTCGCAAACGCGAACGGGTGATCACGGTCGTTCAAATTCGACGAGATGGGTCGGAGTGAAGCCGATTCAGCATTTCATCGGCCTCAAAGGCCGCGTCGCGATTCGCGATATTTCGCTTCACTTCGGCCTCTTGCAACGGGGTCAGCATCGGGGCCGGTATTCCACTCGGTTCGTGGAGGCGCATGAAGCAACCGATCACTTCGCTTCCCTTGCCGTGCAATCGAATCGGTCCCGATTCAGCCGTTCCCGTGAGTTCCAGAACTAACTCTGCGACGATTTTCTGCCGCTCGGGCGTCCCCGGCTTCGGAAGCAGATCGAAGATTTGCTGGACGTTTGTGGACATGGCGGTCTCACTCGACGAGGTTCCTTGCAATATACCTGAACGGACGGGCAACCAAAAGCGTTCCCATCAATTCTCCTCTCCGGACCCCACCCATGACCCCCACCGAAGCGGCTACGAAGTACTTCCACCGGGCGGCCGATTTGCTGAAACTGAACGATCGCGCCCGACACTTCCTGATCACACCGTACCGCGAGATCAAGGTCGAGTGCAGCTTCTTGAAGGACGACGGCACGCTCGCCACTTACGTCGGTTTCCGCGTGCAGCACGACAACAGCCGGGGGCCAATGAAGGGCGGCATCCGCTACCACCATCAGGTGGACGGCGACGAAGTCAACGCCCTCGCAGCGCTCATGACCTGGAAGACGGCGGTCGTCGATCTCCCCTACGGCGGCGCGAAGGGCGGCATCGCCTGCGATCCCAAGATTCTGAGCGCCCGCGAATTGCAACGGCTCACCCGGACGTTCACCCAGAAACTCGCGGACGTGATCGGGCCCACGCGGGATATCCCCGCTCCGGACATGGGCACGAACGCGACCGTCATGGCCTGGATCGTGGACGAGTACAGCAAGCTCTACGGCTACTCACCGGGCGTGGTGACGGGCAAGCCGATCGAACTCGGCGGCTCGCTCGGCCGCGAATCCGCCACGGGCCGAGGCTTGCTCTTCGCCGCGGAATGCCTTTTTGAAGACCTCGGCAAAACTGTCGCGGATTTCACCTACGCCGTGCAGGGCTTCGGCAACGTCGGCTCGTGGGCCGCGAAGCTCATCAACGCAGCGGGCGGCAAAGTCACCGCGGTGGCCGACGTGACCGGCGGGATCCGCAATCCGAACGGGCTCGACATCCCGGCCCTCCTTCAGCACGTCGCCAAAACGAAATCGCTCGCGGGGTTCCCCGGAACCCAGGCGTTCCCTTCCGAAGAAGTGATTTACGAACCCGTGGACGTGCTCGTGCCCGCGGCGCTCGGGGACGTGCTGACCGCGAAGACCGCGGACCGCGTGACGGCGAAGTTCGTTTTGGAAGGGGCGAACCACCCGACCGACATCGAAGCCGACGCGATCTTGACGAAGAAAGGCGTCGTCATGCTCCCGGACATCTATGCGAACGCTGGCGGGGTCACGGTCAGCTACTTCGAATGGGTGCAAAACATTCAGCAGTTCCGCTGGGACGAGGAGCGAGTGAACCTCGAACTCCGAAAGGTCATGCGGCAAGCGTTCGCGGATTTGAAAGCCGTGAAGGCTTTGCACAACTGCGACTGGCGAACCGCGGCGTTCGTCCTGGCCATCGGCCGCGTGGCGAAGGCGAGTGCGCTGCGGGGGGTGTGGGAATAAAGGGCAATCGAAGCAAGGAAGCCGAGGGGAACGATTTGTGAAGATCGAAGTGCGATTTCAGGAGCGCATTCTCGACGATATGCACCGGTGGGCCGCTCAATTGCCGGGCGAGCCCTCCGATCGCGAACTCTTTTTAAGCCTCTACATTGAAGACATCATCGAGCATCTAACCGAATTCGTCGGGATTCCGAAGCATGCCGTTCGCGTAGAAGGTTGGCATCCACCCCTTTATTGGTGGCAGTGCTCCGACGACTTGTGGATCGAGTACACGGTCCGAACGCGCGGCGGATGGTTCTTCAATCGAACGGTGAAAATCACCGTGCTCCGGTTGCAGACTCAACCTCCCGAGCGAACTTCGCCATGAGTTCCTTCACATCGTAGGAGCGATCGCGGTCCGCGAATCGCCGCTTCAAGTCGGTGAGGCTCTCCTCGGACAGGGCAGGTCGTTCCATCAATTCGTTCGAAGCTTCCGCGGTGTCGATGGTTTCAAACAAAGCGTGAACGACGGCAAGTTGTTCGGAGCGAGTGCATTTTTGCAGTTCGTGAAGCAGGATCGCGGCTCGCGAGTTCATGGCGAATGCCTCCGTTCTCATTTTGATTCAGTGTAACACTTTGATTGTGTATCCGAAACCCATCTACATCCCCGTCGTCTCTTCGATCCGCCCGCTCTTCCAAGCTCGCTTGACGCTGTAGCGGTAGAACCACTGCGAAAGTGCCGCGAGGACGATCGTCGAAGCGGTCAATGCCCAGGCGAGCTCACCCGTCGAGAGGCTGTCCAACGCGGAGCCCGCGAGGGGCGAGTCCGGCGGCGGAGGGCCGATGAGCGAGCGGCGCATGCCCTCGAGCCAATACGTCGTGGGCAAGGCAAGACTCACCGGTTGGAGCCACTCCGGCAGTCGCGAAATGGGGAAGACGACGCCGCTGAGGAAGTAGACGACCCCGGCGATGCCTTCGCTCAGGAACATGCCCGAGCGGCTCATGTTGAGCATTGCCGAGGCGAGGAGCATCCCGCAGGACCAGAGCATGACGGCGCCGATGGCCAGGAACGTCAGCAACCAGAGCGGATCGATGCTTGCGAGGTGGACGGAGTCGCGGACTTCGGGCAGCGCGAGCCCCGCGGCGAGGGTGATGATGCCGCCGAAGAGCCCTTCGAGGCCGCGGGCGATCCCCCGGCCGACGAAGTACGCTTGAAACTGCGCCGGGCTGATGAAGATGTACTTGAGCATCCGGTAGCTCTCGCGGTCCGAGATGACTACGTAGCTCATGCCGAACATGACGGTGCCGACGAGCCCGTAGCAAGCGTTCGAGACGTACATGAAGGGGAGGAATTCGGGCCGGATCGGCGTCGCGCCCAGATCCGCAGCCGCGTACTTCGCAGCGTAGAACATGCAGACGAGCACCAGCGACCCGCAGATGGGCTTGAGCACGAGGTACAGGAAGAAGAGCCGGAGGTCAGCCCAGTTGGATTCGATCTGCCAGCCGAGCCAGGCCGACCATCGGAGCGTGCGGAGTATTTCGTTCACAATCTCAATATAGTTAAGCGGCGTTTCGAAGAAACGCCGCTTAACTATTCGCGGTCAATCGGGTTTCTTTCGCGAACCGTCCTTCTTCGCCTCGGGCCGGTCCCGCGGCAGCAAGTCCGGAAGGTTCGCGATCCGCAGCGTAGTGATCGCCATCACGG
>Ga0209591_10007647_pt1 | contig 11846 bp, 10 predicted proteins | sample MAT01_FD_187207 | JGI IMG/M metagenome (GOLD analysis project Ga0209591, IMG submission 187207) | Freshwater microbial communities from Lake Fryxell liftoff mats and glacier meltwater in Antarctica - MAT-01 (SPAdes) (version 2) | ecosystem: Environmental > Aquatic > Freshwater > Ice > Liftoff...
CAATGACATTGTGTCGTAAATCTTGCGATTGAGATGCACAACGAACAATTACATACTGCTGAATTTAATTAATTTAATTTACAATGCAATACTCCCTAGTTGAACTCAACCAAATGAGCCAAGATACTTTTACAGAAGCCTTGGCTGCGATTTTTGAAGATACACCCGCAGTCGCCCGCCGCACTTGGGACGATCGACCTTTTGCATCCACAGCCGATTTATACGCCAAAATGGTAACAGTCGTCAATTCTACAACTCAGGAAGAAAAATTAGCTTTGATTCAAGCACACCCGGACTTGGGAAGCAAAGCAAAAATGGCGGAAGCATCAGTTAACGAACAAGCCGATGCAGGTTTGGATCGGCTTTCTGTCGCAGAATTCGATCGCTTGCAATTCCTCAACCGAGAATACCGCCAAAAGTTTAGTTTCCCCTTCATTGTGGCGGTGAAAAACCACACAAAAACCAGCATTCTCCAAGCATTTGAGCGCCGCCTCGACAATTCCCCGGAAACAGAAATGCAGCAAGCTTTAGCAGAAATCTATGAGATTGCGCGGTTTCGCCTGGAGTCAACCATTGGGAAAGACGACTGAAGTTCTCACTACAAACCTTCTTTCTTGAGTCCGCGAAGGCGGACATCGTTTGACAAGACGCGGTTTCAACCGCCGAGTCCCTTAATTCCCCAGTCCGCGCACCATCCGGACATCGTTTGACAAGACGCGGTTTCAACCGCCGAGTCCCTTAATTCCCCAGTCCGCGAAGGCGGACATTGTTTGACAAGACGCGGTTTCAACCGCCGAGTCCCTTAATTCCCCAGTCCGCGAAGGCGGACATTGTTTGACAAGACGCGGTTTCAACCGCCGAGTCCCCTCCGGGTGTAACCCGAATTTGAGATCACCCGATCGGGTGATACGTTCCGCCAAAATAGTTATATAATAGTATCATAAGGCACAGAAAAAGATTCGGACATACCAAATAAAGCTGGTATGGTGACAGGTTTCGATGTGTCTCCCAGAAACACAAAAATCTCGGAGGCAAATTTATGAACTTCTTCAATCGTCAAGCAACCAAAAAATCCCCCGCGCCAGTACCTGTAGAAAACATCAAACAGGCCCAGCACGAAGAACCTTTAGGCCATATGCACGGTAATTTCCGCCACTGGATTTGGTTCAATCCATCCAATCACCGCGCCCAGTAAATCAGGTATTTCTCCGCAGCGGCAAACAAGGCATAAAGCACGGTTCCCATCACTGCCAAAACCATCAATCCTGCAAAACCTAAAGGCACGTCAAAGTTAGAACTCGCGGTGACAATTAAGTACCCAATGCCTTTGTTGGAAGCTACTGTTTCTGAAATTACAGTACCGACAAAGGCAAGGGAAATTGCCACTTTCAGCGAGGCAAAGACGTAGGGTAAGGTGTGGGGAAACCCAACTTTTTGGAAAATTTCGATCTGCGATGCACCTAGCGATCGCATTACATCTTTCATCTCTGGTTCTACTGTATCTAATCCTAATGCTACGTTAACTGCGATCGGGAAAAATGCCAGTAAAAATGCCGTCAGAATTGCCGGCACCGTACCGATGCCAAACCACAGCGCAAATAGCGGCACTAAGGCTACTTTTGGTACAGTATTGAATCCCACTAACAACGGGTAAAGAACCACATAGGCAATGCGCGAATATCCGATGAGAAACCCCAGCACTACGCCTGTAACAATTGCGAGCATAAAACCCGCTAAGGTTGTAAACAAGGTTTGTCCTGTGTTTTCGATTAGCGCCTGACTTTGGTTGAAACTTGCCGCGATTATCGCTGAAGGTGCGGGCAAGTTGTACGGGGGAATTTTGAACAGAAACACCAGAATTTCCCACAGCACGAACAGCAAGATTGTGGCAGCAATTGGCAGCACAATACCGGCTGTTTTTGATCGAGCAAATTTCTCTAAATTATCCATTTTTTTCTCAAAATCCTGTTCAAATATTTTAGTTTTGGACGCATTCGCCCCGCAAGAAACCGGGTTTTTTAGAGATTGAGGGTTTTCAGCACGTATGCGGGTTAAAAACCCGGTTTCTGACCCCCCGTGCATCTGTGACTAGACAATCAATTGCGCTGAATATGGCGGCGCAACTCTGCAACAATGTGGTTGAATTCATCCGACAGGATCGTATCTACAGTGACAGGACGTGGCAGGTTGACTTTGACTTTATACACGATCGAACTCGGCCGCGGGCCCATCACATAAACCGTATCTGACAAGAATACAGCCTCACGCAAATCGTGAGTGATCAGGATGCAAACGCACTTCACTCGCATCCACAAATCTTGCAGCATCACCCACATCTCCTCGCGGGTGAAGGCATCTAACGCGCCAAAAGGTTCGTCTAGCAGCAGTATTTCCGGTTGGTGAATTAACCCCCGACACAGGGAAGCTCTTTGTCGCATTCCTCCCGATAGTTGCCACGGAAACTGTTTCTGAAAGTCTTGCAGTCCCACGGTAGTTAGTAATTCTTGTGCTGAGCGAATAAACTTTTCCTTGCGCTGCGGATCTTTAAATTCTCGCTTGTAAGGCTGCACTACTTCCAGGGGCAGCAGAACGTTGTCTAGGGTATTGCGCCAAGGCAAAAGCACGGGATTCTGAAAGGCAATTCCGACATTTTTTAAGGGTTTGCTAATCTTTTTTTCCCGAATCCGTATTTCGCCGATCGGTGCCGGAGACAGCCCGGAAACCATTCTTAAAATAGATGTTTTACCACAGCCGCTCGGCCCCACAAATGACACAAATTCTCCTTGGGCGATCGACAGTGAAATCTCGTCAATAATCCGTCTGGGTTGACCATCAACTTGGTACTCTAATCCCACGCGATCGAATTCCAAAAGTGCGGGTTCTTTAGTTTCGATCGCCTCTGTTGACATTGTATGTTGTACCATAATTAGTCTATCTCCTTTCTTGAGCAAGCGAGCAGCAGTATTCTGTATACAGAAAATATTTAAAAATCGTATATTCCATATATTATCGATAGTCTTGAATCTTTCTGTATCGCCAAATACAAAAGTGTTTCAATCACACCAACTCACCATTAAGTGCTGTAAGTGCTGGGCAAAATATTAATCTATCCTAATCTATTGTGGTTTGACAAAAGAGAAAAAACTGTATATCTGTATACAGTATTCAAAGCTATTGTAACATACTGTATACAACAAGCCCTAGCCAAGCTTAACTTTGAGGCGATATCTGCAAAGATTAGTAAGCATATTTGGCGCGTTCAAGGGGTTTTTGCTTGGGTTTGTTGTCCAAATAGTAAGCTTTTTAGTGATGAAAAATAGTTGGTTAGTACGATCGCTCTCCCTAATATTGATTGCAGCCCCAGTCGTCCTGAGTAGCTGTCAATCGCAACAGCCGAATGCCACAACCACCCCAGCAGCGGCAGGAGGAACAGCAACAACGGCGGCTGACACCACGCAGAAACGCGCCATCAAAGTCAATCCCTCTTGGCTGCTGCAAGGCGATAATGCACCGCTAACGATCGCCATTGACAAAGGCTATTTCTCAACAGAAGGATTGGATGTTAAAATCGAGCGGGGCTACGGTTCCTCAGACACCATCACCAAAGTTGCAGCCGGTCAGGTCGAGATCGGATTTGGCGATATTTACTCGATGATGGAGTTCAACGCCAAAAATCCCAACGATCCAGTAGTAGCAGTTGCAGTCCCTTACAATCGATCGGCTTTTTCCATTGTCAGCCTCAAGTCGAGCAACATTGCAGATCCTAAAGGATTAACCGGCAAAAAGCTAGGAGCTCCCGCAGGAGATGCACCCCGCAAACTGTGGCCTGTATTCGCCCAAAAAGTGGGAGTGCAGCCCGACAGCGTAGAATGGATTACAATGGAACCAAAGCTGCGGGAAACATTACTAATTAAAGGCGATATCGATGCAGTGAGCGGATTTGCCACAACCATCATCCCAGCCTTAGAAAAAGCAGGCAAAAAGCCCGAAGATATAAACGTCTTCTACTATAACGAGAACGGTCTAGATTTGTACGGAAATGCGATCGTGGTTAAAAAAGCGTTTCTCGACAAGAATCCCGAAGTAGTCAAAGGATTTTTGAGAGCGTATTTTAAAGGACTGCAAGACACATTAAAAGATCCAGCAGCCGGATTAGAATCTGTGGTAAAAGCGGGAGATAGCTTGATGGATAAAAACGCCGAAAAGCGCCGCCTGCAAATCGCCTTAGAAAGGCTCTACATCTCTCCAGAAGTTGAAAAAGTTGGTTTGGGCGGAGTCGATCCAACCCGTCTGGAAGCGACAGCCAAACAAGTAGCAGGAGCCTTAAAAATAGAAGCTCCCCCAATCAATAAGATATTTGATGAAAGCTACTTGCCTCCTCTAGAGCAGCGAGCTTTACCTCCAGCAGCAGAGCGCAAACCGCTGATTTAAAAAATGACTAAAGTCATTACAACAAATAGTAAATTAACTGGTAGGGTGCGTCAGTTAAAACCTCTGAATATCGAGCAATGATTGTGACTGACGCACCCAATTAACTATCAACTAGAAGATCGAGTAGGTCTCAAATTTCGTGTATTTCGTATCTACGGTGTGAGGATCATGTCTAAATTGTTATGTTTCAAAATTATGCTGACAGCAACGCCAGCACTACTTTGTATTAGCTTGCTGCATTCTCCAGGAAGTTATGCGGCAGAAATGTCTGCTACTGAAACTCTAGAATTAACTGATTTGCCTTTAGTTGAAGTTGCTGAGTCACCAAGTGCGATCGCCCAAATTGACACAGCGCCAAATCCACGGGTAACGCCAGAAACCACGGCTGATGTCAAACCCGAAAATAAAGAAAAACCCGAAAGTATTTCCCTCGCAACAGAAAGCGAAAAAATAGCAGAAATTTCTCAAGCCAACGATGTCAATGCGACAAATCTAGCAACGGAAAAACCTGGCGCACTACCAATTGCGATCGAGCCAAATGCAGCACAGGCAAATCCTGCGCTAACCCCAGAACAAACTGTTGAGATTTCACCAAAATCAACAAACCCAGAAGCGGAAGTCGCCGCAGTTTCCCCACCAAATAATCTCCCACCTACAGATACAGCAAATCAAAAATCCAGCGAATCAAACCTCTTATCAGAATCAATTGAAAGTCCAGAAAATCCCGCGCCTGCAAGCATCGCTGAAATCTCAGAAGTAGACAGCCTAGAAGTAACCGATCCTTCATCCACGCCGGAGATCGAACAAGTTACTTCTGTTTCCCAACTCAGCGATGTTAGACCAACAGATTGGGCATTTCAAGCACTGCAATCATTAGTTGAACGCTATGGCTGCATAGCGGGATATCCCGACGGAACCTATCGAGGAAATCGAGCGATGACTCGCTACGAATTCGCCGCAGGTTTGAATGCTTGTCTCGATAAAGTTGCTGAGTTGGTAACAGCAGGAACCTCGAATTTAGTTAAAAAAGAGGATTTACAGAAACTCCAGAGACTGCAAGAAGAATTTGCGGCAGAACTAGCCACACTGCGCGGTAGAATTGATGTACTAGAAGCTCGCACGGCAAATCTAGAATCGAATCAATTTTCAACTACAACGAAACTTAATGCTAACGTTTGGTTAAATCTCACATCAGCTTTTCCGACAGGCGATATTAGGGCAGAACGCAGCCGCACTGCCCCGAATAGCCCCTTTGCTGCCCCTACTCGCGATGCCAACAATCGACCGACCCGCGTTGAGCGCGGGCAGCCTGAAACTACTTTTAGCTACTATGCTTTTTTGACGCTAAATACTTCGTTTACAGGCAAAGATTCGCTGGTTACTCAGTTGGTTTTCGGCAATGGAAACTCGCCTGCAAACGAATTGGTTTCGGCTGGTTTTTACAACTCGTGGGGAACGCCTTTTTTAGATCAAACTGGCACACCTACGGCTAATGTTGTGGGAATTCGCGAGATGTCCTACACGTTTCCCGTGGGAGATAAAGTCCAAGTTGCGATCGGGCCGCGATTGAATTATTATCGATACTTTGATGGCAATCGTTTCACGTTTTTTATGAAAGGGGCAACGAGTTTTAACTCGAACGGTAGTACACTGTTAAATGCGGTCGATCGCGGTTCGGGTGCTGTTGTCAGTTGGCAAGTTGCCAAGCCGCTTAAGTTGACGGCTGCTTATATGGCTGAAAATACCGAATTTTTGAATCCTGCGGTATTTAATACTGCTAGCAATCCCAGGGATGGTTTGTTTAACAGTTCCAATACGATGACAGCGCAGTTGGAATACGCCCCCACCAACTCTTTCAATCTGCGACTGATTTACGCGCGATCGAGCATCAAACCTTATAATGGATTTATTGGCGGTGCAGTGGGCGAACCGTTGCCTTACGGGTATGCCGACGATGGTTTTGGGGGAAGAGTTAGAGATTCCGGTGCCGATGCTTTTGTGGTAAATTTTGATTGGTTGCTGGGTCGAAATTTTGGTTTATTTGGGCGGTATTCCTACGGGCAGCTTGAGGTGAATCCGGTAAATCGCGATCGCTCTGGCGGCGACATTAAAGTACAATCTTTTCAAGTTGGCATGGGATTTCCCGATATTGGAAAAAAGGGCGCGTTGGGTGTACTTTCCTTTGTGGTTCCCCACGATTATATATCGGGTCGCAGATTTTTGCTTGCGGGCGGCGGCAATGGAGGTACTCAGTATGAGGTGGAGGGTTCGTATTATTACCCGATTACTAATAATATTGCGATCGTCCCAGCATTCTACGCTATCTTTAATGCCAACAACTTTGATGGCAATCCCACCGTGTTTGTGGGAAATCTGCGCACTCAGTTCAGCTTTTAAGCAGATCCGGGTAGGGACACGGCAGTGCCGTGTCCCTACAGTTGTGGCGTACAATCTAGACATATCTGGTGTAGCAACGCCGCTGTGAGGTATCATTGATAATGAGGCAGCCAAAACCTCTTGTTATCTAACGGACAAATTCTAGAGATGAGGCTGAATCAACAATTTATAACAATATTGAATTCACTTTAGTTTTAACTTAAGGATAACTGATTTTGGCTCTTTCATTTCGCGCGATTCGCCGCACTCAATCTCTCCACGAACAAACTTATCAAGCTATCCGAACTGCTATCCTATCGGGGGAATTAGCGGCAGGAGAACGCCTGATAGAAACACAACTGGCAGATATGCTAAACGTCAGCAGAACTCCGGTGAGAGAGGCTTTGTGCCAACTGCAACGGGAGAATTTAGTGACGGCAGATCCGCATCATGGATTGCGCGTGGCTACTTTGTCGATCGCCGATGCAGCGGATCTTTATGATTGTCGGATTGCTTTGGAACAGCTATCGGCGGCCGGGGCCTGCCAAAATGCTACACCGGCTCAAGTGCAACAATTAGAAGCGATCGTGAAGCAGGCAGAAAGTACCGCAAATTTGCGATCGAGCGAATTGACAAATTATCAATTGCTTTACGCTGACTACCAATTTCATCGCTTGCTAGCACAAAGTTCCGGCAATCCTTGGTTAGTAACTTTATTGGATCAGGTGTTTGATAAAATGATCTTAGTGCGGCTTCGCACGATGGAATACAATCCGGGAGTCTTGGAAATTCGCAACGAACACCGCCGGATTTATCAAGCTGTGAGCGAACAGAATGCAGCCCAAGCTCAGCAAGTGATGAAAGAGCATTTAATCGCCAGTAAAGCGCGGGTAATTAAAGAAATTCAGGAGATAGAAAAGCAAGATGGTAAAATAGATAAATTAGACCTCTTGCAAAAATAGTTAGGACGGGCTAGAAGCCCATCCCACAATTCTTTTCTTGTGGGATGGGCTTCTAGCCCGTCCTAAAAATTGATTAAAATAACTTTTTCAATTCAAGTCTATTGAAATAAATCTAATCACAAAAAGCATCATTATATGTCAGCAAATTATCCCAGAGACTTAGTAGGTTACGGGCAAAATCCTCCCAATCCTCAATGGCCCGATCGCGCACGCCTAGCCCTGCAATTTGTGATCAACTACGAAGAAGGCGGAGAAACCTGCATCCTCCACGGCGATGGATCTTCGGAAACATTTCTGTCAGAGATTGTCGCCGAGCCCCTATCGGGACTGCGCCACATGAATATGGAATCGTGTTACGAATACGGCAGTCGGGCGGGTTTATGGCGGCTGCACCGGATGTTTACTTCTAGGAACATACCGGTGACTGTTTACGGCGTGGCGATGGCCTTAGAAAGGCATCCCGAAGCCGTTGCAGCGATGTTGGAGGCTGATTGGGAAATTGCCAGTCACGGCTACCGCTGGATTGATTATAAGTATTTTGGGGAAGAGGCGGAACGGGAGCATTTGCAAAGGGCGATCGCCCTTCACACCCAAGTTACTGGCAGCCGTCCCCTCGGCTGGTATACGGGACGCACGAGTCCCCACACCCGCAAGCTAGTAGTCGAAGAAGGCGGTTTTCTCTACGATGCGGACAGCTACGCGGATGACCTGCCTTACTGGGTGTACGAGTGCGATCGACCTCACTTAGTAATTCCTTATACCCTTGACAATAACGATATGCGGTTTGCGACGAGTCAGGGGTTTAATTCTGGCGATCAGTTTTTTGCTTACCTGCGCGATGCCTTTGATGTACTCTACGCCGAGGGCGAGACTGCACCGAAGATGATGAGTGTGGGGCTGCATTGTCGCTTGGCGGGGAGGCCGGGGCGGGCGGCGGCCTTAGCGCGTTTTTTGGATTATGTACAGCAGCATGAAAGGGTTTGGATATGCCGCCGTATTGATATTGCCCGACACTGGCATGAATATCACAAACCGATGGTTTCTCAGAAGGACTAAAGTCTTGATTACGAACCTGCTTTATAAGCGGCCCATCCACCGCGATCGGAAATATCTTCCCATTGGTATTTCTCCACTAACTCGCGGGGGTAGAGGAAAGCTGTTAATACTTCCCCATCTTCCAAAATCACATCGGATGGATACATATGTGGGGGCTCGCCGACTGCAAGCTGTTCAAAGTCTTCTGGAGTTAGTTCGTATACTTCTCCCGGAATTGATACGCCTCCAGTATTCACTTCGTAAATTGCAGGATGCCAGCCGTTTTCTGCCGAGTGCAAGCGGTAAATCGGACGTGTTTTGGCTTCTCTGATGAACTTGGCATCTCCGAGGTTTTTGTTGTCAGGCTGGCCGCGAAGGGCGGAACCGCAAATAAATACTCGTTTTCCTGCAATTGCTGTTTGATTCATATCACCCGATCGATAAAAATTGTGTTATTTTCTACAGTTAAATCTCTGCGATCGCTCTATGCTGCGTGCTGTGTTTGCCTCCAGCAGTTTAAGTGCCAAAGCCGATCGCCTTTTGTAGGCAAGACTACATTATTGTACAGATTTAACTGATATTGCATACAGTATACAACAATTAGTTACAGAACTAATCATACAAGAGCGATCGCCTGATTAAATTTCCCATAATAGGAGAATGCGAAATGACAGTTACACTAGCACTTTCAGTCAACGGTTCGCGCCTCAACCGCAGTATTGCCAAACTCGCCGAAATCGGCAAATTGCCGGGAGGAGGAGTCAGTCGAGTAGCTTTTACCAAAGAAGATTTGCTGGCGCGCAAACTCGTTGAATCTTGGATGCGAGAAGCAGGGATGACAGTTCGGATTGACGCAGCCGGAAATACAATTGGCAGGTACGCCGGATTGCGGGAAGGTGCCGCACTAGCAACCGGTTCTCACATTGATACCGTTCCCACGGCGGGTCATTTCGACGGAGTTTTGGGAATTTTGGCAGGAATTGAAGTCGTGCGCGTGTTGCACGAAAACGGTGTACGCTTGGAACACGCGATCGAGACGATCGTATTTACCGACGAAGAAAGCACCGTTATCGGCTGCAAAGCGATGGCGGGAAACACAGTCAACAACCCCGAATATTACCGCCGCAGCGATGGCACTTCCATAGAAACTTGTTTAGCACAAATTGGCGGAGATTGGTCAAAAATTGCCGAGGCAAAACGCCACCCCAAAGAAATAGTAGCATTTGTAGAATTGCACGTCGAACAAGGAGGTGTGTTGGAAAGTACGGGAGATGAAATAGGAGTAGTCCAAGGAATTGTCGGACAGTACCGCCTGGGAGTGACGGTAACGGGCCGCCCCAATCACGCCGGATCGACGCCCATGCACGCCCGAAAAGATGCGCTGGTGGCCGCTTCCCAAATGGTACTAGCAGTCAACAAACTGGGAGTGGAAACACCGGGAGAACAAGTAGCAACGGTAGGTTACTTAACTGTGTGGCCGAATGCTACGAATACTGTGCCGGGAAAAGTTGAGTTTAAAATCGACTTGCGCGATTTGTCTAAAACTAATTTAGAAGAGTTATTAAGCCAAATGAAATTAGAGTTTCAAGCAATAGCTTCTGCCACCAAAACCGAAATCGAAATCACTGAATTGCTGCACGTAGATCCAACATTAGCAGCACCAAAGATTCAGAATGCAATTGTAGAAGTTTGTCAAGAATTAGGCTTTAGTTACAGACATTTAATCAGCAGGGCTGGACACGACGCTCAAGAAATCGGACGCTTTACCGATATGGGGATGATTTTCGTGGCTTCTCGCGGTGGTATAAGCCATGCGGAAGATGAGTATACTTCGCCCGAACAGTGTACTCAGGGGGCGAATGCGCTGCTGCAAACCTTCCTAAAGCTCGATATATTGTATGCTAAGGGCGATCGATAATCGACTTGTAAAGCGATGTATGGTGCGTGACTGTGAATAGATGGCTCTCCCGAATGCTTGGGATAAAATGTAGCAAACGATCCTAAATCTGTTGGAAATAAACGCTGAAACCGTTGATGTTACTAGATTATCAGCTTGCGCGACTGGGACAAGTACGGGAGAGCAAGGTTGTTAAGAGTTCCTTAAAAAACGTGCAGTAATGCAGAAAAAGTGGAATAGTAACTGATTATATCTTTACCGTCTAAAAAATTGCAGACGATCGCACAAATCGTCTGCATCGTTACATTTTTGGTTTAGCTGCGAGGTGAAATGTCTAGGATTCTTGGCATTTGTGGCGATCGCTCTTGCTTAGCTGGCTGTAATGTTCGGGGTGTTGTGTTTTCTACTTAAAATCCTAATCCCTTTGTTTTGATGCACTTAGGATGGTTTGATTGGGTGCAGTAAATCAAGCATTATTTACTAATTTCTTCGGAGCAATACTGTATTAGTTTTTGTTGCAAACTTCTTTGATAAGTTGATACTCCGCATCATATCTGGGCGTAAATGAATGTTGCCACCACGCTCCTGCTTTTTTGACAGCGTTTTGTTTGTTGGTCAAAATATAGTTAGTTGGACGAATCATAGAGGTTGGACAGTAAACTCTAAAATCTGCTTTCAATCTATCTCCATCAGAATATACTAAAGTTGTTGAAGCAAGATATAGTCCTGGCTTATCCAGCAACTTAACCGAAATTTGAGAAGATGGGATAGGAGTTGGTTTAGGTAAAGTTACTGTTGGTGTTGTTGGATAAATTGGTAATGGTTGTGGTGGAGTTGGTGTCGATGGATAATTTGGCGATGGTTGTGGTTGAAATGTAACTATCGGAGATGGAGGAATTGGCGATGGTTGAGATTGATCTGTAACAGTTGGAGATACAGGAATTGGCGATGGTTGTGCAGGTGGTATAACATTTGGTGATTTAGGAGTAACTGGAGTTTTTGGAGTAGGAGATTCTTTTACTTGTGAAGGAGACTTAGAAGGCTGTGCCGGCGAAACTATTGATGAAGTTTGGGCAATTGGAGTCGGTGTTGAATTAGAACTCGGTGATTGTTCTGGTTGTTTGGTTATCCAAAATCCTGCAATA
>Ga0209591_10007648_pt1 | contig 11844 bp, 11 predicted proteins | sample MAT01_FD_187207 | JGI IMG/M metagenome (GOLD analysis project Ga0209591, IMG submission 187207) | Freshwater microbial communities from Lake Fryxell liftoff mats and glacier meltwater in Antarctica - MAT-01 (SPAdes) (version 2) | ecosystem: Environmental > Aquatic > Freshwater > Ice > Liftoff...
AACTCGAAACTAATTTAATCGCTGGATATACTTATCCCTATGCCGCCGATCTTAGGGATGAAATATTAGCTGTCTGTGCGGGTGCAATGCGATCGCAAAAACAAATATGCGAACTCGATGATCGCATTGCCGAGAGCTTTGCTCAAGCTGCGATCGCAATTATGGCAAAAGGCGATCGCTTACCCGATTTGATTGCTTCGCATGGACAAACTGTTTTTCATCGTCCTCCCAGTTATCATCAAGAAAATTCTAAACAAGACGGGAAAACTAGTTTGGGCTATACAATTCAACTTGGACGCGGTGCAGTAATTGCTGAGTTGACGGGGATCAAGACTATAAGCGATTTTCGAGTTGCTGATATCGAGGCTTTTGGTCAAGGTGCGCCATTAGTTTCGATGTTAGATGTTTTATTGCTTTCTCATCCTACAAAATATCGCGTTTGCCAAAATATCGGCGGAATTAGTAATTTGACTTATTTGCCGCCTGATTCACTGGAGCATCAGGAGCAGGTTTTTGGGTTTGATAATGGCGCTGGCAATGTTTTGATCGATATGGCGACCCAAAAATTATTTGGTCAACCCTTTGATCGAGACGGGGCGATCGCTCGCCAAGGTCAAGCAGATTTAAATTTGATTGACCAATGGCTAAAGCAAGAATTTTTTGTAACGGCTCCGCCAAAATCTACTGGGCGCGAGTTATTTAGTCCAGAGTATTTAGAAAAATGCTTGGCTGAATGTGGAAGCTTGAGCGATCGCGATATTCTCGCCACGCTTACGGAATTTACAGCAAGGGCGATCGCAAAAAGTTACCGTGACTTTCTGCCCATGTTTCCCGATGAAGTTTTAGTTGGTGGTGGCGGCGGACATAATGGCTATCTGATGGAACGCTTACAGGATTTAGTCAAACCTGCGATCGTGATGCGTACCAATGAATTTGGCATTGATAGTGATAGTAAAGAGGCGATCGCCTTTGCGATGTTGGGATATTTGCGACTTAAAGAACGTGCAGGTAATTTACCTAGCGTTACTGGGGCAATGCGATCGGTTTTACTAGGAAGAATTTTTCCATAAAACTCTAAAACAATAAAAGCATCGCGCCGCGATGCTTTTAGGTGATATCTAACAATAAATGTACCCGATTAACTAAAAACAAAATGTGGTTGTGCCGCGCTTTGCGAGGCACAACCACGGTAAAATCTTTCCAAGAAATCGCCTTATTATTTTAGTTGCGGTAGAGATTTTGACCGAACTGAGGTGGAATTACAACAGGTCTGGTGGCAGTAATACTGTGTCAATTACATGAATAACTCCATTGGAGGTTTTGACATCGGCTGCAACAACTTTTGAGCCGTCAATTACGACACCCTTCGCGCTCTTGGTAACCTTAATGGAACCACCCTCAACGGTAGGAACTAAGACAGAGCCAGCTTTGATATCTTTAGCAAGAACTTTCCCTGAAACAACGTGATATGTCAAGACTTTGACTAAAGCATCTTTGTTTTCTGGCATAAGTAGAAACTCTACTTTCTCTTTGGGCAACTTGGCAAACGCTTCATCAGTTGGTGCAAATACAGTGAATGGTCCCTTGCCAGAGAGTACATCTACTAAGCCAGCAGCCTTAACAGCAGCAACTAGAGTCTTAAAAGAACCGTTGGCAACAGCTACTTGCACAATATTGCCAGTTGGAGCTGTAACTACTTTTTTTACTGGGGTTGCTTGATGATCATTAGCTAGCGCTGGAAGACTAACCAAAAGACTTGCTGTTGCGATCGCGAAACCAGCAGTCTTAATCAAAAAATTGTTAGGTTGTTGCATTTTCGTGGCGTGAATCTTAAAGATTAGATAAGTTTTATTGCTTAATCTTAACAATATATTGATCAAGATGGTTTGTAAGTACCCCAGACTTCCTAGCTTCAGAATTTAAGATAAATCGAAAAAGCTAAGCCGCACGCTATCCGAACAGCTTAGCTTTTTGGTTTCTATAGCGCTGGTATACGAGCTATGACACCACTTTTTAGTGGTTCAGGGCGCTCTTTCCATGCCAACATTCCGTCAGAGCGATCGCAATACATTTCTGCACAGGACAAGATCGCTGATACCGTTGTCGGCATACTTTCAGCATCAATGGGCAAATCCCCAAATAAGTAAGAGTATTTCCCAGCCGAGGCAAAGGTAACGACACATGCATGACTGCAAGCACTCATACATGAAACTGCGCGGATCTCAACTTGCGCGGATCGCATTTTTTCACTTGAATTATCTTCATGCAATTGTGAAAGCTCTTTTAAAAGCTCTTTGAGTAGTATTTCACCACCACTAACTCCTACCTTTTTGCCATTTTGCCAAGTGCTGGCACAGGTAGTACAAACTAATAGACTATGGGTCATCCGTACCTCGCAGATGATATGTGGACTGTATTTAGACTGAATGAATCAGTGCGATCGGCGGGTCTTCTGACTTATAAATTTAGAGGCAATGAAGGGCAGCGCAACGCGCCGCCCTTCATTTCTAAAATATTCACAGTTGCGGGACAGTGACGGGCTTGCACCGTACTTTCCCCCTTACGTCTTGTAGCTGACACCTACAAAAACCGATCTAACTTATCGTACACAAGCATTGCACCAAAAAGAATAAAGGCGGCGCTAAGCGCCGCCTTTATTCTTTTTGGATTTTACTTATCGTTGCTAGGTGATGAATTATATAAAGCGTCTAGCCTTGAGCGAGCATCATCGACGTTAATCGATTTAATGACCATTAATGGCTCATCGATATATTTACCATCCTTATCCCATAACTCAGGATGAGCATATTGAGGAGATACTCGACGGTTGCGATTATCTTGATAGCCGCGCGGATCATTTTGAGAAAGCGCGATCATGCTGCGAATAAGGTTGCTAATTGCAAAGATGGAGAGAACAGTAAAAGCAAGTATGTAAATGATCTGTACCATGTCTACTTTCCTAAAAAAATATGTAAATTTGAGTGTGTTAAGTCTTGAATTTAGAAATTGAGGATCAAGATTAAAATTTTAAATTGCTTGATTACGATAGTAACGCATCCCTACTGCTTGGCATTCCATAAGTAGCTCGTGCCAAGGTTTCATCGTTGCCATGTCTACGCCCACTTGATGTCCTGTGACCTTAAATAGAGCAATCGCGACAGCCACTTCTTTAAGAGCATTTTCCACTCTTTCAAGCAATTTAGTCTGATCCTGCTCCTGCAAAAAATCTATGCGTTCAGAGGAGAAAAGTTTTTGTGAGCGGTTAAACCAATATGTGAAATCTTCTAATAATGGCTCTAGAAGTTGTCTGAGCATCTCAGGATCAGGATTGGCGGTATTACTCATATGTCAGATTTCAGTCCTCAAGGTAGAGGCTGTGTGTAGTTTGATAAAAGCTATATTTTTATATAAATTATTATAGCATTTTGTTACTTTTCTTAATACTAAACAAATCTTATGACTTTTGATCACAATATTGATACTTCGGCTAACTTGAGTGCACTTCAACACTTAATCGATGTGGTGACAAAGTTGCGATCGCCTGATGGTGGATGTCCTTGGGATTTGCAGCAAACGCCCGAAAGCTTGATCCCCTATGTGATTGAGGAAGCCTATGAAGTGGTAGATGCAATTCAGAGTGGTGATAGTAAAGCGATCGCAGAGGAATTAGGAGATTTATTGCTGCAAGTAGTTTTGCAATCCCAAATTGCTAGCGAAACTAATAAATTTGCGATCGCGGAAGTTGCTGAAGGGATCGCTCAAAAGTTAATCCGTCGTCATCCCCATATATTCGGTGATGTGAAAATTGAAAGCATGGATGAGATCCATCAAAACTGGGAAAGGATTAAGGCTGAGGAGAAAGGTGAAAATTTTGCAGATACTCAAAAGCTAAGTTATAAACTTAAACGCTATGCGCGATCGTTACCACCCTTAACGGCTGGCATGAAGATCTCCCAAAAAGCAGCCGCGAATGGATTTGAGTGGGAAAATGCCGATGGGGTATGGGCGAAGTTTCATGAAGAGCTAGATGAGTTGCGCGAGGCGATCGCTCATGAATCAAAAGAAAATCAACAGGCGGAACTAGGAGACTTACTATTTACCCTAATCAATGTGGCGCGTTGGTACGATCTTGATCCTTCAGAGGCTTTGCAGTCTACTAACCGTAAATTTATTCAGCGCCTTGAAGTTATTGAATCTTTATGCGATCGTCCCATCGACAGCCTTACTACCGAAGAATTAGACAATCTCTGGAAACAGGCAAAAGAAAAACTCAACAAATAGATAAAGCCTCGCAAAGCGAGGCTTTATCTATTTGTTGGCAGAAGTATCTGGAGGCAAAAAGCGGGAATCTGAAATTTCAATTAACTTATCTATTGAGGTCTCAGCTAGAAGCTTACGAGCCTTAGCTAGGTATTCAAGATGTGGGCATTGCTCGCCGAGAACGCAACCATTGCTACATTCTTCTTGACAATTAACTTGACGCGACATGTGGGTGTTTAAAATTTTGTAGACTAGAAATCAAGGCTACTACAATCTCAGGCGATGCTCAACGGCTTTGAGCTAATATAGCAATTTTTATTATAAAAATTGTGCCAATTCAAATCTGAAGTGCAAGACCTAGAGATCTTGTGATAAGGGACTCCTGATGATATTCTGATATTTATCATAATAATAAGGATATCCTCAGGAGCTATGCACATCTTACCATTTCAGAACGAGTAAAGCTTTACAAATTAAGAGAGACAGAGAAATTGTCAATGTCAGTGATCGCTGCAACCATAAAGCGGTCAAAGAGTACGAGATCAAGAGAACTGAATCGTAACACCAGAGAGGAATACAAAGTTTATTTACCAGATACTGCCGAAGTCAGCTATGAGACGATTTATCAAATGGTCTATGCAAACTACCAAGAAGTGGCGATGTGGAAGCTTTGCTGGTGAGCCAATAGGTTTGCATTTGCCCTTTGCCCTTGACCTCGATCGCACCACGTTCGACTAAATTAAACTTATGCTTGAGCAGTTCATAGGTTGCTTCTGTCACTTGGATTTTGCCAACCTCACTATGGGACTCCATCCGACTCGCCACATTCACCGTGTCACCCCAGAGATCGTAAATAAACTTTTGCGTACCGATCACCCCTGCAATTACCGCACCCGTATGAATACCAACGCGGATTTGTAATGGTCGCCCCGTCAAGTCACGAAGCTCGGCAACCTTATCAACCATGTCTAATGCCATTAATGCGATCGCTTCCGCATGATTGTTTGTAGGAATGGGAATACCACCTGCCACCATGTAGGCATCACCAATAGTCTTGATTTTCTCTAAACCATAGGTTTCGCAGAGCGTATCAAAAGTAGAAAAGATTAGATTCAGTAGATCGACCAAATCTTGAGGAGAGAGTTCTGAAGACATTCTCGTAAAGCTGACTAGATCGGCGAAGAGAACGGTGACGGAATCAAAGCTATCAGCTATTACGCCATGAAATTGCTTGAGGCGATCAGCGATCGCTTTTGGCAGAATATTTAATAATAGTTTCTCTGATTTCTCTTGCTCAGCATAAAGCGCTTCTTCAGCAAGTTTCCGTTCTGTAATGTCATCAAGAACTCCTAACACACCAATGGTCTTGCCTTCTGCATCAATAATTGGTAACTTGCTGATGTCTAACCATATAGAATTCCCAGACTTATCAGGATTAAGTTTACGCTGAACCACATGCATTTCAGGAATGTTTGATTCCATAATTTGCTGGTCATGTGTCCGAAACATATTTGCTAGTTCAGGATTGCCAATCAGATCGTAATCAGTCTTGCCGACTACACTTTCTGGCGTATCCAGTTGAGCATACATTGCCCAATTTTTATTACAGCCCCGAAAGACTAGATTGGTGTCTTTCCAGAAAATTTGTTGAGGAATACTATCAATGATTAAGCGTAGATAGGTTTTTTGTTCTTCAAGGGCTTGCTCTGCTTGCACACGAGCAGTGATATCTTGAAAACTCCATACACGCCCGATAGTCTGATTACCGACTTTTTGCGGACGGGAATAACGTTCCAAGATTCTGCCATCAACTAGCTCTAGTAAGTCATAACTTTCATGTTCAGGGTGGTGATAAAATTCTTGCGATCGCTGCATAAAGTCTTGAGGATCGATCATCTTTGTCGATAGAAACTCTAACCTAAGATCGTAATCAGGTATCGATAAAATCTCTGGAGATAGCTCAAACATATCAACAAAGCGCTGGTTGTAACTATTGACATGCCCGATCCGATCCACCGCCACAACCCCATCGGCGATCGACTCAAAGGTGGCTCTTTGCAAACTCACAAATTCTTCGAGTCTAGATTCAATTTGCTTCCGTTCCGTAATATCAATTCCAATCGAAAGTACTTCTATTAAATTTCCTGAGTCGTCTAGGATTGGACAATTTGACCAAGATATCCATACCTCTACTCCATCATTACGGATATTTTGACTTTCTTGAAACATGCTTAGCTGAGCAGACTTATTGCGACTATCCATCCAAGTAATTAAGTCGGAAACAGTTGTATCATCGCTATCTTTAATAATCGTGCCACTAATGTTTCTACCGACCATCTCAGTTTCACTTTGAAATCCAAAGAAGGTTAAACCATATTCGTTAATATATTTAATCGTGCCAACAATATCTCTTCGCAAAATAATGCAATTTGCCGCTTCAACCAAGGTACGATATTTAATCTCACTAGTTTTCAAGTCAGCAGTACGCTCTTCTACGCGAACCTCCAATTCTTCTTTGCTTTGAGCAAGAGCCGTAAACGAAATCTGCAACTGGTGCGCCATTTGATTAAAAGAATCAGCCAGAATTGATAGCTCACGCACATTTGCCGTTTCAATGGGATGGTAAGGCTGACCACTAGCGAGATCGGCTGAAGCTGAAAGTGTCGCTAGCAAATGCGAAGCATCAATTAATTTCTGGACTGGTTTGGCAATCCATTTTGATGTATAGAAGCCTGTCAAGCTGGCAAAAATTAGGGCTAAAGCACATAACATAATTGTATTGCGCGTGTTAATGTCAATGCGATCGCGAAAATCCTGTTCAGAGACAGCGACAATCATCAGCCAATCTAAGCCCTGAGCATTGCGTAATCGCGTAATCTGCACATATTGAGTTATGCCTTCCCATTCTATTTGTACTTGCTGACGATTGGGAATATTGACAGGATTGGGATATTTTTGTTGGAGATTTTGAAAGACCAGACGCAATAAAGGATTTTGACTTTTAAGTGCGTGAATGCGTTGTTGTTTGCGATCTATGGAAATATAGGGCGCTTCCGCAGTTGATGTGGCAACAATTTCGCCTGATGGTTCGAGAATGAATGCTTGCCCTGTTTTGGCAATTTTTAACTGTCGCAAAAAGTCGCCAATTTGCGAGAGAGTTAAATCGATCGCAATTACGCCGCGCAAATTCCCTGATTCACTATAAATCGGTAAGGAAGCCGTAATCCCTAAAATCGGACTTGCTACAAATAGATAAATATCACTCCAAACTGCTTGTCTAGCCTTCACTGCACCTTTATACCAAGGACGATCGCGGGGATCATAAATATTCGCCTCAATCTGGTTCAGGATTTTGCCATTATTATCGAGACGATAGATTAATTTTTTTAGTGGCGCTGTTGACGAGAGATTTGGCAATGATCGATGTAGTACCAAAGCGTTACTCTCTCTTCGCTCCACACCGATAAATTGACCCCGCGGATTTGCAGCATAGAAAAAATATAAACTTTGAGCTTGGCGCATCTGTTGCCAAAATAATTTATTTAAGCTATTTAAATTCTCAAAATTTAGATAGCCTGCCCTTGCCATTGCCCCATGAGCTTGCAAAATTTCTAAAGGTGCATTGATGTAGCCGCGCACATGGGCTTCAATCGTATTAGTTACTTCTTGACCGATTTGAGGCGCTAGCTCTTGCGTGGCTTCACGACCATTTTGTACTGACAACCATCCCGTAATCCCCACCGCCGCAATCACCTGCATCACAAAGGGAACAATCAGCAATATCTTCAGAGACATCTGGCGATCGCGTTGGGATTTGTTATCTGTACGGGCGGGAGCAGTCATACAAAAGCTGCATAAAAATGCTAGATATCCCCCATAATAAATTGATCCTCACTCAAAAGTACGAGTCTGCGCTTATTTGCTCAGGTTTCTTGTCATCCAAATCCAATATGCGATCGTCCTAGGGCGGCATTAGCTTGCTCAATTAGTGTGTAAATATTAGCGATCGCAAAATTCTATAACTTCGGCGCTCTCCTCAGTAGGTAATTGTATTTTTATTCTTCCCACCGTTTTTAAATTGAGCGGTGATTTGGGTGATTGGACATAGGCTAGAGGAGTGTAAAATTCTTGCTGTGTAAATCATTAAGAATGATATTATTTAGCTTTGTTTAGTACAAATCATCATCAAATATAGTTTTAATTGAGGGTTTGTGTGTTTATTTGGTTTAACATATATCAATTTTTAACAGACCATAAAAGAGTGTTTAAAAATGGACAACGAAGATAGTCCTAAATTTACAAGAGAAAAGGTTGCTAGTGCCGAAGAACAGATTGTCGCGCAATCTAAGCGTATTGAGTTTTATCTCACAGAATATACTATTGAGATCTTAGCTCTGAAAATGAGTAATGGAGATTTTGAGGTTCCAAATTATCAGCGTGCTTTTACATGGGAAGACGAACGGAAATCTCGATTTATTGAATCAGTATTGATGGGTCTCCCAATTCCTTTTCTGTTTTTCTGGGAAAATCCGAGAACAGGTAAACTTGAGATTGTTGACGGCTCACAGCGTCTCCGTACAATTGAGGAATTTGTACTTGGCAACTTTGCTTTAGGAGATTTAGAAGAATTATCGCTATTAACTGGGTTTAGATTTACAGATCTACCAGAATCTAGGCAAAGAAAGATTAAAAATCGTTCAATTAGAGGCATCGTGCTTAGTGAGCACACTGATGAACAATCCCGCTTTGATTTATTCGAGCGCATTAATACAGGAAGTAAGATTGCAAACAAGGCTGAGGTTCGTAGAGGTGCGCTGGGAGGTGGCTTTCAAGATCTTGTTGTGTCTCTTGCCCAAGAGAAATTGTTTGTTAATCTTGCTCCAGTTTCAAAGCAGCAAGAAAAAGAAAGAGAAAGAGAAGAGCTTGTTACCCGTTTCTTTGCTTATGGTGACGGGTTAGACAATTATAAGGATAGGGTCTCTGCTTTTCTTTATGACTATACTAAAAAGATGAATAAATATTTTAAAGAAAATCCAGAAGATATAGAAGTTTATCGTCAAAGATTTCATGAAACGATGAAATTTGTATCACAAAACTTTAATTTGGGTTTTCGTCGGACAAAGACAGGTAAAATCACTCCAAGAGCACGTTTTGAATCTATTGCTATTGGGAGCTATTATGCACTTCAGCAACAGCCTGATATAATTGATTCTTCTTGCTCTGTAGATAATTGGTTGAGTAGCGATGCATTTAAGGCAGTGACTGGTGCAGATGGGGCTAATGCTGTTGGCAGACTAAAAGCACGCATTAATTTTGTCCGAGATCGATTACTCGGAGAGTAGTAATGAATATAGATAATTTCATTCAAGGATTTGAAGAACGATTACTAGAGATAGAAGCTTATTTGGATTTTCTTGAAGCTATAGACGAACAAGTTCAACAAGGAACACCTCAACTTGGCGGAAATGGAGCGATAATTACCCCTCAACAGCAAAAGATTCTGTATTCAAGTGTTTATCTTCAACTCTATAATCTTGTAGAATCTACTGTAACAAAATGCTTAGATGCTATCTCTAAATACGTTGTTAATAACAGTTTGCGACCTGATGATCTATCGATTGAATTGAGAAAAGAGTGGGTGAGATGTATTGCCCGCACTCATACTGACCTTAACTATGAAAATCGTTTAGAATCTGCTATGAATCTATGTAATTATTTCCTAAATACTCTACCTATATCAGAAGATTTTATTTTAGAAAAAGGTGGTGGTGGAAATTGGGATGATCAAGAGATCCTTAAACTTAGTAGGCGTTTAGGTCTATCTCTAAGAATTACTACTGAAGTCTATAATGATGTTAAAAGACCTATAAGAAACGATATGGGTACTCTTGCCTTAATAAAAGATTACCGAAATAAACTAGCGCATGGCAGTTTGTCATTTGCAGAATGTGGTGAAAATACGACCGCTCATGAGCTTCGCCAACTCACAAATCGAGTTGCTTTGTATATGAAAGAAGTTGTAGTCTTTTTTCAATCATCAATGGATACTTCTAAGTTGTTAGCGCCAGAACGGAGACAATAAAAGATGAAAAAAAAATCAGGTAATATTAACGTTTTAGCAGAGAAAAGAGAAAAGATCGAAATTGCAAACGAAACCATCCACTGTATTGATCTATTCTGTGGTGTAGGTGGTCTTACTCATGGACTCGTTAACGGAGGTGTGCAAGTTCTTGCAGGAATAGATATTGACCCACAATGTCGTTTTGCTTATGAAGCTAATAACAATTCTATGTTCATTGAGAAAGATGTTAATCAATTAATAGGTCATGATCTTGAAAATATATTTGGAGATTCAAAATTACGCTTATTAGCAGGTTGTGCGCCCTGTCAGCCTTTTTCGACATATAGCCGTAAATCTAACCGAGTTCGTAATGATACAAAATGGGAACTAGTTTCAGCATTTAGTCGATTAGTGAAGGAAGCTAAGCCCGATTTTGTAACAATGGAAAACGTACCTCAACTTTTAGATCATCAAGTTTTTAAAGATTTTTTGGAAGACTTACAAGGTTACGAAATAACATTTCGCATTATCGAATGTGTTAATTATGGCGTACCTCAGACTCGAAAGAGGCTTGTATTAATTGCGTCTCGACTTGGTAGTATCGATATTCTTCCGCCTAGCTTTTTTGGCTATCACAATAAAGTGACTGTAAGACAATCCATAGCCCATCTACCTGCAATTGATGCTGGCGGTTCTGCCGCTAAAGATCCATTGCATACTGCTTCATCACTAACAAATATTAATTTGCGTAGAATTCAAGCTTCAAAGGCTGGGGGGACATGGCGAGATTGGGATGAATCTTTGTTAGCTCAATGTCATCGTAAAAAATCTGGTCAAACATATCCTAGTGTCTATGGTCGAATGTCTTGGAATGAACCGTCTCCGACAATTACAACTCAATGCTTTGGCTATGGCAACGGGCGATTTGGACATCCAGATCAAGATCGTGCTATATCCCTCAGAGAAGCTGCTATTCTCCAGACTTTTCCAGAAAACTATTGCTTTCTTGCTCCAAATGAACAAGTTCGTTTTTCAAAACTTGGTCGCTTAATCGGTAATGCTGTTCCCGTTCGTCTAGGTGAGGTTATAGCTCAAAGCTTAATTTCACACCTGCAAAATCTCAACTAAAAAATGTAACTTTATGTCATACACAAAGCACCGAAAAATCCTGATAATTTCCCTGCGATCCTTACCATTTCTCTAAAAATGCTTGAATATTTGTGCAATCAAGATCGTTCACACCAATTACTGAAACTTTCAGAATATTTTAGCATTATGCAAGCGATCAAGATCGCCTTTTGAGTGATTATTTCATGCGATCGCGATCGAGCTTTCCCGTATTTGGGTCGTGAGGAGTCCAAACTTGTAATTGACTACGCAAGCTGATGCTGTGAAATAGCTAACCGTCGTTGCTTGACTAGCTCAGGAGTAGAACGATTTTTATCATCTTGCGAACCAAAACCAAGACGAGCATAAACCTCACCCCCAATTCCCGGAACGATAATTCCTTCAGGAGTTTTTAC
>Ga0209591_10007649_pt1 | contig 11843 bp, 11 predicted proteins | sample MAT01_FD_187207 | JGI IMG/M metagenome (GOLD analysis project Ga0209591, IMG submission 187207) | Freshwater microbial communities from Lake Fryxell liftoff mats and glacier meltwater in Antarctica - MAT-01 (SPAdes) (version 2) | ecosystem: Environmental > Aquatic > Freshwater > Ice > Liftoff...
GATACGGGTCAGATCGACTTCAGCCACAACCCCTTCAGCATGCCCCAAGGCGAGCTGGAAGCGCTCAATACGATGAATCCGCTCGACATCAAGGCCTATCAGTACGACATCGTCTGCAACGGCATCGAGCTCAGCTCCGGCGCCATCCGCAACCACCGCCCCGACATCATGCTCCGTGCCTTCGAGATCGCGGGCTATGGCGCGGATGTGGTGGAGGCGCGCTTCGGTGGCATGCTCAACGCCTTCCGCTATGGCGCACCGCCACATGGTGGCTCGGCGCCGGGCATTGACCGCATCGTCATGCTGCTGGCGGATGAGCCAAATATCCGTGAGGTCATTTTGTTCCCGATGAACCAGCAGGCCGAGGACCTCATGATGGGCGCTCCGGCAGCGGTCGAACCCGCGCGGCTGAAGGAACTTTCCCTCAAGCTGGACCTGCCGCCAGCGAAGAAGGCCACCTAGATGTCTGTCATGCACCACCTTGCCCCCCTCGCTGCCCTGCTGCTCCTCGCCACCCCTGTCGCGGCCCAGCCGGCCATTTCGGTGCCCGCGGCGCATGGCCTCACAGCCGAGACCATCGCCGCCGGCATCAACCGCATGGCGGCGCATCGCGCGGCCTATCGGCTCGACCTCGGCTCCTCGCGCGATGGTGCGATCAGCGCGGTGCGCGGGGCCATGGTGTTCGACATCGCCGATGCCTGCGAGGGCTGGGCGACGCGCCAGCGCATGACCATGACGGTCACCGACCGCGACGGCACGGATGTCGAGACCGTGTCCGACTACGCGACCTATGAGGCGAAGGATGGCTCGCGGTTGCGGTTTTCGCTGATGCAATCGACACAGGGCTCGGTCAGTTCGCGAGTCTCGGGCGAGGCTGAGTTGAAGCCCGATGGCTCCGGCACCGTCCGCTTCGCCGAGCCCGCCGGGCAGGAGGAGGCCCTTCCCCCCGGCACCTTGTTGCCGATGCGCCACACCGCCCTCTCGGTCGAGATCGCGAAGGCGGGGCGCCGCCTGCTGGTGACGCCACTGTTCGACGGCACCTCCGACGAAGGTCCCCAGGACACCACGACGATCATCTCCGGCTGGGGCGTGCTGCCGGGCGAGGCGCGCTTTCCGATGCTCGCGAACATGGCGTCGGGCCGCATGCGAATCGCCTTCTTCCAGCGCGGTTCGGGCAGCGGCGGCGCCTCGCAGCCGGAATACGAGGTCGGGCTGCGCTACTACGACAATGGCGTGGCCGACGAACTCACCATGGATTTCGGCGAATTCGCCGTCAGCGGGCGGCTGCTGGAGCTGACGCCGCTGCCGGGCGGCTGCTGAGCCTCCTTCAGGCCAGCACCCGCCCCGCCAGGGCGCAGGCCGTCGCCAGATCGGCCGGGCGGCCGAGCAGATAGCCCTGCCCCTTCGCCACGCCGAGACGTTCGAGCGTGGCGAATTCGGCCGCCGTCTCGATACCCTCCGCGACGATCTGGCAGTTGGTCTCCTTCGCGAACAGGCTCAGCGCCGAAGCCAGGGCGCGGCGCGCTGGGTCACGGTCCACCGCGCGGGTCAGGTTCATGTCGAGCTTGATGATGTCCGGCCGCAGCTGCAAAATATGCTGCATGCTGGAGTAGCCCGCGCCGGCATCATCGATGGCGAGGCGCACACCCCCCGCCCGCAGCGGCGCAAGCGCGCTGGTCAGCGCGAGGTAGTCGGCGACCTCGGCATGCTCGGTGACTTCCAGCACGATGCGATGCAGGGGCATGCCTTCGAGAACGGCGTCCAGCCCGCCGCCGAGGATGGTGGCGGGGGAGGCGTTGATCGACACGAAGGTATCTTCCGGCAGGGCCTCCAGCGCCTTCAGCGCGAGTTGCAGCACGGCGAGTTCCAGCAGCTCCCCGCAGCCGGCGGCGGCGGCCTCGTTGAACCATTTGTCGGGGCTGCGGTAGGGCTCGGGCGTGAAGCGGCACAGCGCCTCGAAGCCCACCACCTGGCAGCCGGCGAAGGCCATGATGGGCTGGTAGAGGAAGCGGAATTGCTGGTCCGCGATCAGCCGCTCGGTCGCCGTGCGGCTGACCGCGCGGCCTCGCTCGGCCTCGACCTCGCGCGAGATGTCCTGCGCCGCCATGTCGGCAAAGACGCGCATCACCGCGAGGTCGCGCGGGTTGAGCGTGGCGTTGGGCGTGGGGCTGAGGCAGCAGAACATGCCATAGGCTTGGCCATCGACGAGGCGGATCGGCACGCTCATATGGGCGCCGATCGGCACCTCCCGGGTGATCGCCATGGAAGCGGCCAGCGGGTAATCGGCCGTGTCGGCCATCAGCTCGGGCAGGCGGCCGGCGAGGATGTGGCGGCAATAGCCATCGTCGAGGGAGCGCGAATCGCCCGGCTTGATCAGCGCCTCCAGCCCCGGCGCATCCACCTCCCGCAGCACCGAAAGGTTACCCATGAATTCAGAGACATAGGCGACTTCCATGCCGAGGTGCTTGCGCACCGCCTCCAGCCCCTGGCGGATGCGGCTGCCGGCATCGGCCGCGCCGCGAAGATCGCTCGTGATCAAGCCATCGAACATGTCATGAGATCCCTGGCTGCAAGGAACGCAACGGCATCAACGGCGCTGCATTTTTTGCGGCGGGGGAGGCCCCGCGGAGGGACCAGCGGGAACTTGTATAGGCCGCAAGGGATGAAGGCTTCCTTGCCCCGGCGCGGGGCGCATCACCTCGTGCTATGATGTTGGTCCAATGCACGAGCAATTGCCGCTGCCGCTTCCGGCCGAAGCCTCCTTCGCGCGCGCCGACCTGATCGAGGACGCCTCGAACGCTCAGGCGCTGGCCTTCCTCGCCACCTCCGCGGCCTGGCCGCTGGGGCGGCTGGCCCTGCATGGGCCGGCCGGCGTGGGCAAGACCCACATGCTGCGCGTCTTTTCCACAGGCTGGCGCTGGCTTGGCGGCGCGGCGCTGAGCGAGGCAGAAGCCCTCGCCCCGCCCGAACCCACCGCGCTGGACGACGCCGAGGCCGCGCCGGAGGAAGCGCTGTTCCACCTCATCAACCGGTGCGCCGAGGCGGCGATGCCGCTGCTGCTGGCGGCACGCGCGCCGCCCGCGCGCTGGGCTGTGCGCCTGCCCGACCTGCGAAGCCGGCTCCGCGCCACGACCGCACTGGGCATCGGCCCGCCGAGCGATGCCTTGCTCGCCGCGCTGCTCACGAAACATCTGGCGGACCGTCAGCTGCGCATGGCGGCGCCGGCGCGGGCCTTTCTGCTCGCCCGCCTGCCGCGCCGCGCCGCCGCGGTGGCAGATGCCGTGGCGCGTCTCGACCGGGATTCGCTGGCCGAAGCCGCGCCGCTGACCCGGCCCTTCGTGGGGCGCAGCCTCGCCGGTTTGCTCGATCCGGATGAGGGTTCCGTGACAGTTGCGACGGATGCCTCGCCGCGCGACCCCGCGCCGGGCTAAGGTTCTGTCATGGACGCCCTTCCCTCCGTCGCCGACATCGGCGCCGACAGCACCACCCGCTTCATCAACCGCGAGCTTTCCTGGCTCGCCTTCAATACGCGCGTGTTGGAGGAGGCGGCGAACCCTCGCCACCCGCTGCTCGAGCGGTTGCGCTTCGTGGCGATCTCGGCCTCCAACCTCGATGAATTCTATTCCGTGCGCGTCGCCGGGCTGGTCGGGCAGGAGCGCGCGGGCATCACCACCGCCTCGCCCGATGGCCTGACGCCGACGCAGCAGCTCGCCGCCATCCATACCGAGGCGCAGGCACTGATCGCCCTCCAGCAATCCGCCTGGCATGAATTGCGCACCCTGCTGCATGAGGCGGGGCTCAGCGTCTGCGACGCGACCGACCTGACCGAGGTGGACCGCGCCTGGCTCGACCAATGGTTCATGGAGCGCGTCTTTCCGGTGCTAACGCCGCTCGCGGTGGACCCGGCGCATCCCTTCCCCTTCATCGCCAACCTCGCACTTTGCATGGTACTGAAGCTGGTGCGGGAGGAGGATGGCGGCACGATGCGCGCCCTGCTGCCCGTGCCACCCCAGATCGAGCGCTTCATCCGCCTGCCCGCGACGCCCACGCCCGGCAGCGGCCGCCCGCCGATCCGCTTCGTGGTGCTGGAGGATGTCATCACGCTGTTCCTCCAGCGGCTGTTCCCCGGCTTCATCCCGGCCGAGCACGGCCTGTTCCGCCTGATCCGAGACACCGATGTGGAGTTCGAGGAGGAGGCCGAGGATCTGGTGCGCTCCTACGAAACCGCGCTGAAGCGCCGCCGCCGCGGCCGCGCCATCCGGCTTTCCGTCGATGCCCGCATGGCGCCGGACATGATCGAGCTGGTGGCCGATGAGCTCGACGCCGCGCGGCCGGGCATCTTCACGGTGAAGGGTTTCCTCGGCGTGGCGGACCTCAGGCAGCTGATCGTCGATGATCGGCCGGATTTGCTGTTCACGCCCTACGCGCCGCGCTTCCCGGAGCGCATCCTGGATTTCGGCGGCGACTGCTTCGCGGCCATCGCGGCGAAGGACATCGTCGTCCACCACCCTTACGAATCCTTCGACGTGGTGGTGCAGTTCCTGCGCCAGGCGGCGCGCGACCCGAATGTCGTGGCGATCAAGCAGACGCTGTACCGCACCTCGCGCGAAAGCCCGATCGCGCGCGCCCTGATCGAGGCCGCGGAGGCCGGCAAATCCGTCACCGCCATGGTCGAGCTCAAGGCGCGCTTCGATGAGGAGCGCAACATCGCCCTCGCCCGTGAGCTCGAAGCCGCGGGCGTGCAGGTTGTTTATGGCTTCGTCGAGCTGAAGACCCACGCCAAGATGTCGCTGGTCGTGCGGCGGGAGCGCGATACCCTGCGGAGCTACGCGCATTTCGGCACCGGCAACTACCACCCGATCACGGCGCGCATCTACACCGACATCAGCTACTTCACCGCCGATCCGGGGCTGACGCGCGACGCGGCGAAGCTGTTCAACTACATGACCGGCTATGCTAGGCCCGAGACGATGGATGGACTTGCCTTCGCCCCGCTGACCATCCGCCCCGCGCTGCTCGGCCTGATCGAGCGCGAGGCCGGCCTCGCCCGAGAAGGCAAGCCCGCCACCATCTGGCTCAAGATGAACTCGCTGGTCGATGAGCAGATCATCGATGCGCTCTACAAGGCCTCCCAGGCCGGGGTGCGCGTGGAGTGCGTGGTGCGCGGCATCTGCTGCCTGCGCCCGGGCGTGCCGGGGCTGTCCGAGAATATCCGCGTGAAATCGCTGATCGGCCGCTTCCTGGAACACAGCCGCATCTACGCCTTCGGCAATGGCCACAAACTGCCCTCGCGCCGGGCGCGGGTGTTCATCTCCTCGGCCGACATGATGGCGCGCAACCTGGACTGGCGCGTCGAGACGATGGTGCCGGTGGAGAACGCCACCGTGCACGCGCAGATCCTGGACCAGATCATGGTGGTGAACCTGCAGGACACGATGCAAAGTTGGGAGCTCGGGCCGGATGCCGCCTATCGGCGCATGGAAGCCGGGGCTAAGCCTGTTTCCGCGCACGAGTACTTCATGACCAACCCCTCACTCTCGGGCCGCGGCAGCGCACTCAGCCGCCCGGTCCGCTCCCCGCGGCGCACGCGGCAGGATCGCGTGCTTCAGGATTGAACGATTGGATACGCTCGAACATCGCGTTGGCCTGTCGCCGAAGCCGCTCGCCCAGCCGCGGGTGGGCGTGGTGGATCTTGGCTCGAACTCCGTCCGCCTCGTGGTCTTCGAAGGGCTGTCGCGCAACCCGCTGACCATCTTCAACGAGAAGGCCGTGCTCGGCCTTGGCCGCGGCCTGCAAAACACCGGGCGACTGAATGAGGAGGCGATCGGCCCGGCGCTCACCGTGCTCGGCCGCTACGCAGCGGTGGCGCGCGCCATGGGCGCCGACCCGATCGAGATCGTCGCCACCGCCGCGGCGCGCGATGCCGAGAACGGCGCAGCCTTCATCGCTGCCATCCAGCACCGCATGCCCGATATCGGCATCCGCGTGATCACCGGGCCGGAGGAGGGCGCGCTCTCGGCCGAGGGCGTGCTGCTCGGCTTTCCGGGCGCGGACGGCATTCTCGGCGACCTTGGCGGCGGCTCGCTCGAACTGGTCGAGCTGAACCAGGGCGTGGCGGCACCCGGGGCCTCCCTGCCGCTGGGCACCATCCGCCTGGCCGATCGCAGCGGCGGTGACATGCCCAGAGCCCGCGCCATCGCCGAGGCCGAGCTCACCACCCTGCCCTGGCTGAAGCGTGGCGAGGGGCGGGACCTGTATCTGGTCGGCGGCGCCTGGCGCGCGCTGGCACGGATCCACATCGCCCAGACCGGCTACCCGCTCTCGATCGTGCACCACTACGTGCTGCGACGGGAGGAGGCGCGGGACCTTGCCGGCGTCGTCGCCCAGGCGCCGCGCCGCACGCTGGAACGCATGCCCGGCGCGCCGGCGAAAAGGCTGGCGGACATGTCCTATGCCGCGGTGGTGCTGCGCCGCCTGTTGCGCGCCACCGGGGCGCGGCGCGTGGTGTTCTCGGCCAATGGGCTGCGCGAGGGCTGGTACGCCCGCCTGCTGCCGCCCGAGGTGCGCGAGGAAGACCCGCTGCGCGCCGCCGGGCAGGATCTGGCGCTGCGCTGGGGCCGCGATGCCTCCCTGCCGCCGGCGCTGCTGGCCTGGACGGATGCGATCTTCGAGGAGGAAACCCGCGACCAGGCGGCACTCCGCGCCGCAAGCTGCTGGGTGGCGGACATCGGCAGCCACGACCACCCGGATTACCGCGCCGAGCAGGCGTTTTTCCGGGTCCTGCGGCAGCCCGGCGTCGGGCTCGACCATCATCAGCGGGCGTTTCTGGCCCTGGTGGTGGCCCTGCGCTACGAGGCCGAGCCGAGCGCGCCCTACCTCGCCACGGCGAAGATCCTGCTAGACGTGCAGGCGGTGCGCCGGGCGGAGCAACTCGGCGCGGCGCTGCGGCTGGCCTTCACGCTCAGCGGCGGCACTCCGGTGCTGCTGCGCGGCACCGCGCTGCGCCGCCGCGGGGGCGAGGTGCAGCTGCGCCTGGTCGAGGGCACCGGCGTCTTCGCGGGCGAAAGCGTGCAACGCCGGCTGGACGCGCTGGCGGCTTCGCTCGGCCTCAGCGCGACGGTAGATGTGGCGGTAGGCTGAGCCTTTACGCCTCGGCTTTGCTCAGCTCCCGGTCCGCGGCGGGTCGAGGTAGAGCGGACTTTCCAGGTAGCGCCGCAGCCAATACCGCGCGATCACACCGATCGCGGCGGCCATCGGCACGGCCAGCAGCACGCCGAGGAAGCCAAAGGCCACGCCGCCGGCGAACAGCGCGAAGATCACCCACACCGCATGCAGCTCCACCCGGTCGCCAAGCAGGCGCGGGTAGATCACATAGCCCTCCACCGCCTGGCCCACGAAGAAGATGCCGACCACCATCAGCACGCCCTCCCAGCTCCCGAACTGGGCGGCGGCCAGCAGCACCGCGGCGACGAAGCCGGTCAGCGAGCCGACATAGGGGATGAAGCTCAACACGCCCGTCATCAGCCCCACCGTGAGGCCGAGCTCGAGCCCGATGGCGGACAGCGCGACGGCGTAGAACACGCCGAGCAACGCGCAGCACAGCAGCTGCCCGCGCAGCCAGGCCGCCAGCACCCGGTCCGTGTCGCGGCCCAATTGCCGCAGCACATGGGCCGAGCGGCGCGGCAGCCAGCTCTCGATCCGGCCGATGATGCGCGGCCAGTCGCGTAGCAGGTAGAAGGCCACCACCGGCGTCACGATCAGCAGCGTGAAGACGTTGAACAGCGCCATGCCGCCGCCGATCAGCCGGCCGACCGCGGTGCCGAGGAAGTTCACGATCTGCCCGGCCTGCCGCACGGCAAGGTCGCGCAGCTGGGCATCCACCACTTCAGGTCCGAAGGCCTCCTGCGCCGCTTCCAGGGCTCGGCGCGTCAATTGCCCGATGCCGGCCACATAGGCGGGCAGGCGCTGCACCAGCACGCCGATCTGCGCGATCAGCAGGGGGTAAAGCAACAGGATCGCCAGCAGCACCAACGCCGTCATGGCCAGGATGAGCAGGAAGGCCGCGATCCCCCGCGGCATGCCGATCCGCGCGAGGCGCGAGGTTGGCGGGTCCAGGAAATAGGCGATGCAGCCGGCCAGCACGAAGGGCGTGAGAATCGCCGAGAACAGCCACAGCGCCGCCAGCAGCACGCCGAGCAGCCCCAGCGCCAGCGCCAGGCGCTGGGTGCGCGTGGAATGACGAGCGCCCGGATTGACCTCCGGCCGCCGCGGGTTGGGCACGGAAGGCGCGGGCGCAGCGGGCGGGGCAATGGCGGTCGGGGGACCAGCGGGGGGGAGCGCAGGCGGGTTCATCGCGGGCGCCTCGCGGTCTGCACCACATAGGCGGCGCCGGAGGCGATGGTGGTCGCCGTCACCGCCACGACCATCGCTTCCAGCGCCCAGGCGTCGCCCCAGCCATAGCCTGCCAGCAACAGCGCCCCGGCGGCGAGGATGATCTGCGCCACGGTGTTCACCTTCGAGACCATCAGCGGCCGGATCTGCGGCGGCTCGCCCAGCACATACAGCAGCAGCACGCCCCCCACGATCAGCAGGTCACGGAACACCACCAGGATCGCGAGCCAATCCGGCAGCACGCCGATCGCCGCGAGCGAGACGTAGGTCGAGACCAGCAGGGCCTTGTCCGCCACGGGGTCGAGAATGGCGCCGAGACGCGAGCGCGTGTTGCGCACCCGCGCCAGCCAGCCATCCAACCCATCCGAAGCACCGGCCGCGACGAATACCCAAAAGGCCATGTCGAGCCGGCCCTGCACGATCAGCCACACTGCGCCCGGCACGGCACAGAGCCGGGCTAAGGTGATCGCGTTGGGCAGGGTGAAGTGGCCGGAATCCTGACCGGAATCCCGGCCCGGATCGGGAGCCGTGCCGGGAACCACCTCCGGATTTCGGTCAGCGGCCTCCGGCAAGGCTGAGGCGCCATCCCTCGCCGGGCGGGGCGCCAATCGGCGCGGGTCCGAGGGCAAGTCCGCCGGCCGCCATCTCCGCAGCGGCGGATGCGGCATCGCTGCGCAGCCCGACTCGCAGCCGCGCCATCTGGCCGCTGATGGTCACGATCTCAACCCGCGCCACCTGCGCCGACGCTTGAAGACGCCGGTTCAGTTCAAGCCATTCGCGGAAGGAGCCATAGCGTGCCACGGCATCGACCGTCGCGACCGCGGCCCCCGGCCGGGTCGCGGCGTCGGCAGGAGAGGCGGGCGCGCCATCGACCGCCGCCGTAGCTGCGGCCGCTGCCCCACCGGGCACGCGCGACGCGTTGAAATTCACCGTGATCCGCCCGGTATAGCGATTGTTGGTCACCCGCTCGCTTTCGATCACGATGGAGCGAACCATGCCCTCGATCTGCTGGTCGCTCAGGCCGGTGGCGAGGTTCATCTGGCTCGCGAGCCGCTCATAGGCCAGGCGCTGGCCGGCAATCAGGGCTCGGTCGCGGGCCACCACGGCGTTCTCGGCGGTGGCCTCGGCGGGGACGTTGCGCTGCACCAGCGGGGTCTCGCCCGGGCTCGCCAGGGAAGTGGCCTGGGCGGGGGCGGCCGGGAGCGGCGGCAAAGCCTGGCCGCGCAGGGCAACCGGCTGGGCGCAGAGCAGTGCGAAGGCCAGCGCGCCGATTGCGGCGGCCGCGCCCCCGTGGTTCTTTCCGCCCCGCGTGCTGCCCGGCATCTGACCACCTCGACTTCCTGCCAGCCGCATAGCCGATCGGGGCCCTGCATGACCAGCCTGACTTATCGCGACGCCGGTGTGGATATCGCAGCCGGCGATGCGCTGGTGGAGCTTATCAAGCCGCTCGCCCGCGCCACGGACCGCAGCGGCACCATGGGCGGCCTCGGCGGTTTCGGCGCCCTGTTCGACCTGAAGGCCGCGGGGTTCCGGGACCCGATCCTGGTCTCGGCCACCGATGGGGTCGGCACCAAGCTGAAGCTCGCCATCGATTCGGGCATCCACGGCTTCGTCGGCCAGGATCTGGTCGCGATGTGCGTGAACGATCTGGTGGTCCAGGGCGCCGAGCCGCTGTTCTTCCTCGACTATTTCGCCACCGGCAAGCTGGAGGTCGAGCAGGCGGCCGCGGTGGTCGCCGGCATCGCCGAGGGCTGCAGGATCGCCGGTTGCGCCCTGGTGGGCGGCGAGACGGCGGAGATGCCGGGGCTCTACAAGGGCGCCGACTACGACCTGGCCGGCTTCACCGTCGGCGCGGCGGAGCGCGATGCGCTGCTGCCCCGGCCCGCTACCGGCCCGGGCGACGTGCTGTTGGGCCTCGCGAGTTCAGGCGTGCATTCCAACGGTTTCTCGCTGGTGCGCCGCGTGCTGGCCGGGACCAACCTGACGCTCGAATCGCCTGCCCCCTTTGCCTCTGGCCATTCGGTGGCGCAGGCGCTGCTGACGCCGACGCGCATCTATGTGAAGCCGGTGCTGGCGCTGCACCGCGCGGGCCTGGTCAAGGCGGCCGCGCACATCACCGGCGGCGGTCTGCCCGGCAATCTGCCGCGCGTACTACCCGCCGGCATCGTGGCGGCGCTCGACGCCCGCGCCTGGGCCGTGCCGCCGGTCTTTGCCTGGCTGGCCGGCACCGGCAAAGTCGCAACGGCGGAGATGCTGCGCGTGTTCAATTGCGGGCTCGGCATGGTGCTGGTGGTCGCCGCCGATCACGCCGAGGAGGCGATCTCGCGCCTCACCGCCGATGGTGAAACGGTGTACCGGATCGGCACCTTGGAGGCCGGCGAGGGCAGGGCCGCGGTGCGGGTGGACCACCTTTCCGACCATTGGCCGCAATGACGGCGCGGGTCCGCACCGCGGTGCTGATCTCGGGGCGCGGCAGCAACATGGCCGCACTCCTCGACGCCGCGGCGGACCCTGCCTACCCCGCCGAGATCGTGCTGGTGCTGTCGAACCGCGCCGATGCCGCCGGCCTTGCCCATGCTGCCGCGTGCGGCGTGGCCACCGCTGTCGTGGAAAGCCGCGCGCGCGACCGGCTGAGCTTTGAGGCAGCGATTCAGGCCAAGCTGGCGGCGCAAGGCATCGCCCTGATCGCGCTCGCCGGCTTCATGCGCGTGCTGACCGAGGGGTTCGTCGCGCGCTGGCAGGGCCGGATGATCAACATCCACCCCTCCCTCCTGCCCGCCTTCAAGGGGCTCGACACCCATGCTCGGGCGCTGGCGGCGGGCGTGGCCGAGCATGGCTGTACGGTGCACCTGGTCTCGCCCGGGGTGGATGATGGGCCGATCCTGGCCCAGGCCGTCGTGCCGGTGCTGGACGGGGATACCGAAGTCAGCCTTGCCGCGCGCGTGCTGGCCGAGGAGCATCGGATCTATCCGGCCGCGCTGGCGCGCCTGGCCGCAAGCCAGCAGAAGCCTTGCCGCTGCCCGCCGGCCTGCCTAAATGCGGCGAGCAAGGTAGACCGAACTGAGGACAGACATGGCTGAACATGCCACGGGCCCGATCGAACTGGTTGAAGTGAAGTCCGAGGACATCATGCCGGAACGGGAGGGCTTCTACGACGCCTTCATGCAGGGCTCGAAATGGGCCATCGGCGCCGTGATCGGCATCCTGGCGCTGATGGTCATTTTCCTGGTCTGAGCGCCGGCCAGACATAAAAAAAGGCCGCCTCCCTCACGGGAAGCGGCCTTTTTTACGTCTGAAGCTCAGCCGACGATTTCGGTGCCGGCGAAGAAATAGGCGATCTCGGTCGCGGCGTTCTCGGCGCTGTCGGAACCGTGCACGGAGTTCGCCTCGATGCTCTCGGCGAACATTTTCCGAACCGTACCCTCGGCGGCATTGGCCGGGTTGGTCGCGCC
>Ga0209591_10007654_pt1 | contig 11841 bp, 12 predicted proteins | sample MAT01_FD_187207 | JGI IMG/M metagenome (GOLD analysis project Ga0209591, IMG submission 187207) | Freshwater microbial communities from Lake Fryxell liftoff mats and glacier meltwater in Antarctica - MAT-01 (SPAdes) (version 2) | ecosystem: Environmental > Aquatic > Freshwater > Ice > Liftoff...
CCCGACTGCAACTCCTACATTCAGCGATTCACATACAGAATTTCCTTTTATTTTAAATTTCTCATAAGATTTATTATTTGAAATCTTTTCTGAAACTCCATTAGATTCACTGCCGAATACAATCACATAATTTTTTGTTTTTTCAAATTCAGTTTCAGATAAATATTTATCGGCTTTTAAATCTGAAATCATAATTTCGTAATCTTTCTTCTTATAATTTTCTAATTCATTTTCAATATCAGTTTCAGTTTTTATGTTAATAAAAAAAATCGATCCCTGAGATGCTCTTATAACTTTTGAATTATAAATGTCAGCTGAATTTTTACTAACAATAACTTCATCGACACCAAACCAGTGACAGCTTCTTAAGATTGTTCCGAGATTACCCGGATCATTTATATTTTCCAATGCAACTGTTATTGAATTTTCATTATTTTTACCTGTGACAAAGTCTGTTACCGGCTTTGAGACAATTCCTATAATTCCCTGTGAAGTCACTGTTTCAGTGAGTTTGCTGAATTTTGATTCATCGAGAAACTCTATATCCGCAAAATGGTTTGCTTTTTTTATGTTTTCTATCGCAGTTTCATTTTCAAAATCATTCCGGACTATTATCTTCTCAAGATTTTTTTTATACAAATCCGACTTCAGACATTCTTCTATTAAATGAATTCCCTCAATTAAAAATTTATTTTCTGTATCACGATATTTTTTTTGCTTTAACTTTTCTATAAGTTTTATATCGGCAATTGTCATTTATTCCCCTTTATATTCGACATAGTTTTTATCAGTTTCATAAAGTTTTATTGAATACAATTTTACATTTTCTCTTTTGACAACAGGCTCAAGAATCTCCCAGAATTTCAATACCATATTTTCTGTCGTCGGAATTATTCCTTTAAACATTTCCACTTCATTCAAAAATCTGTGATCGACTATATCAAGAATTTCTTCATTAATAATTTTTTTAAGTAATTTCAGATCCATTACATAATTGCTATCAGATTCAGGCGTACCGGCTAATGTAACTTCGATGTAATAATTATGTCCGTGAAAGTTATTACATTTCCCGAAAACTTCTTCATTTTTTTCCACTGAAAGATTTGGATTATCTAATTTATGAGAAGATGAAAAGTGTTCCTTGCGTGTGATATAAAGCATTTAATTTAATGTAATTTGATTTTAGTTTATTTTTATTTCAAAATATATTTATTAGTTTTATTTTGAAATGTATAAAGAATATTTGATCTTGAGAATATACTTCACTATTTTTCCTGAATATTACAAAAGAGTGTTCGAAAATTGGCTCGGGGTTCTATGCGGGAGTGAAGTAATAATTTTTCAAAACTTATGTCATTTATTGAAATAATTAGTATTTATTCCTGATAAAAGAATTCAATTTAAATTATCTCAGCAATATCTTGTAAGTATCAAAAACCATATAAAAAATATCATACAGCTCAGGAAAATTCCCAAAGTAATACTTAGGAATATCCAGAACTTATGCAGTTTTTTAATGTACAAATATGGTGTTAGTATAGAAGAAAATATCAGAGGTAATGGAAATCCGATAAATACAATTTCAAAAACCCATTCCGGTGGAGTTTTCTGACATCCCATAACCATTACAGAAACCATCAGCATTGCAGCAGCATAAACTCCTACTGCCAAAAAAAAGTAGAATACCGATTAAAATTCCGGTTTTAATTCTTTTTTTGGCTGAAAATTTATCAGATTCAAATGATTCTTTAGTCGTATCCATAATTATAGAATATAAAGAAAATGAGTAATTAAATTTGTGTAATTATTAAATCAGTTATTAGATCGCATCAGAACTCTCCCAAGAGTTTAATATTAAAAGCATTTTTTTTACCATTCGCCTCGCTACACTTGTGAGAGCGGGCAGATTCACCTGCCTCGCTTTGCTTTGGAAAGGCGGGCAGAATTTAAATATTCATCAATTTTTACAATTAAAATTGAGAATATCTGTGAATCCGCAACGGTGGAGTAGTGATTTTTTTAAATTTTTATAATTTAAAAGTATATGGTTGTTTTTTACACTTTCTACACTTAGATTAATGTTGGAAATCCAAAATTCTTCACACAACAGCTGTAAATTACATTGACATTTCTAAGCATTAAAAGTATATTATTGGCTATGCATTTAATCCATATTTTTGCAATAAATATATAAAAATTTACAATTTTTAAACTTTTTACAAACAAATTTTAATAAATAATTAACGATTACGGAGCGGAAATTTGAAGAAAAATCTTTCTCGGATTGTCATAACTGTTTTTCTTATCGGGATCTCATTATATTTCCTTTACCCTACTTATCAGGATTATCAGCTGAACAAGGAGCTGAAAAATCTAACGGGTGTGGACAGTATTAATTTTATCGAAAAACACAGTCAGGAGCTGATAAATAACAGAAACAAGAGACTAAAGCTTGGTCTTGATTTAAAAGGAGGAATGTACGTTGTACTTGATGTGGACGTTGTAAAACTCCTCGAAGATATGGCAAAGAAAAAAGACGAACAGTTGACTGCAATTCTGGCAGAAGTAAAAGAAACGTCAAAGAAAAGTGACGAGCTTATTCTTGAAACTTTTAAAATTAAACTGACAGAAAAAGGACAGAATCTTAAATCCTATTACGGAGAATTAAGAGATTCTGATGCGGATGTTGAGGCAAAACTTAAGAAAGAAATTGACAATGCACTCGACAGAGCGGTAGAAATTGTAAGAAACAGAATTGATCAATATGGAGTGGCAGAGCCGCAGATTCAAAAAATAGGAAACAGCAGAATTATAGTTGAGCTGCCCGGAGTAAGTAATCCTCAGGAAGTAAGAAGTCTTCTGGAAGGTACTGCTTTACTTGAGTTTAAGCTTTTATATGAGCCGGCGAAAGTAGTGAAAGTAATGGAAGCAATTAACAAAGTTCTTGTCGGTGATACAAATCAAACTGATCAGACATCAAATACTTCCTTAAACACAGATTCATTAGAGACTAATACTAAGACAGAAACTTTAACTTCAAATGACACTACTAAAAATACTGCGGCAAGTGAAAAAGATAAATCAGCAGGTAAAGATAAATCAGCAGTTAAAGATAAATCTACAGGAACTGCTTCTACAAAAGATTCTTTAAAAGATAAGAAAATTGCAGAGACAAAAAATCTGAAGAAAGATTCACTTAAAGAAAAAGGAAAAGACACTTCAAAGAAAACTGATACAGCAATAACGACTACAGACACTAATAATAATTCAGAAGTTGACAGTTCGAAACAATTATCCGATGAAGAATTTAAAAAGAAATATCCATTCTTTTCACTAGTAACATTGAATCAGGAGAGTGGAACAGCAGACGGTTATGTAAAAGATGCTGACAAAGAAAAGATAGAAAGAATTTTAAAAAGAGAAGATGTAAAAGCAATTTTGCCATCTGATATTCAGTTTGCATGGGGAAAAAAATCTTTCGAATCGCAGGGAGAAAAGATTCATATACTTTATGCAGTCAAAAGAGATGCAGAATTAACAGGAAAGGTTATTGTCGATGCAACATCAAATATTGACCCTAATAATAATACACCTGTAGTTACGATGGAGATGGATGCTGAAGGATCATCAGACTGGGCAAGAATAACCGGGGCAAATATAAAGAAGAGAATAGCAATTGTGCTGGATAATGTAGTTTACTCAGCACCGGTAGTTAATGCAAAAATCTCGGGAGGAAACTCACAGATAGAGGGAATGGAAAATGTACAGGAAGCTAAATTACTTGAGATAGTTTTAAAAGCCGGAGCATTACCTGCACCTGTAAAGATAATTGAAGAAAGATCAATTGGACCATCACTCGGAGAAGATTCAATCAGAGCAGGAGTTTCATCATCCTTTGCAGCATTGATATTAGTAGCCTTATTTATGATAATGTATTATAAATTTGGCGGAACAGTAGCAGATTTTGCGTTGGTAATTAACATGCTTATAATTCTCGGAGTAATGGCATCAATGAAAGCTACATTAACATTGCCCGGTATTGCAGGATTAATATTATCTATCGGAATGTCAGTAGATACAAACGTACTTATATTTGAAAGAATACGGGAAGAGCTGGGCTCGGGAAAACCATTAAGAACTGCAGTTGACCTTGGATATAAAAAAGCATTTTCGGCGATTATAGATTCACACTTAACAAGTATAATCACCGGTGTGATATTGTATCAATTCGGAAGCGGACCAATTCAGGGATTTGCATTAACACTTGTATTCGGTTTGTTAGCAAACTTATTTACAGCTATAGTAATTACACATTATATTTTTGATATAATGATAGAAAAAGGAAAACACATCAGTTTCGGCTGATACTTTAAATTTATTAATTGAAACATTAATATTTCAAATATAGAATGAGAATTTTTGAAAATGCAGATTATGATTTTTTAGGTAAAAGAAAAATATTTTACTTAATTTCAATCTCAATAATTGTAGTTGGTTTTGCAGTTTTATTTTTAACAAAAAGTATCCCGCTTGGAATTGATTTCAGCGGAGGTACAGAGCTTCAGATAAAGTTTGATAAAGATGTAAACATATCAGATCTCCGAGAAGCAATGGATAATGCCGGTTATGCCGGTATGGAATTGAAAACCATGGGTTCGGAAAAGGATGTATTATTAAGAACTCCGATGCAGGAAGAGGGTCAGTTGATTTCCGATAAAATCCAGCAGGGAATAAAGGCAAAGATTACAGATAATAATTTTGTAATACAGAGAATAGATAAAGTTGGTCCGAAAATTGGTGCTGAACTGAGAAGAAACGCATTATTTGCTGTGTTATTTTCTCTGATTGCAATCTTAATTTATCTTGCATTCAGATTTCAGTTTGTATTTGCAGTCGGCGCTGTTATCGCTTTGTTTCATGACGTACTTGTTACAATTGCGGTGATTGCAATATTTGATGCAATTTTTCCAAATCTGAGATTAGAATTTAATCAATCAATGCTTGCAGCATTTCTAACACTTGTAGGATTTTCCTCAAATGATACAGTTATTGTTTTTGACAGAATCAGGGAAAATATTAAGGTGTTTAAGAATGAAGATATATTTCATGTGATGAATAAGAGTATCAACTCTACATTGAGCAGAACCGTAATAACAAGCGGAACAGTGTTTTTAACAGTTTTGGTTTTATTTATTTTTGGTGGTGAAGTAAACAGAAGTTTTGCTTTTACATTCGCAATTGGAATAATTACAGGAAGCTATTCGTCAGTGTTTGTGGCAAGTGCTTTGGTAGTTGACTGGAAAGAAAGAGCCAATTCAATATCGAAAGAAAAATCATTACTTAAATCAAGACAAAGTTCATCAAAAGTTAAAAAAGTAAATGCCTGATATTAAGAAGACATATTCCGGAGAAGAAGGTAACAAGACTGTAATTCTTGAAATAGATGAGAATGTAGTTGGTCTGAATAATTTCAATGTTTTGAGTGAAACCGTTACTGAAGAGATGGTAAATGGAATAAGTTCATTTAAATTTGATATGAAAAATCTTAACAGTATTAATAGTTCGGGATTGGGAATATTAATCGGATGTTTAAAAAAAATAAAAGAATCCAACGGGACTTTGAAAGTTGTAAATGCTAATGAAAAAATAACAGGTATTTTTAAGCTTACAAAATTAGATAATGTTTTCGAACTTTAGTTCAAATTATTTTAAAAGAATTGCAAAAAGGATTTATTTAATAAAGTAAATTTTTTAATATAAATCTTCACAACGTTTAAAACCGGGTGAAGATTTTTTTATGTCAAAATTCAAATTTAAAGAATATATATGAGTAAAGAGAATGTAACAGTATTAGTTGGTCTTCAGTGGGGTGATGAAGGCAAAGGGAGAATGGTGGATTATCTTGCACAGGACGTTGATATAGTTGCGAGATATCAGGGTGGAAATAATGCAGGACATACAGTAGTTAATGAGTTTGGAACATTTAAATTACATTTAATTCCTTCCGGTATATTTAACCCAAATGTAATTAATATTCTCGGACCGGGGATGGTGATTGACATAGAGGCAATGTCAGAGGAAATAGCAGATCTGGATAAATCCGGAATCAGCACAAAGAATATTTTATTATCAGACAGGGCAACTGTCACATTCCCCTATCACAGATTAGAGGATAACCTTGAAGAAGACAGATTAGGAGCCGGTGCGTTTGGATCTACACGCAGAGGGATTGCATATGCATACGGTGAAAGGTATATGAAGAAGAGTATACAGGTTGGTGAACTTTTATATCCTGACCATTTGAAAAAAAGATTAACAGGAATTATTGAATTTAAAAATCTGCTGATAAAAGAAGTTTATAAAAGTGATGAAATTATAAATGCAGATGAAGTTATAGACTGGGCATTAACTTTTGGAGAAAAGATTAAACATTACATTTGTGATACAACGAAAGTTTTAGAGAAAGCATCTGCTGAGAATAAAAGAATATTATTTGAAGCACAGCTTGGTTCACTCAGAGATATATATTACGGCATATATCCATATACGACTTCCTCCTGCACACTTGCTTCATTTGCGCCGGCAGGTGGCGGGCTATTCAACCGCAGAATAGACAAAGTAATTGGTGTGATGAAGGCATTTTCAACGTGCGTTGGAAGCGGACCATTTGTAACAGAAATGTCAGAAAAAGAAGCGGGAGAATTAAGGGAGATTGCTTATGAATACGGAGCTGCAACAGGCAGACCACGAAGAATCGGTCACTTTGATGCAGTGGCATCGAGATACGGAGCTATGGTGCAGGGAACAGATGAAATCGCAATTACAAAAGTAGATAGTTTATCAGGATTGAAAAAATTATTTATATGCACTGAATATGAAGTAGATGGATATCTTACAAAGGATTTTCCATTGACACCTGCATTAGAAATTGCAAAGCCAAAATACATAGAAATGGAAGGCTGGAGTGAAGACATAACAAAATGCAGAAAATTTGATGAGCTACCGGCAGCTGCACAATTATATTTGAGTAAAATACAGGAATTAGTCGGATATAAGATTAAATATATATCAGTCGGACCGGAGCGGGAAAGCCTTATTTTAATTAATAATGAATAATGAATAATGAATAATGAATAATTAATAATGAATAATTATCATATTACAGTATATGAAATGTGGAACAAATTTGTTCAGTCAAATCCGGAAATTAAATCAAATGATTTTAAGTCATGGTATTTTTGTGATACGGAGAAGTGTGCGAATGATCTTGCAGATTTGGTATTAAGAGGGATTAAAAGAGCAACAGCTTCATTGAATTACTGGTATAAAAGTGGAAAAGAAATTATTCCCAAAGCAGGTGAATTAAATGTTATTACAAACTGGGATGGAATTGCACAATGTATTACGATTACAAGAAGTGTTACAGTTTTAAAATTTAAAGATGTTAGTTCGGAAATGGCTTCAACAGAAGGTGAAGGAGATAAATCATTGGATTACTGGAGGAAAGCTCATATACACTTTTTTACAAACGAGTTAATAAAAGAGAAACTTGAATTCGATGAAGAAATGGAAATAGTATTTGAAGAATTTGAAATGATATATAAATAATAAACATCTTTAAAACCAGATCTGTTCAAAACGTTTAATCTTAAAAACATTTTTTTTACCACAGATTCACAGATGTTAAAAAATGCATGTATTTTTGCGATGAAAAATGAAAATATCTGTGAATCTGCGGTAATTTTCTGATGTAATATTTATATTTTTATGTATAGGGATGTTTTTTATATATTTTAAAAATAGTTTGAAATTTGCCGGGTAAACAAAAAAATTTGAAAAAAAAATTTATTTTGGAGAGTACTGACTTAAAACACTAAACAATTTCTACTGCAGCTAACTTTAATAAGTTAGTAATTTTTTGTTAACTTCTGATTTAATTTAATTTCTAAATTAACGCTTTACATCTTTATCATTTATTTCATTTTCATCTTTTTCATCAATAAATATTGCATCTGATTCATTCACTTTTCCGGCATCAAAGATTTTAGGGTCAGTGGTTTTTAATTCATAATTTACGTTAGTATTTTTAACATCATCTTTTTTCTTATCACCGAGAGCATCAAATGAAATTACACCTGCGCCGCTAAACAAAACCGAAATAAAACAAGCAAGAAAAACAAAATTGTAACTGTATGGAAGTTCGGGATGCCCCGGTCCTAGAACCAAAAGAAAACTTAAAGTCAGACAAGCCAAGACAAAACTTGTAAGTGGTGTAAACAATCCAATAATAAACAAACCTCCGAATATCATTTCCATGAAAGGAAGAATAAAAGCGAGCACAAAGGCTAATGCACTATTCATCTGACCCATATCCTGAACAGATTTGATAAAATCCTGAAGATGCAGAATTTTCCCTGCACCTGCAAATAGAAAGATAAATCCGAGTGACAATCTTATTAATAAAATTCCAATGGATGATGAAATATTTCCGCTTCTGGCTTTAAAGAATATGCTCATATATAAATTTATTTTGTTTGTACAAATTAATGATGTTAGAAGTAATTTGCTATTTAAAAGTAAATCTGATTTCTATTAATTTAAATCACAGGTGTGCCACATTTATAAATGTGGCATATGTAGATTTAATAATTTTTATTGAAATTAATAATTTCGATAAAAAATATTGCTCGTTTTCAAAGATATTTTTACTCAATAACAGAAACAACATAAATATTTTATCTTTATAAAATTTTAAACCATTTCAATATAAAACACTTTAGTTCACATTAAACTACTAATTTGCATCTAAGATAAAAAATTTAATTGTAAATTAAAAAATAATTAACATTATTCTAATTTGTTTTTAAATTTAAATTATTCCGGGTAGAGTAGAAATATTACATTAAAAGATAATCGGTAATTACCTATTTTGATTCAATTAAAGTATAAAATGCAAACAGATTTACAAAATAATATTGATGAGATTAAAGTAAATTCCAATCCTGTATTAAGATGGATTTTATTAATTAGCGGCATTCTTTTAGTAGGAATAGGAATACTTGGAATGTTTCTTCCGCTTTTACCAACTACCATATTTTTCTTACTTGCTGCGTGGTGCTTTGCCAGAAGTTCGGAAAAATTTTTCAACTGGCTTCATAAGAATAAATATTTCGGAAAATACTTGTCAGACTACCGCAGAGGAAATGGTATGTCTTTAAAATCAAAAGTAATTTCACTGTCAATTCTTTGGCTGAGCATAGGATACTCTGCAATTTATGCAACACACATTTTGTATGTAAGAATTTTACTTATTGTAATTGCAACAGGAGTTACTTGGCATTTACTTGCAATAAAAACTTCAAAAAAATAGCCACCAATTACTTTAATCACAATCTAACCGATAAATGTTGAAAGACAATAAATATTTAAAATCTATAAAACGTCTTCCGATGGTAAATTGGTTTGATATTGGTCAGCTTGCACGCACCGGATTTAAAGTACTGTTTTCAACTATCATCGGTCAGCAATCTGACAAAAGAATTATTCAGGCACTTGCATCCAGTAAAAAAGAATTTTTTGATTACACACATTTTCATAAATTTGAAAACGGAAAAAGTATAAGCGATTATAGGGAAAGCAGGGATGAGATTTGGTTGGATTATATTTCCGATACGGGTGACGGATGGAATTCTACTTACGGTGTTGCTTACTATGCTTCTCAGGTTAAGCTCGAATTAAAGTATAATGATAAGATTTCAGAATTAACAAAAAGAGGTGAAGTATTAATTTTTGGCGGTGATGAAGTTTATCCTTCACCAAGTAAAAAAAATTATCAGGAGCGTTTGATACTTCCTTATGAAACTGCATTCGGGGATGATAACCCGGAACGAAGTCCTCATGTATTTGCAATTCCGGGTAATCACGACTGGTATGACGGACTGGCAGCATTCACCAGATTATTTTGTTCGGATCTTGACAGAACTTTTGCGGGATGGATAACAAGACAGAGAAGAAGTTACTTTGCATTAAAGCTTCCGGGAAACTGGTGGTTGCTGGGCTCGGACGGACAATTGCAGTCTGACATTGACACACCTCAGATAGAATACTTCAGAACAGTAGCTGAGAAGCATATGAAAGAAGGAGACAGAGTTATACTTTGTATTTCTCAGCCCAACTGGATTTATGCGGCAAAGTATATAAAATTCGGTGAGCTGTATGACGAAAGTGATTTGTTATATTTACAAAATGAAATATTATCAAAGAAAAATATTGATGTAAAAGTTTTTCTTGCAGGTGATTTACATCATTACAGAAGACATGAAGAAACAAATGCAAAAGACAAAGAAGCAAAGGTTCAGAAAATAACAGCGGGCGGCGGCGGTGCTTTTTTACATCCTACACATGCCAAAGATCTGAATAATATTTCCGAAGAATACGGATTTGATAAAAAATCAAAGAGAAACTTTTCTCTTAAAGTATGTTATCCTGATATGAAAACTTCCAAAATTCTTTGTTTTAAAGACTTACTGTTTTTATTTTTAAACCCAGGATTTGGTATAGTAACCGGAATTATTTATTTATTAACTGGATGGATGGTGATTTCCACAATGGACATAAAAAATTACAAGACACCAACCGGAATAACGGAGTTAATTACAGAGGCTTTAAAGATAACATTTTACGCTTTTTTAGACAACCCTTTTGTAGCAATATGGATAGCTTTAGTTTTAATTGCATTTATTGTTTTCACTGATACACATTCAAAAATCTATAAATATGCCGGAGGATTTCTTCACTGCTGGGCTCATTTTTCAGCATTATTTTATATTGGATGGGGTTCTGTAATATTTTCTTTATACATTTTTAAAGATCACATGACATTGGTCATAATCGCAAGTTTAATTTTAATTTTTATTTCAGGATGGATTGTCGGCTCGACAATAATGGGAATTTACTTATTCATTTCACAGTATTTTTTTGGAAGACATGATGAAGAAGCTTTTTCTGCACTTAAAATTCAGGATTACAAGAATTTTCTCAGAATGCATATAAAGAAAGACGGAACACTTACTATTTATCCGATTAAGATTGCAAAAATTCCGCGTAAATGGAGAGACAGAAAAGATTCAGAAAGAGATTTAACTAATTCATTTGTAGTGCCTGAAGACGGGACCAAAGCTGAATTGATAGAAGAGCCGATAGTATTGAAAGCGAAGAAGATTTTTACTTAAATTGAAATTCAGATTCAGATTTATTAACAAGAAAAGTTAATTCGTCAGAAACGGATTAACTTTTTTTATTTGAAATATTATCTTCAGAGGTGTGGGACAGATTCGAACTGTCGAATAAAAGTTTTGCAGACTTTCCCCTTAAGCCACTCTTGCCCGCCTCAGGCGGGTGAAGGTACCACACATGATATTATAAATTTAGATTTTTTAAAAGTTCTCTACCCTTACCGGTTTTAAAAAATTTCTCTCTCTGAACAGCATCCGAACGATCTTTAAATTCTTCATAATAAACGATTTCAAATGGAACTCTGTTTTTTGTTGATTCACATAAACCGTTTTGATGCTGCTTAAATCTCTTTTCAAGATTATTTGTTAACCCTATATAATTTTTCTTATCTTTTAGACTCCGCAAAACATATGTGAAATACATAAATTTAATTTTAATGAAATAAGGTTATCAACAAAATTAATTGATAACCTTTTTATTTCAGAGGTGTGGGACAGATTCGAACTGTCGAATAAAAGTTTTGCAGACTTTCCCCTTAAGCCACTCTTGCCCGCCTCAGGCGGGTGAAGGTACCACACATGATATTATAAATTTAGATTTTTTAAA
>Ga0209591_10007656_pt1 | contig 11841 bp, 10 predicted proteins | sample MAT01_FD_187207 | JGI IMG/M metagenome (GOLD analysis project Ga0209591, IMG submission 187207) | Freshwater microbial communities from Lake Fryxell liftoff mats and glacier meltwater in Antarctica - MAT-01 (SPAdes) (version 2) | ecosystem: Environmental > Aquatic > Freshwater > Ice > Liftoff...
TCCATCAAAACTCAACACCATGACGGTCGACATGGATCGTCAGCTCAACGAACTCACTTTCGAGATCAACAACGACGCGAGCATCCGTGCCGTCGTCCTCCGCGGTGAAGGAACCCGTGCATTCAGCGCCGGCAGCGACATCAACGACCTGGGCGAGTACGGCAGCAACTGGGAAACGCGCAATCGATTCGACCGCCGGCGTGACTACGTGCGCGCCGTGTGGCAGATTCGCAAGCCGGTGGTCGCGGCCGTGAACGGGTACGCATACGGCGGAGGTCTCGAGATGGCGTGCGCATCGGACATCCGAATCGCGGGCACGACAGCCTCGTTCGCGGCTGGCGAGATTCGCTGGGGCTGGCACGCGGGATCGGGTCAGACTCAATATCTCACTCGACTCATTGGTGCAGGGCACGCCTCGCGCATACTCATGACTGGCCAACCGGTGGACGCCGTGGAAGCACACCGCATCGGACTCGTGCAAGAGCTCGTCGACGTCGACGCGCTTGTCGATCGTGCCGTTGAGTTGGCCCGCGATATCGCCGCGCTCTCGCCGATCGCGATCGAGCGCACGAAGTTCATGGTGCGCATGGCGCAGAATGTTCCCCTCGAGGCGGGGCTGCTTGTCGAGAACGACTCGTTCGCCTACATCATGATGACGGACGATGCGGCCGAAGGCCGGGCGGCGTTCGCAGAAAAGCGCCCACCCGAGTTCCGCGGCCGCTGAGACCCCCTGACGAGAAAGCTGGCTGACATGAACACAAGCATTGCCGAGATCAGGCCTCGCTTATTCCGCATCGACACTCCGCTCGGTGGGCGTGTCGTGAGCATCTATGTCGTGGTCGGCGACGACCGAGCTCTGATGTTCGACAGCGGAGTTGCGGGATCGATTCCCGACTATGTGCTGCCGGCCCTAAAATCAGTGGGTATCGCACCCCAGTCCATCGAAAATATCGTGCTGTCGCACTGCGATATCGACCACTTCGGCGGAATCGCCGATGCTCGTGAAGCGTTCCCAGCAGCGCGGATCCTGGCACACCCCTCCGACCGGCCGGCGATGGAGGACTTCGATGTGTTCTTGCGCGAGCGAGGTCAGGGGTTCGCGGAGCCCTACGGCCTTGCCGACGGCGACGATGTCGTCGAATGGATGCGCGGGCTCACGGGAGCCGGGCCCATCGACGGAGAGGTTGTCGACGGCGACCGTTTCGATCTCGGGGGCGTCGAGGTGGTGGTCTGGCACGTACCCGGGCACACCCACGGACACATCGCTATCGAGGTGCTGCAGGTGTCGGCCATTATGGTCGCTGACGCCGTGCTCGGCACATCAGTGAATCTGGCCGACGGAACCCCCGCCTTTCCACCGACGTATCGCTACATTGACACCTACCGACAGACCATCGCACGGCTCGCCGCCGCGTCGCATGACCTGCTACTGACGTCGCACTACCCCACCATGCAGGGTGACGCGGCCGCAACGTTCTTACAGCAGAGCGCCGCTTTCGTCGACCGGCTTGAGTCGTTGGTGATCGCAGAATTGCGGTCGACCGCGAGCGCACTCACCCTGCAAGACCTACTTGCCTCGCTTAACCCCATCGCCGGTGCGTGGCCCGCCGAAGGCACCGAGGGTGCACTTGCTTACCCCGTTGCCGGGCACCTCGAAGACCTCGCAGCACGGGGAGTAATTCGTCGCACAGGGTTGGCGGGAAATCGGCCGCTCTGGGCATTGGCGTGAGCACGACGTCGTCGGTTGCCTGGGGTCAGAACGACTACGACGCCGAGGCGGATGCTGATGCGTGGCTGCGCACCAGCCCACGCAGCGGCGCTCCGGCGCCGGCGCTGCTCGATCAAGATTTTGCGGTGCGCATCGCCGACGGCCTGACTCATTTGCCATTCGCGACCTGGAACTTCGGCGACTCGGTCGCATTCGACGCTCTCGTCGAGACCACCGAGCACACCGGCGATGAGCAATGGGCTACGTTTGTGCGCGCCTGGGGCCGCTCGTGGGCAACCCGCGCTCGACCGTTCGCCCGGCTCGACTGCACGGCTCCCGGCCACGCTCTTGTGCGGGTTGCCCAGCGCTACGGTGACACGGCTCTGCTGACCGCCTTGACCGATCTTGCCGACTATCTTCGGTCGCGACCGGTGCTCTTCGGCGCGTATGAGACCTGGCAGAGCACGCCGTTGCTCACTCCATACGGGTCACCCGCCATGAGCCCCGCAGACGACGCCTGGTTGGCCGATCCGCCAGCGTGCATTTGCGTCGACTGCCTTCACTTCGACCCCCCACTATTCGTGAGGCTTGGAGTCGCGACCGGCGATGACGAGCTGGTGGCCGATGGTATTACACAGGCGCTTGCTTACATTGCGGCCCTTCAGAGGCCTTCGGGCCTGTTCGACCACTTTCGCCTTGCGGGCACTGACGACGCCTTCGGCCCCGGGTGGGGTCGCGGGCAAGGCTGGGCGTTGCTCGGCATGCTCGATGTGATTGCCGATCACCCCGACGGCCTCTCACACCCCTCAGTTGCGGAGATCGCAGCGAGCGCTCGCCGGCAGATCGAGGCAATGATCCCCTTACAACGTGATGACGGGCACTGGCCCGTAGTCGTCACTGACGCACCATCAGGCGACGAATATTCGACGGCGGCCTTCATGGTTACCGGGTTTCTGCGCGCGGCACGCCACGGCGTGATTGAGTTAGATGCCATTCTGCCGAGTGTGCAGCGCGCCAGAACCGCGTTGACGTCAAGCTTTGACGCGCACGCGCAGCTGCGCGAGGTCTCGGCCGCCGTGTATGCCTCCACGGTCGCAGAGCACTACCAGCACGTTCCACGCGGTTATGTGGTGCCCTGGGGCCAGGGCCCCGCACTTCTTGCAGTGTGGGAATTGATCGAGAGGGAAGACGCGAGATGACGACCACCGCAATCATTACCGGCGGAGCCCACGGTATCGGCGCCGCCACGGCCCGCCTCCTTGCATCGACCACCTCACATCACATCATCGTCGCCGATATCGATGAGCCAGGCGCATCTGCGCTGGCCGCCGAGTTGACGGCAGCGGGCAGCTCGGCCGAGGCGGCAGTGCTCGATGTCGCTGATACGGCATCGTGGCAGGCGTTGCGCGAGCATTGTGATGCCACCGGCCAGCGCGTGGGCGTCATCGTCAACAACGCGTACACGATCACGCGCGGGCCCTCACACGAGCTCGATGACGATGTGTGGAATCGACAGATCGAGGTTCTCTTGGGTGGCGTTCACCGCTCGATTCGCGCGTTTCACGATCACCTCCAACAGGGCGGAGCAATCGTGAACGTCGCGAGTGTGCACGCCATCGCCGGCTGGGCTGGGCATTCGGCTTACGCCGCAGCGAAGGGCGGCATGCTCGCACTCTCGCGTCAGCTCGCCGTTGAGTATGGGCCCTCGGTACGGGTGAACGCGGTCATTCCCGGAGCCATCGAGACTCGTGCCTGGGAGGGGCTCATCGACGACGAGGGCCGCAAAGCCTTGAATGCAACTATCGTTGCCCAACGATTCGGCACCGCCGAAGAAGTCGCCTCGGCAATTGTCTTTCTCGCTGGCGATGGCGCCAGTTACATAACGGGCACCAGCCTCGTGATCGACGGCGGCCTCACCAGTCGCGCCTGAACGCATCCATGACATCGTCCTCACAAGATCGGAGCCACCCATGGCCATGCTCGACCACTGGCCCGCCGACGAACCGTTGATTCGAATCGATGGCCCCGCTCTGTCTGCGGTCGTTGCGCCAGAGCGCGGCGGCAAGATCATCTCGATCGTGGATGCCCGCGGTTTCGAGTGGATGGCGGCCCCCGACCGGGAAGTCGGTGCCCCCGCGCGCCCCGGCGATGACTTTCTGGCGGCCGAGATGGCTGGGTGGGATGAGTGCGCTCCGACCATCGTCGCGTGCACGGTCGACGGCGTCGCCCTTGCCGATCACGGCGAGCTATGGACGAAGCCCTTCGCGGTCGATGGTGCGAGCGTGCGGGTTGACGACGAGACGCTCGGCTACCGGTTCACCCGCACAATCGAGCCGACAGCAGAAGGGCTCGTGCTGCACTACGCGGTAACAGCCGGTACCCGCGACGTGCCGTTCTTGTGGGCGGGACACCCGCAGTTTCGGGCGCCGGAGGGTACGCGCATCCTGTTGCCAACTTCTGTGAAGACCGTGGTCGATGTCATGGATCCGGCTCTGTCGGTGCTCAGCTGGTCAGAACACCTCGGCTCGATCGACACGATCGAAACAGAGGGTTATCGCAAGGTCTACGTGCATCCTGACGAGACAGCGTCTAGCGCAACACTGCTTCATCCCGGCGGCAACGCCCTGCAACTTTCGTGGTCGTCTGAGTGCCGCTATCTCGGGCTCTGGTACGACAAGTTCGCCTTTCGAGCCGAGCCGATCATTGCGATCGAGCCAGCGACGGCCTACTTCGACTCGCTGTCTAGCGCGATCGAAAACGGCCGAGTAGCAACCGTGACGGCGGCCACGACTCTCGAATGGAGCGTTACCCTGACCTCGCTCGCCTAACGCCACCGACCCGTGCGAGGGTTGTGCCTATCCCCACCGGGCTGAACACGGTGGCCGGAAACACCGTGACGAAGTGGGCCCCCAGCGTGGTTGCGTAGGCGAACTCGGTGACGCTTCCGGCACCAGGAATGCTCGCCAAGCCCAGTGCCAGCGTCGCACGCAACACCCCGCCATCAACAGTTGGCGACACCACGAGTACTGCGCCCGCCGCCCTAACGATGCCGAGCACGCCCGCGCGCCGAATGAGGTCGGCGGGGTTGTCATGCGACCTCGACGACCATGGCCATTGGGCTGCGAGGCAGGGTGATCGTGAGGCGACCATCCGCATCGTTCCAGTTCGCGGTGCCGGTCGAGGCCGCGGGGTAGCTGATGCGCGCCGCTACATCAGTGCCGACAAGCCACGGCAACTCGATTACTGCCGTGCTCGTGTCACCGCCGCGGCGCCATACCGAGACACGCGTCCGGCCGTCGGCTCGCTGAGCGAGCGTGAGCCATTCGTCGGCGAAGCCGGGCAGCCCCCACGGCCACTCCATCGTCGCCGACCCGATGTCATCACGCACCGCGCGATAGTGGGTGACCGCCTCGCGCGCGATTTCGCGCTGCGCTTCTGTGAGGGTGTCGACCGGCCCCGAGAGCTCAAAGCGGCTGAGTTGCGGTGCAACGCCGGCAAACTCGAGAAGGTCGTCAGACATCGAGCCGTCAATGCTCATCCATGAAGCGGCTTGATCTGACGGCACAGCGGTGGGGGCCGCGACCGCGATCTGCGCAAACGGCAATGGCCGCGCTTGGTCTGACATCTGTTGCACGTGGGTGACCCGTTGCATGGCACCGTCCATGCGCATTCCGCCTGAGCCACAGTTCATGATGATCAGGTCGGGATGCCGTTGCTGCAGGCCCGCGTACCAGTCGAGCACCGCACGCGCGTGCTGAAGCAGCCCGTCGCCCGCTGAGCGCCCCCCAGCCTCGGTGCCGGCGCCGGGATTGATGTTGTAGTCGATCTTCAGGTAGCCGAATCCGTAGCCCGTGATCACGCGGTCGACAACTCCATCGGCGTAGGCGCGTGCTGCGGGGTGAGACAGGTCAAGTTGATATCTCCCATGCTCCACGACACGCTGACCGTGCCGGAGAAAGAACGCCTCGTCGGGCAGTTGGGCGGCGATTGCGCTGCGCACCCCGACAACCTCCGGCTCGAGCCAGATGCCGGCAATCATTCCCGCATCACGAATGCTCTGCACCACAGCGGCGAACCCGTGGGGAAAACGCCAAGCAGACTCTTCGTACTCGCCGAGGGCATCCCACCAGCCATGCCCGCCCGCTGCACCGCCCCCGATACCACCATGCTCGCCGTCGAACCAGCCGGCGTCGATGCAGAAGACCTCGGCGCCGATGTCAGCCGCGGCAGTGATGAGCGGCGCGAGGTTCTGCTCTGTGGGTTCGGCGAACAACGCGAAGAAGTCGTTGTAGACGACCGGCTTGGTCTTGAAAGAGGGGTGCGGCAGTCGGCGGGCACGGCGGGCTCGCGTCAATTCGGCCAACGCCGAGCCCCACCCGCCGGTGCCGAACGCGAACGTGACCTCAGGGCTCGTGAATGACTCATCGATGGCGAGTGTGTGATTCCAATGGTGTTGAAGGTCGAGGGGGCCGTAGGTTCCGATCACGAGGCTGCGGCGACGGTCTCCCACCTCCCACCTCCACGGGCCTGGGTTCTCGATCTGCCACACGACGGCGAATCCTGACGCAAGGCTCTCCAGCATGCCCATCGGCAAATAGTGGCCACTCGACCAGGTGCCGAGCCCCGCAATACCGAAGGGCCGTCGCGAGTCGATTGAGTTCTCGTAATCGCCAGAATCGGGAACCAGCAGGTCGACGATGCTGTCACGCTGCCAGCGACACTCTGTGGTCCAGTCATTGCGAGCCCAGTGCAACCGATAGTGGCCGTAATCGCTCTTCGATGCGGAAACGAGTTCGAGCATCAAAGCGCTCACCGTCAAGAGTATCGCCGGATCCGCCGAGCGGTTCGTGACGGACGTCGACGCGGTAACGGATGCACTTCCGACTCTCGAGCTCAATGTCACCGTCGCGTCTAGACCCGTGACCGGGTCATGCAAGCGAATGTCGAGGTAGGCGACAGCATCTCGCTCGGTAGCGTCGTGCCCCTGATACTGCAGGCGATCACCGATCGACGAGTGCAGATTCTGGTGGCCACCGTTGCCGCCCTGGCTCACAGTGCGCACCTCGACCAGTGCGGCCGGAACATCGAGAACGGGCACGTCGTCTGCCGGGCGTCCTTCGAGAGCGACTGAGTGAATCCCCGCCCGACCCTCGACGACCACGAAGGCAATGTCGAGTCCCTCATGCCCCCAGTGAAAGATCGAATCAGTGGTAGCAGGCGACATGAACCGAAACCGCTTTCTTGAGACGGTAGACAGAGGCGTGAGCGCTCTAGTACTATTACATTACTAGCAACTGTTGCTCCGCGGCAACGGCCACCTGTCCTGGTCTGGGTGCGTTCTAAACTGCCGGTTCGCGAGCGGCAAGGAGTGCCGCGCCGCCGTCAACTGCTCTCAATGCGTCTTCGGCGTCGCGTATTGCGATCTTCATCATGTCGTTCATCGCCGTCTGAGCGGCGTCGGGATCACGGTCACGGATGGCCTCGAAGACCGTCAGGTGGGTTCGGTAGAACGCGCGGTCGTCACTGTGCGAATGCGCCAAGGCATCCCGTGCCTCCAGTGCTGGCTCGAGCACGACTTCGAACTGCTCAAGCAGCTCGTTGCCGGCAGCTCGCAGTAATGCGCTGTGAAACGCGAGGTCCGCAGCGACGACGGTCTCTCTGCTCACGCCATCCCAGTTACCCATGGCGTCGAGCGCGCGCTTCATCTCTTCGAGGTGGGTATCGGTGCGACGTTTAGCCGCCATGCGAGCGGCGACTGGCTCGATGGCGAGCCGTACTTCACCCAGCTCGATGAGCAAGAGCGGGTCGGGGTTTCCGCCGGCCCGCCACCGAATGACATCGCCGTCAAGCAGTTGCCACCGCGCTCGTTCAGTGATGAATGTGCCGCGCTTCGGGCGAGCGTCAACGAGGCCCTTCGTTGCGAGCACCTTGAGAGCTTCTCTGATCACCGTGCGGCTGACCCCGAACGACTGCACGAGCTCGTTGGGGTCGATGACCTGGCCAGCGTCAAGGTGACCACGAGTGATTCGAAGGCCGAGTTCATTCACGACATGGCCGTGGATGCCCCGCCTCGAATACGTACTCACGGTATTGACCCTACTGTGACGGGCACACAATCCGGCGAGCCATGCGGCTACTGCGCGTGCCTCACCGGATCGCTCTCCACGTCAGTTACTTGACTGCACCCAGTGCAAGTCCGCCCACGAAGTGCTTTTGGAACATGAGGAACACGATCACACACGGGATGGCCGCTATGACAGTGGCCGCGGCGATCAAGTTCCACTCCGCACTGAACTCGCCAAGCAGTGACAGCACTGCTGCCGTGATCGGGAACTGCGATGAGGTTCTCAGCACTGTGATCGCGAGCAGCAAATCGTTGAAGACCCATGTGAAAGCCAACGCCCCGAGAGCAGCCAGCGCCGGTCGGGTTAGTGGCAGGATGATCTGCCAGTACGTGCGCAACACACCGGCACCGTCGATCGATGCGGCGTCTTGCAACTCAACCGGAATTGCACGCATAAACCCATACAAGATGAAGGTGTAGAAACCGAGACCCGATGCTGTTTGGATCAGGATAACGATGAGCAGAGTGTCATAGAGCCCCGAGCTTTCGGCGATCTTCAACCACGGAATCAGCATGAGTTGAGCAGGCAGAAGGTTGCCGGCAAGCATGACCAAAAGCAGGGTGCGGCGAAACGGAATGCGGTAACGGCTCAATCCGAACGCCGCTAACGACGACAGCAAGAGCGTCAACACGACCACGGGGATCGTGATGATGAGGCTGTTGACCATCGCTCGCCCCATCTCCGCATTGACCCACGCGGTGACATACGAATCGAAGACGAACGCTTCCGGCCACGCCGCGACTCCGTTACGCAAGACGTCCGAGTTCGTGCGGAAGGAGTTCAGGAGCACCAAAAAGATCGGGAAGAACCAGAGCGCCGACAGCGTAATGGCGACGGTGTGAAAGCTCGTCGTCCCGATCCGCGATCGCCACCGTGAGCGACCCTCCCGCGGCTTAGTTGCAGTAGCCGGGGTCGGGGTGTCGCTGGGCAGAGGGGCCGCCGCGTCATTAATTGTCGTCGTCATGTCAGTCCTCTTTCGTCTCGGAGAACGCACGGATGAGATAGGAAATGATCACGCCAACCGCGAGGAGGAAGATGACGACCGCGATCGCCGACGCGTAGCCGAGCTGTCGGTCAGTAAAGGCTGTCGAGAACATGTAGGTGCTGAGCAACTCGCTCGAACCGAATGGCCCACCTCTCGTCATCGCCCAAATGATGTCGAACGACCGCAGTGAGTCGATGACCAGCAGAGAGATGATTACGAGATTCACGCCGCGAAGTTGGGGCATAGTGATGTAGCGGAATCGCTGGAACACGTTGGCGCCATCAACACGTGCGGCCTCGTGCAAAGTGGGATCAATCGCTTTCAGTCCGGCGATAAACAACACCATCACATAGCCGATTTGACGCCACAGTGCGGCAACAATTACGGCGTAAAGGGCGGTGTCAGGGTCGCCCAGCCAAATTCTGGTCCAGTCTTCTAGTCCCACAGCGTTGAGAAAGTCGTTGAGGATGCCGCGCGGCTGGAAGATCGCGGTCCACATCACCGCGGTCACAACGAGTGAGAACACCATCGGCAAGAAGATCGCCGTGCGATAGACACTCACGCCGCGACGGTCGGCTTGCAGCAGCAGCGCTATCGCGAGCCCCATAGCGAAGGAGATCCCACCAAAGAGCACAAGCCAGATCGCCGTGTTTCCGAGCGCGCCATACAAGACGATGTCGTTGGTGAAGAGCCTCACATAGTTGTCGAAGCCCACCGGCTCGGCAACCCCGATGCCGTTCCACCTCACGAACGACAGCAGAATACCCTGAATCGCGGGATAAAAGACGCCGACCGCTTCGATCGTGAAAGGAATGAGGACGAGCGCGAACACAACCGGCGGCGTGAAGAATGCACGCCGCCGGTTGGTCTTCGCGCGAGGCGCGATTTGGGTCATTATCCTGCCCGAACGCGCTCTGCCTCAGACTGCCATTCAGCGAGGATGTCGCTGAGCGACTTGGCTCCGGCCAAGTACTGCGTCAGAGCCTGGTCTGCAGTCGCCTGCAATGCGTCTGACGAGTCGCGGTTGAAGAACTGCGTCACGCCTCCGACAGCAGATTCGAGAATGGCCTGGCCCTTGATTGCATCCGGGCCGAGTTCGACATCAACGTTCGGGTTGGCCGGAATCAGAGTGTCATTCGGGTTTGCCTCGAACATGAGCTGCTGAGCCTCCGCCGAAGCTAGATAGGCCAGGAACTCCTTCGTCAGTTTCGGCTGATCGGTGTTGGCTGCTCCGACGAAACCGTCGGTCGGGCCCTCCTCCGCCAGCGGAACGCTGTCATCGATAATCGGGAACTGGAAGTAGTCGTACTCGTCCAGCGACTCAGGCGGCAGGCTGAACGTCAACCATGAACCAGCAAGGAACATGCCGGTGCGTCCTTGCGTCAGATCGGTAGCAGCCTGACCGAACGCGATTCCGGGAGCCTCGGGGTCGAAGTAGGGAAGAACGTCGTCCCACTTCTCGAAGACTGCCTCGATCCGAGGGTCATCGAAGCTCTCGTCGCCGGCCAGAACGTCGATGTGGAAATCGGCACCGTTAACCCGAAGGTTCAGGTAGTCGAACCACGCCGAGGCAAGCCACGGAGCGTCACCCAAAGCGATACCGATCGGCACGACGCCATTGGCTTGAAGCGCTTCAGAAGCGGTGAGGAATTCTTCCCACGTGGTCGGAACTTCAGCGCCAGCCGCTTCCCAGGTCGACTTCTTGTAGTACACGCCGAGCCAGTAGTACGAGGTGGGTATGAAGACCTGGTTGCCTGACGAGTCGGTGCTGAGGGCACGAAGGCCGTCAGAGAATTCGGCGCCTTCCCACACGTCGGAGAGGTCGAGGAGGAGACCCTCGTCGGCCAGCTCGCGCGTCAGCGAACCCCCGTAGAGCGTCAGAACATCCGGGGGGTTCGACGCAGTGAGGTAGCTCGGAAGCTGATCACGGAAGGTTTCGTTCGGAACCGTGTTGATCTCGACCTGGCCACCCCCCTTGGCGTTGAACGCGTCCACGACCGCCTGGAGAGCAACCGCGTCTCCGGAGTCGCCAGCGAGGCGGGACTGGACCGTCAAGGGCCCTTCTGCGTCTTCTTCTACCGGGGTGGTACCAGTCCCGGTTCCGAGACAGCCGGCAAGAAGCAGGGTTACTGTGCCTGCCATGCCGAGAACTACGGCCGAGCGATGCCGTCGGGTCATCGTTGACTCCAATTCGTAAATTGATGCGAGGGGAAGTGTCGCCACGAACCACGTGGTCCGTGATGTCAACTTAGACACGGGAGATTGTCCCTGTCAATAGTTTTATACTATTTTTTGTCCGCGCGCTGCCGACCCTGTCCGTGCGGCAACTTCCGACCCTGCGTTCTGTTTAGTAGTGAAATAGGACTAGTGTGCCCTCCATGAAGATCGTTTCCGTCGAGACCTTTCTCGTGCCGCCGAGGTGGCTGTTCGTCAAGGTCTGCACCGACGAGGGAGTGACCGGCTGGGGGGAACCCGTGGTTGAGGGTCGTGCCCACACGGTCAAGACCATGATCGAAGAACTCACCCCGCTCTTGGTTGACTCGGACCCACTCCGCATTGAAGATACGTGGCAACTGCTCTGGCGCTCGGGCTTCTACCGCGGTGGTGCAATTCTCGCCTCCGCGGTGGCGGGAATCGATCAAGCGCTCTGGGACATCGCTGGCAAGGTCTACGGAACCCCTGTTTACAACCTCCTCGGCGGACCAGTGCGCGAACAAGTGCGCAGCTACTCATGGGTCGAGGGCGACTCGCTGGAAGAACTTCACGATCACATTGTTGAGCGGGTCGAGCATGGATTTGACGCCGTGAAACTCGTCGCGTCCGGAAGCATGACCGCCATTGCCACCCCTTCGATGATCGACGCGGTAGTTGCGCGAGCTCAGTGCGCGCGCAACGCGCTCGGCCCGACCCGCGACTTCGCCATGGACTTTCACGGGCGCGTTACCCCTGCCAACTCCAAGCGACTGCTTTCGTTACTTGATGAGACGCGCCCGCTTTTCATCGAGGAGCCGACTGTACCCGAG
>Ga0209591_10007657_pt1 | contig 11840 bp, 16 predicted proteins | sample MAT01_FD_187207 | JGI IMG/M metagenome (GOLD analysis project Ga0209591, IMG submission 187207) | Freshwater microbial communities from Lake Fryxell liftoff mats and glacier meltwater in Antarctica - MAT-01 (SPAdes) (version 2) | ecosystem: Environmental > Aquatic > Freshwater > Ice > Liftoff...
GTCTTGTCGAATGCGATGGCTTGGATCGCGACGGCCGTTGGTTTCAGAATTTGGGCCCCGACTAATTCAGCGCGGAGGCGAATAGCAATGTCCCTCACCGCCGGTTGATCGAGCAGGCAGCGCTGACCGGCGGAATCTGGTGTGAACGGAGCCGCGCAGCAGAGCCATAACTGATGCTGTTAGATCGGTGCGGAGAATTGCCCAGCCTTCGACCGCGAGCTGGCTCATGGCATGGACTTGATCTCTTGCCAGAGTGAACTCAGGCCCATGCGCTCCAGCCAAGGAGTGAGCGCGCTTTCATCGACGCCGGTTACTTCACGGATGGCGCGAATGTCGGCGGGATGTTTGGCTGAGTGGCCTTCGCGGTAGTATTCAAGTTTGCGGAGCACCACATATTCGGGTGGAGCTACGGCAATTTCGAGACGGTCGCCCCAGTGTAGGCGTCGGCGCAATGGCATCGCCCACGCATGCAGCGGGTCTGATCCGGTCAGATAGATGTCGGCCTTGTAGCCGGATTCCAGATGGATGAGATTGAAGTGCCCGCGCTGCGGGCGAGCCTGTTCGGTTTGGATGACCGACTCGGGCGGAACATAGAACTCGGCTTCAGGAAAAGCTTTCAGCAATGCGTGGCGGGCGCGGTCGTCGAGGTTGAGTACTACGTCGAGATCATTGGTCACACGCGGCTGCCATAGAGGATCGCGGCGGTGGCGCCCGTGATCATGTAAGGAGCGCCGATCACTTCCAGTCGTTCGACGAACAAACTAATTTCATCCGGTTCGGGCATGGAGGATCCGGTCGGCCACGGCGCGGCGAACTTGCGCTTCGGACCAAGTCGGTTCGCGGTCACGAAAACCTGCGGCCATCAAGTCGCGCATGGTCCGGTTCATCCGGAGCGCTTGCTCCAAACGTTTTTGCGGCGTCATGGCCCGGTAAATCGCGACCTGCATTTCGTGTGCGGCACGATGATGGTCGAGTTGAGCAGAGACGGGCATGCGGGAAACCTAATCGAGCCGGGAAACTGGACAAGCGTTAGTATAGTAGGAAAACTGAGTCTCTGGCACCGAGTATATGAGAAACATTCGGATTATTGCCCAGTCTTCGGGGGAGAGGTGCTTCATGGTTGAACTGCGCCGTTCTTCCATAGCCAGGCTTCCAGTGAATTCAGGACGGACTCGCGATGGGTGAAGCGCAGGAAGTGGTTCGCTTGTTCGACCGATTCGAACTTCACTTCTGCACCGGCTGTTTTGATCTGCTTAGTCGCCTGTTTCACGTAGCTCAGTGGCACACGGTCGTCATCGTTGCCGGTAAGGACAAATACCGGGCGGCCTTTCACCACTGTCAGCGATGAAGCACTGTTCGATAGTTGTGAATCAAACACCGGAGACAGAAACGTGTAGCTGGCAAAGCGAGTCGAACGATCCATCAACAATTGGCTCGCCCCAATCCCGCCATTCGAAAGGCCGATGACATGTACATTGTTCAAGTCGATGTTCGCTAGTTTCTGTGCGGCGGCGAGGGCAGCTGACACGTCTTTTCCCGTTTCAGTGGTCTGCCAGTTTCCCATCCCGTAGCTTGGAGCGATCAGCACGGCATTGAGCCGGTCGGCTAGCTTTGAGGTAGCGCGCGGCCGTTTCGCGATGCATAGCGGCTTTCATCGCGGCGTCGCTGACGACGCCAGACGTGTTATAAGAGATCATTAGTTTGCGGTATTGTTGCTCGGTAATCATGGGTCTGCGTGGGGTCCCGAGCGTTACCGCCCACGCGACCAACGAACACTCCATAACCGTCACCGCCGTTGCTGCTGGGTTTTAATTGTCGTCGTGTCGGGTTCTAATTGTCGCCGGGGGGTGGGTTTGCTGAAGCACACGGGATTTACCCTCGACCCCGCTCATTCGACGCCTTGTCTAGGGGAGTGTCGTCATCCTTAACCCTGCAACCCATCGGATTCATTCGTACGCAGAAGCAGGTGAAATTCCATGCAAGGCATCAGCCGATTGAAAGCAACGCGGAGCAGAACGTCCTCGAGCTGTTACCGGACTGCCAATACGAGGAGGCTTTGCAGGATCTCGCGGGTTTTTCCCGGATATGGTTGGTCTGGTGGTTTCATCGCAATACGGAGTGGCGTCCGTTGGTTTTGCCTCCCCGCGGGCCGTCGAAACGTCGCGGGGTTTTTGCGACCCGTTCACCTCATCGACCGAATCCACTCGGTTTGACGCCTGTGCAGTTGATCCGCGTGGATGGTCTTAAGTTGATCTTGGGTGCTTGTGATCTGGTGGATGGGACACCGGTTTTTGACATCAAACCTTATATTCCGGGCTATGATATTTTTGCCGAAGAGCGGACAGGGTGGTTGGATGAAGTGGAGGAAGCGCTGAGTCAGCCACCCCTATATACGGTCAACTATGCCCGATTGGCGGAGACCCAAGCGGAATGGTTGCAGGCGAACTGGCAGATCGATTTCCGGCCACGCCTGAGCGAACTGTTGGCCCGTGACCCGGGGCTGCATCGCTCGAGACGGATCACGCGGCGAAGTGCCGGGGTGTTCGTGATCGGCTGTGGGGCGTGGCGCGCGGTTTTTGCCGTGGAAGAAAAGCGAGTGACGGTCCAAGAAATCGAGGCTGGTTATGCCAAGCGATTTTTGTGTGATCCCAACCGCTCCGGAATTATTGATCGTGAGGCGCAGCTCGCTTATCTTGAGCACTGGCCGGAACGTCCTTTAACCGTGCGGAAGAAAGCCGATTAACTCTTGCTGCCAGCAGCAAATTAGCTGTTTAGACAGACCAATCTGAAGCCGGAGTAGGGGCCGACTCTGCAGATTCTACCGGGATAAGCCCCTCGGGAGCTTCACCGACATAAAACAAATGGTAGTGCTGAAAACCCAAGGGGGCGTGGCGCATTCCGTAGCTCATGACGAGCAACCCGATTGAAGAAACCAACGAGACAGTCTCGAGGAGAAGTAGGTAGGAATTATTCATGGGGTTGAATGAATCGGGACCTTAAGAGAACAATGGGGATTCTCATTAGGTTTTTTGTTTTACTGGGGGTTCTGTCAGATTTGTTAATTTCGTGTATCGAAGTAAAGAGTGTTTGCTTGCGCCAAGTGAAATAAAATATTGCGCGCAAGATTTTTGCGTTAGCCGTGGGTCATTACCGATTGAGAGATCGAATGTCATCGCATCAAAGCCGTCCTGAATTTCAGTCTGTCGGTTCATGAAACCTTCCGGGATTTTTCAATTTTTCGTCTGGTGGTTGATCGTCGCCAGTTTTTGGGCTTTCGTTCTGTTTGGACTCGATAAATGGCGGGCTAAACACAGCCGGGAGCCGCGAATTTCCGAGTCGACGCTTTTACTCGTCAGCGCGCTCGGGGGGTGGCTTGGCGGTTTACTGGGGCTGATGATTTTTCGGCATAAAACGGCCAAGGTTTCCTTCCTGTTTCAGTTCTTCGTCGCCCTGATTGTTTTCACAGGACTGGTCTGGGTTGGGCTGAAGTTTAACGGGACGTGATTAACGTCATTGAGTCGGACCAAGGGGTTGGCCAAGTTGCGTCGATGCACCAGTCAAAGTCCAAGGATCCGTTGCACGGCGTCACGCTCGAGCAGTTGCTTACCGAGATGGTGAGGGAGTATGGCTGGGAGGAATTGAGCCGGAGGATCGAGGTGCGCTGCTTCATGTTCGATCCGAGCATCAAATCCAGTCTGACGTTTCTGCGTAAAACGCCTTGGGCCCGAACAAAACTGGAAGCGATGTACGTGCAATGGAAGAAGCACCCGGCAAACGGGGAGGCGACTTCATGAGGGCTCTCCCTATCGGACATGGCCGGTTCACAGCTATCCCTTCATCTGACCTATGAGTCGTGTCATGTGTTACCGTTGTTTCTGGCCCCAGCAATTTTGCTGGTGTCCCACGCTGCAGCCGATGGCGACGCGGACGCGCCTGGTGTTTTTGATGAGCCCGAAGGAATACAAGACGGAGAAAGGCGGCACGGGACGGCTCACCCATCTGTGCCTGCCGAACAGCGAGCTGCACATGGGGGAAAATTTCGATCTTAACGAGACGGTGCAGGAGCTGATCGCCGATCCGCAAAATTACTGCATGCTGCTGTATCCGGGGATCACGGCGCGCAATCTCTCCAAAGGGGACTTTACGCCCGCCGAGTTGGGGGCGCGTCGCTTGGTGGTCTTCCTGATTGATGCGACATGGGGCGGGGCGAGAAAATTGCTGCGGCTCAGTCCGAGTCTGCAACGGTTGCCACGCATCATGTTTACACCCTCGGCCCCGAGCCGTTATATCATCAAGCAGCAGCCGCAGGAAGGGTGCTTGTCGACGCTGGAGGCCGTTCACGAACTGCTCATGGCCTTGGAGCGTTCGGGCTTGGATCAATATCCGCAACCGGCGCAATTACTGGATGTTTTTCAACGCATGCAGGAATTGATGATCAAGTGCGCGGCCGATCCCACGCGTCAGGGGTACCGTCGCCGACCCTATCAGAATCCGCATGATCGAGTGGGAGCAAACCGACCCGCCGGTAAGCGACGGATGAAATTTTTGAAGGTAGAACCGTCCAGTCCGGTGTCCGGTGGCCGGTCGAGCTCAGGCTAGTTCGAAATAACACCGCTAAATTCCCTATTTTCGCTCCATGAATGAGTCGGAACCAGCCCGTTGTCATGAACTGTTGGGCGTCAGTTTGGGGTGTAGCCCCGAGGACTTGGAGCGAGCGTTTGGGTTGAAAAATGCGGCATTAAATCAGGGCGGTGATGCCGGTGAGCGGGAACGATTGCGTCTGGCCTATAACGCGGTGGCGGCTCACCTGCGCGCCAGATTTCATCGGCAACGGATGGTTGAGGGAAAGCCTACCCAAGGAATGATGTCCGGCGGACCAACACCGATTTCCGCTCCTGCTTCGCCACCGGATCTCGCGCCCGGCCGCGTCCGGAATGATGAAGTGTTGCCGCTATTTGCTTTTGATAATTGGCGGGTGAACCTAACCGTGCCGCCCTTGTTATTGGGTTTGGTGTGGTTAGTGAATCAAAGCCCCTTCAGTTTTTTCCTCAGAGGATTTCAGGTTTGGATGCACGAGTTTGGTCATGCGACAGCGGCGTGGCTCTGCGGACGGCGGGCGCTCCCGCTGCCGTTTGGCTGGACGCCGGTGGAGCCCGAGTTTTCCCCCTTCGTGTACTTTGGCCTGCTGTTGCTTTTCGGCATTCTCTTTGTGGCCGGCTGGAAGGAGCGTAAAATCTGGCCGATGCTCGCCGCATTGGGACTGGCGTTACTTCAGTTTTTCATGACCTGGCGTCTGACGGAACTCCGGCAGGAATTTTGGTGGAGCGCGTTTGGCGGGGTGGGCGGTGAATTTTATTTGAGCGCGCTGTTTATGGCGTTTTTCTTTGTCGAATTACCTGAGAAATTTCGCTGGGGCATGTGTCGCTACGTGTTTTTTCTGATCGGCGCTACGGCTTTTCTCAACATCACCGGGTTTTGGAACCAAGTGTATCACGGTCTCGAACAAATTCCCTTCGGCACGATGATCAATGGCGAGGATGATGAAGGCGGGGACATGAACAAGTTGATGGATATCTATGGCTGGACCCAGAAAGATATCCGGCAGAATTACCAATTCCTTGGCCGGTGGTGCTGGATCTTTCTGGGACTGATGTACGCCGGGTTTGCTTTCAGGCTGAATCGGATTGCCGATAAAATTGCTGTTCAATTCGCTGAAAAATTCCGGACAGACCAAGACACCATCTCCAGCTAAACGAAAGCGGCTAGAGCCGGGGCGGATCAATCGCCGGCCAGCAGACTCGCGCAAATCGATGAAATCTCCGAAAGGATCAGGGGAGCTTGGCTTGGATCACTTTGCTGGCGGCACCAAAATCGATCAAGCTGGCGTCGGGATGCTGTTTCAGTGCGGCAATCACTTTGCCCATTTCCTTTTTCGAGGCGGCTCCGGTTGCGGCGATCGCTTCCACGATGAGGGCCTCCAGCTTGGCGGGATCGAGGCCTTTCGGCAGATATTTTTCCAATAAGATGATTTCGGCGGTATTGGCCGCTACGAGATCGGCGCGACCGGCTTTTTCGAATTCCGTGCGGGCGTCGACGAGGTTTTTGACCGCCTTGCGCAGCGTGGTCAACGTGAGGGCGTCGTCCATTTCCTTGTTCGCATCCATCGCGGCACGCTTGATTTGGGAATCGGCGGTACGAAGAGCTGTGGTGGCGGCGGAATTTCGTGCTTTCAGGGCAACGATGATATCAGCACGGAGAGTGTCGTAGAGGGGGGAGGGCATAGAAACAAAAAGGCTGGGTTTGAGTGAGAGTGAGAGTGGCTGAATCAGGGGAGTTCTTGCAGACGGATGCGACGATATTCCATCTGGCCGCGATCGCCTTCCAATCCGATCGGACCAGTGGCCGGTACCGGCATCGCGTCTTCGATCAATTCTCCGTTGCAGGTGCAGTGGGCGGCCCCGTCTTTGACCGTGATGATAATTTCGTTCCAGTCCTGTGCTTTGTAATTTTGCAATTTGGTATAGGGTCCGGCGAGCAGGTAGTCGCGGCATTGCAGTTGCGGACCCCGGACGTAGATGCCGCTATCGGCATTGGGGGTGGCGCGGAATTCCAGTTTGAGCACAAAGTTTTTGGGGAACTCCCGCGCCGTCCATAATTTCTGGATTAGGCGGCCCGCAGATGGCGTGGTGACGATCAATCGGCCATTTTTCGCGACGTAGCGTCCGTCGGGCGAAGCGACTTGACCGTCAAAATTCACGGCGGTCTTTACCACGGACCATTCGGCGGCGTTGGGATTGGAGGCGAGCCGGATTTTTGCGGTACTGATATCGTCGGCCGTGTTCGGCAGAAAACCCCAGCCGGTCAGATCATGCCCATTAAAAAGACTCACGAAGCCGGGTTCGGGAGTGAACACATCCCGCTCTTTGTCCAGAAATCCGAGGGTGGCCAAAATGGGACGAAGTGCCGTTGCCCATTTTTGATATCCCGAGGCATTGGGATGGAGCAGATCAGAAAACTCCCCGATTTTGGCCTCACCTTGTTCATTGGCGAAGAGCGTCCAAGTATCCACCACGGTTACTTGCGGTTGGTCTTTCATGGCTTCTTTGATGAGCAAATTGATGCGATTAATCCGATAGGAGGGTCGCTTCATGGAGGCCGAACTCGGGAAAACTTCACACAACACCACCGGCATGGTGGGATTGTGCTGCTTCAGTGCGGTGACGAGGAGACGGATGTTGGCGGCGATCGTCCAGGAATCAGCTTTCTCGGCGAGATCGTTGGTGCCGATCAGCAACACGACGCCAGATGGATCCAGCCTCAGCACATCATCCGACAGACGGATGAGCAGACCGCGCGTGGTGTCGCCGCTGATTCCGCGATTGGCGACTTTGACGCCGGGAAAGCTGGCCGCCAAATTCTCGCCCCAACCTTGGGTGATCGAGTCGCCGAGAAACACCAGTGCGCCCTGATCAGTTTTGACCTCAGTTGCCCACTTGCTCCGTTTCTCCACCCACAGCTTGCGGAACCATTCATTGCGGCGGATTGGCCCTTCGCCGGGCAGGCCGCTGTTCGTGGCCGGAATTTCAAAGCGCGAGGCAACCGGAGTTTCGGGGTTGACCAGGGAATTTTTGGTGGTCGCGCAGCCGGCGAGCAAGCCGACCACAAGCAGGAGGGGTAGAAGAAATCTCATGGGTGGGAAAATCATAGCCCGGCTGAGCCAAAGTGCCAGTACAAGAAATCTTACTGCGGGAACTTGGGGTTACGGCGCTAGAATGGTATCAGCCTTCGTCCAGATTTCCGTGGGCACCCCAAGGGCTTGTTTCAAGGCGACGTCCCGATCCCACGGATTCTTGATTCGGGCGAAGGCGTAACTTTGGCGGAAAGAAAGTTGCGGGAGAAAATACCACGGCGAAACCAACTGGTTGATGGCGATCAACGGATAATCCGTTCCGTAGATCAACCGATGCTGGAACTCAGGACGACGCAGTACTTCGGCCAGATAACCCCGCTTGTTAATTTGCGTGAGGGAGGAAATATCGGCGTAGAGATGAGGGAATTCCGGCATCAGTCGGGCGAGGCGATCAAGGGAACGCTCGTTCGCGAATTTCCCGGTGGTCGCCGCGTGGGCGGCGATGATGGTCACGCCTTGCCGCAGCGGCAGACGCAGCCGCTCGGGATCGCAGAGTTCGTCGCGCGATTGAGTGAAGGAGCGTTCGTTGCCGGTGTGCGTGAGCAAGGGGAGGTGCAGTTCAACCATTTTCTGGTAGAAGGGAATGAGCCGTTCGTCGGCCGGATCGATGTGCTGGACGGCGGGCAGCCATTTCACCAGCACGGCGCCGTGCGCGCGCGCCCATTCCAAGCGGGCGAGCGCATCGGGCCGGTACGGATTAACGCTCGCCCCCCAGCGCAGGTTGGGGTGCTTGGCGACTTCCGTGGCGAGATAGTCGTTGGGGATGTAGATTTCGGTCTGTGCACGGTCGAGTTCCCCTTGGGCGTTGATGACGCCATCCAAGGCGAGCACGACAGCCCGATTCACGTGCTGGCTGGCGGCCAGTCGTTCGGCCAGCCGGGTGATGACGATAGCGTCGCCTTCCTTCATGATTTCTTCCTCAGTGACACCGAAACTCTTCAAATAGAAACGCAGTTTGAAACTGTGGCGGAGTTGATCCGAGACAAAGCAACCACTCCCGCCCGCGCCGAGCCCGGCGCTGTGGCAATGCATATCAAGAAAGGGAGTCGTTGGCAGAGCCTGCACCGGTTGGGCTGGATGCGGTTTGCTCAAGAGCAAGGGAGCAAAAATGAGCGCGCCGACCAAAAGAAGGCCGGTGCTCAGGCGAGGATGAGATTTAAAAAGGAAGTGCATGGTTGAGTGCCCGCAGTCTATCCGTTCCCGTCGCGTCAGCGTTAATTGATAAAACCAATTTGGCGCATTGATGAGGCGAATGCTGGTAGCCACATCTGCAATTTCCAAACGAGCGAAAAGAGGACAAAATGAACGTTCCGGTGCTCACTATTTTTGCGCGAAGGAGCGAGGGCAGGTCGGGGAGCTTCAGCTTTGCATAAATTGATTCCGCTGACTCGCTTTCCCGAAGAAGGACGGGACTCAGCCGTGTTGCCAGCAGGGGCAAGGGTTTTTCTCCGCACCACAATTCGATCCGTGATTCCGCCTCGGCCCGGGACCGGAAGGATCTCTTCTTCCGCCGCCCACTCACGGTTGCCCGGGCGACATACCGGAACCCGCCCGTAAGGAGGTTTTTTTCGGTAATGGACGGTGATGGAGGTCTACCCACATACCTCCTTGGGGCTATCCGGAAACCACCATCAAGGGTGATCTTTTCAGCCGGGGACCGAAACTTTCGGTCCTCCGATGACTTTCATTGGAGGTGTGTGGCGGAATCGAACAGACGTAAGTCATCGGACCCCCAATATAAAGTAACTGGCAACGGGAATGTTATTGGCCCGACAATTCTAGGGTGAGTCAAGGGACGGCCAGGCAATCTTGCGCGGATTCAGATCCGCTCTATTCGACGTGGAGCCTTCGAGGTTATGGCGCGAGGTCGATGAGCGGATCAGTGGGTAATGCGGGCAAGACTTTGTTCAGATGCAGTCGATAGCTCTCCACTGTCCGCATCGCGGGAATCAGCGCCTGTACCCGGTAATATCTCAGTGCGAACCACAGGCGGACAAAACGACTGCGAAAACGATAACGACTACCGACCTTTTCCAACAGCGCTTCCTTGCCCTTTACGGCCGTGGCGAGGGCCGGCCCAACGTCGCCAGGGTTTCTGAGGCCAGCAAATTCCAGAAATTCTCGCGAGCCAGCGCCCAGATGTTCCTGAAACGCTATGCAGAAAACGATGCGTTGTTGTTTGATGCTGAAATCCGAAAGCCATTTTTCGCCGAAGGGGGTGATGTCACGCAGCAGTTTATCAAACGCTCGTTGTACAATTGCCGTCGTCGCCGGTTTGTCCTGCCCCAGATGCTCATTCCATACCTCATAACAGAGATGTTGAATGTCATTGGGTGAGTCTCCAGCGATCCGCACAATTAGAGCGGCTGCCTCAGGCTCGATTTTGTGGCCATGGAGAAATTGCCGCTGAATAAAGTCCAGCATCTCGTCCTCAGGAATCGCCTCGACGTTCGCTAGCTGCGCCTGCTCGTAGAGAGGAGAACTGTCCGACGTGAAGAGGCACGTAAACGAGTCCCGCGAGCTGCCCGCATAAAAGACCGGCGTTTTGCTCATTTGTTGAATTTCGTCGCGCATGATCGCAAGCGTCGCGTTGGCCACGGCCTCGGGGAGCCGATCAGGGATATCCTGGAGTTCGTCGATAAAGAGGGTGAAGGCCGTGCGAGCACTGGCATCACGAATGATACCGAATACCCGTTTCAGACTATCGGTCGGAATTCCCGCTGCGGCTTTAAGTTCAAACCCGCTCATAGACGCCCGAATCTCCCGAATCTCCAGTCCAACCTCCCGCAACCAAGGGACCACCTTGCGGGCGATCACGCTGCGCTCGCGCAAAAATCGTTCGAGGTCCGCGACCGTCCGGTTGATCACATCGGCCAGATCAAGGACCTCGTAATAGTTGAGCCGCAGCATCGGCACCTTCATACCCTGCAAGGTCCGGTTGACGATTGAGCTTTTGCCCATACGTCTGTCCCCGACCAACGCGAGCCGGGCATCATCACGCACCGTTTGCTTTACGCGAGTTTCGAGCGCTGGGCGTGGACATGCCGCATCGCTTGCGGTCATAACTTTCCCATATACAAACGGATTTTTCGGGGGTTGCTTGCTCATATTTTGATGAATGGTTGTTTGACAGTTCTGTCAAGTTTTCTTGATAAGTTCATCAAACAACAATCATTCAAGCTACCGGTCTCGTTTTACCCGCCTCTAATAACGCGTTAACAAGGCTCTTTACTTCGCGCAGTCGCGTTGAAGGAGATCCGCGCAGGAGTTTCCATGGGACCGGTTGCACCGCCAATACTTCTTCAAACCAACGATGCATCTCCTGCCGTATGTGCTCTCCATCGCGCAAACCATCCTAACGAAAGGAATCTCATCACCTGTTAGTAGGTATAGGTCGCATCGCCCCGCGCGTGCGACCGCTTCTACCTCTGGACTGTGTTCCCCCATGTGACGTCGATGCCAGAGAACTGTAGCGAAGGCGTTGGTGTCGCAGATAAGCACCCGATTGGCGTGTCTAGCAGCTACGTCCTCGCGTCGCGCTTGTTCCTGCGCAATGTGAACAAACTCGGCGCTGTTCCATTGGTTATTATTCACCGCCTGTTTCTTGACTGAGTATTCGCGACCGTATTCTTCCACCCACGACGTTTGCAGGCTCCCAGCCAGCGCTTTCGCCAAGGTCGTTGTTCCGGTCGATTCTGCACCCAGAATACAAACTCGTTTTGCGAGCCAAGCACGTACGGGTGGCTCGATGAATTCCCAGTTGGCGTATGGATCATTGCGTACGGCTGTGCCGGAAACCCGGACCCGTCCCCGCGTTGGATCGACCGACACATGTTGCGCGCCCATCAGGGCAGCGTACCGCTCACCGTACTCTTCGGACGTGAAGACAACGTCCGGCGCGCGACCGAGCCAACGCACGGTGTTTTCCGCCCAAATGCGTGTGTCGTTTTCGTCGTAACGATCATCAATTACCATCACCCGAACGGAAGGATGTATCTCCCGCATCCATTCACCGCGAATTTCCCCAGGCACATAATCGGTGGGTTTGGGCAGACAATCACCATAACCTCCCGTGCTTGTCCCGCTGCGGTGTCGATCAGGAGCTTATGCCCGCGGTGGGGCGGGAGAAATTTTCCGATCACGACACCGA
>Ga0209591_10007658_pt1 | contig 11839 bp, 7 predicted proteins | sample MAT01_FD_187207 | JGI IMG/M metagenome (GOLD analysis project Ga0209591, IMG submission 187207) | Freshwater microbial communities from Lake Fryxell liftoff mats and glacier meltwater in Antarctica - MAT-01 (SPAdes) (version 2) | ecosystem: Environmental > Aquatic > Freshwater > Ice > Liftoff...
AATCTGTTCAGTTTCCTGCCTGCTCAAATTAGAAAACCAGTTATCCCTGTCCCAAATAGTTTGAATTTCGCTCAGCTTAACTCGAATTGCTTCTGATTGAAACTCCCGCATTAACTCGCGGCAAAGCCGACTAATTGCCCGCTTGTCTCTCAATTCTTCTGCCTTAACTCGATTAGCGCGTTCTTCCTTTACCCATTCTTCTTCTGTGCTGGCGATCGCGATTAATTCTTGTTCTCGGCTGTGTTGTCGCTGCAAATATTTCACTTGTGCTTTAATCCAGCGGGGGTCTTTTTTGATTTGCTGGTTCAAAGCCGAAGCAGCAGCCGAAGGCTCAATTTCTGCATAGCGTTCGCTAACAGCGCTTGCTCCCAATCTTTCTCCCAATTCGCAGGCTACAGGCTTCAACAGTTCAATTAGGGTGTCTGAGACGGGGCGGGGTAAGGACATATCAGTTAAAACTTTTTTTAACTCAAGGGCTAGCGCTTAGTCTGACATATCCCGCTGGGGCGGGGACTCTTGGTATGCCCCTACATTTGGGCGATCGTCGGCTAGCGTATCCGTAATCTGTATCCTGCAGCCGCGCCAGCTTAGCACCTTGACTCAATAATAGTATTTATACGGTTTACATTTTACCGCGAATCTGATTCAAAACCACCGAGGGTAAGACTTGAGGATAGTCGATCGACCCCGATTTCCCCCAATTCATTTTTTTTGTTGCTATTTTTACTTGCGCCTGTTTATAATCGTACTTCACAAACATAATTACGGTATTCCGACCTAATAACCGTAGTTTCTGTAGAGGAACAAATATAATGAGCCAGCGGCAACACCTAACTCAACAATTTCAGCGATCGCAACAGCCACCAGCCGGCAAAAATCGATCGTGGACTTCACTCAAAAGATTCCTGTCCCTATTTTTAGTAGGAATAACTTTAAGTCTGGCCATTGTATCCTGCCAGCAGGGAACCCCCAGCAACCCCGCAGCCACTCCCGGCGGTGCTAGCCCAGCAGCCAACAAAGGCAAAGTAGAATTAACCCTAGTTTCCTTCGCAGTCACCAAAGCCGCCCACGAAGCGATAATTCCCAAATTTGTTGAACAGTGGCAAAAAGAAAAAGGGCAAACCGTCAGCTTCAACCAAAGCTACGGCGCTTCCGGTTCCCAAACCAGAGCCGTAATTGACGGATTAGAAGCCGACATCGTACACCTAGCCCTCGCCCTCGACACCGCCAAAATCGAGAAAGCCGGACTCATTGCGCCTGGGTGGGAAAAAGAAGCGCCCAACGAAGGCATCGTCAGCAAATCCGTAGCCGGAATCGTCACCCGCGAAGGCAATCCCAAAAACATCAAAAATTGGGAAGACTTAGCCAAAGACGGAGTGAAATTGATTACCGCCGATCCCAAAACATCAGGCGTGGCTCGCTGGAATTTCCTAGCACTTTGGGGCTCAGTTGTCAAAACCGGAGGAGACGAAACCAAAGCATTAGATTTTACCAGCAAAGTATACAAAAACGTTCCCATTTTAACTAGAGATGCCCGCGAAGCCAGCGACGTATTTTTCAAACAAGGTCAAGGCGATGCTTTAATTAACTACGAAAACGAGATTATTCTGGCATCTCAAAAAGGCGAAAAACCGAGTTATATTATTCCCGACGTGAATGTGTCGATCGACAATCCGATCGCCGTCGTCGATAAAAACGTGGACAAACACGGCACCCGCGAAGTCGCCGAAGCATTCGTCAAATTTCTGTACACCCCAGAAGCTCAGCGAGAATTTGCCAAAACAGGCTTTCGCCCAGTAGATGCGACAGTAGCCAAAGAACCAGAATTTGCCCAAAAATATCCCCCCGTCAAAACCCTATTTACAGCTCAAGACTTAGGAGGTTGGGGAGAAATTCAGAAGCAATTCTTCGATGACGGAGCCGCTTTTGACAAAATCCAAGGTTCAATTAAACGCTAATTCCCGAATTACCTCTTCTTACTCGTTCCCAGGCTCTGCCTGGAAACGAATAAATCAGCGTTTATCGGCGTTCATCTGCGGTTAAAAATCACCCTATGACAGTACCATCTCCAGCAACTAACGCTCAATCTCCGATCGCCAACATCAAAAGAGCGATCGGCAAAATCACCCTACCTTGGGGAATCACCATAGGCTACCTCAGCCTAATGCTATTTTTGCCAGTCACAGCACTGCTGCTAAAAGCCAGCACAGCAAGCCCCAGTGAATTTTGGAAAATTGCCACAAGCCCGATCGCCCTTTCCGCCTACGATGTCACATTCTTTACCGCATTAATTGCCGCATTAATTAACGGAGTATTCGGCACATTAATTGCCTGGGTATTAGTCCGCTACGACTTTCCCTTAAAACGGATTGTCGATGCAGCAGTCGATTTACCCTTTGCACTCCCGACATCAGTTGCAGGTTTAACCCTCGCCACAGTTTACAGCAATAACGGCTGGATCGGCGGATTGTTTGCACCCTTCGGAATCAAGATATCATTCACTCGCTTAGGCGTAGGCGTAGCAATGATCTTTATTTCCCTACCCTTCATCGTGCGGACTGTACAGCCAGTTTTAAACGAAATGGAAAAAGAAATCGAAGAAGCAGCTTGGTGCTTGGGTGCTTCTCAATTTCAAACATTCTGGCGAGTAGTTTTACCAGCGCTGTTTCCGTCAATTTTAACCGGAGTTGCCCTCGGATTTTCACGAGCTGTGGGCGAGTACGGTTCTACTGTAATAGTAGCTTCTAATATACCGTTTCAAGATTTAATCGCACCGGTCTTAATTTTCCAGCGATTAGAGCAGTACGACTATGCAGGAGCCACAGTAATCGGCACTGTCATGTTAGGTATTTCCCTGACAATGTTATTCGCTATAAATTTCTTACAATCATGGAGAAGACGCTATGACGGCTAATCTGAATTTATCGAAAGAGTACAATTTCCCTCCTAGTGGTTCAGCTCAAAAAAACGAAAAAGCTTGGGTAAAACCAACTTTGATCGGAATTGCGATCGCCTATCTTGGCCTCATCTTATTTATTCCGGCTCTCAACGTTTTTTACCAAGCTTTCAAAAAGGGAGTAGATCCATTTTTGAGTAACTTAACCTCGCCAGATTTTCTGTCAGCAGCACAACTTACCCTGCTGATTACACTGATAGTTGTACCTGTAAATACGGTATTCGGTTTGTGTGCAGCTTGGGTTATCGGCCGCAACAAATTTCCGGGACGCACACTCTTAATCAGCATTTTAGACGTGCCATTTGCCGTATCTCCCGTAGTAGCAGGTTTAATGATTGTACTGCTTTACGGTCGGCTGGGATGGTTCGGCCCGTGGCTGGAGAGTGCCGGGATTAAGGTTATTTTTGCCTTTCCAGGAATGGTACTAGCAACTGCTTTTGTCACTCTACCTTTTGTCGCCCGCGAAGTAATTCCTGTTTTGGAAGAAGTGGGAACAGATCAAGAAGAAGCGGCGAAAACTTTAGGAGCAAATGATTGGCAAATCTTCTGGAATGTCACGCTACCGAATATTCGTTGGGGCTTGCTTTACGGAGTGATTTTGACCAATGCTAGAGCAATGGGAGAATTTGGAGCCGTCTCTGTGGTGTCGGGAAATATTGCTAAAAAAACTCAAACTTTGCCTTTATTTGTCGAGGAAGCTTACAAGCAGTATGCGACGCAATCGGCTTTTTCTGCTGCGGTAGTTCTCGGTTTGTTAGCAGTTGTCACTCTCGTGCTTAAGGAGATTTTGGAAAGGAAAACTAGCATTAAGGAGGTTGAGTAATAAAATAAAGTGAGGTGTTTTTGTGATAACAAACCAATCGCAACTCTCAGTAAACGTAGGGTGCGCACTGCGCACCTTCTTACCTCGGAAACAAACAAACAGTATCAAACAGTAAATTTAGGGTGCGCTATAAGAATCCAGAGAAAGTCTGGCGTGGTGAATTAAAACCGAACAAAAAGCAGAAAACCACTATTTTACGTTCCAAGTTTTCAAATTTCCAGCAATGAAAATTGCTTTGAGGAGCTTGGTTTGAGAATCAAAACGCTGAAAGTTAGTAACAATAGTTACTCACGCTCGTCAACCGGTGCGCAGTGCACACCCTACAAAGTCAATCTGTGCACACTACGCACCTTATCTCGGAAACAAATATTAGGAGGCCCAAATGTTAGATCAGAATAGTAGCGAAGTTGAATTTGAGGCGATCGACAATTTCCACAAAACCCAAGAATCAGATATCCCCCACGCTGAGTCAGGAGACACCAGATTAACTCAAACCCGCATTCGCATTCGTATTCCTAAAGAATACCATCAGGAACCTGTCATCTCTAACCTGATTTCGCAATACGGTTTGACGGTGAATTTTAATGCGGCTTTGTTGGGTGTCAAAACTTCGGATGACGGTTGGTTTGATTTGCAACTTAACGGTACAAGTCAACAGATTGAAAGTGCTCTGATTTATCTCAACGATTTAGATGTGGAAATCTGGAGCAATTCCAATCATCCCGATGAAGAAACTTGGTAAAGGTTTGTAGTGAGGACTTTAGTCCTCCTAAAACTAGGACTGTGGGTGCTCACTACAAACCTATTTTATTGCGGTTGTGCGATCGCCCAAACAATCATTCAGCCGCTAAAAAATACCAAGTAACATCAGCTTACAGCCGATCGCCGCGACTGATGACTCTTGACTAAAATATCTCGATCGCCCTCAGTTAATTATTAGATTGACAATTTTTATCGAATCTGGTATATTTTCCATCTTTGGAAAATCAAAAAATAGCACGCAACTCTTTTCAAATATTTTTGTAATAGCCGGAACAATATCCCCCTTTAAAACTTCTAAACAATCAAACTAAGTGATTTCTGCTATGGGAGCATAAAAAAAAGTTTTTGTCAATATTCAATTTAGGTAAAAGTTAGGAGCGATCGAATCTCATCCGCACGGGATCATCTGAAATTTGTAAAGGTATCATCGCAGTGCGAGCAAGCTGCTCGAAGCAAGAGTTTATGCGAGGGAGTAAGCTGTTCGCACTACGAAGGGTATAGTAACAAAAATGAGATGCACCCATCCGCACCGGAAACAGCTCGAAAAATGCTGCGACAGTTGCTTTGTGTGATCGCTTTGATGTGTGTGTACCAGAGAAATTTAATCGTGGAATTTTATAAAGAACCGAAACACCAGATTGTTTTTGCAGATTCACAAGTTACAGATTGGGCAAGTTTAACAGAAACTGCAAATCCCGATACAGAAGTTATTATTCTCAAGGGCGATCGGGACGGCATCGAGCAAATCGCTGAAACACTTAAACAGCGGACAAACATTGCAGCCGTCCACATTTTATCTCACGGCGCAGCAGCCAGCTTGCAACTGGGAACCACAGAACTCAATCTCAGCAATATTGAAAGCTACCGCAATTATTTAGAAACATGGTTTGCTTTACCAGCGGCCTCCGCAAACTCGAACTCTTCAACTACAGCTAAACCCGAAATTCTACTTTACGGTTGCAACGTCGCCGCCACAGAAGCCGGTGTCGCTTTCGTAGAAAGGCTGAGCCAGCTAACAAAAGCAAATATTGCCGCTTCCGACAATTTGACCGGCAGTGCAGCGCTGGGCGGAGACTGGGAACTAGAAGTAACTACAGGGAAGATAGAAACTCCTGTGGCGTTTTCTGCTGAGGGGAGAGAGGCTTATAGCGGGGTGCTTGCTGACTTAAACCAGAATGCTGGCGACTTTGGCGGACTGCTAAATGCCATCAATGTTGCCAACATCAACGCTGGGATTGACACAATTACCCTGACTGCGGATATCACCCTCACGGGGCTGCTGCCAAAAATTAGTGACAACACCAATATCATTGGCGGAGGTTTTGCCATCAGTGGCGCTAATAATTTCCGCGCCTTGGTAGTTGATAACGGTGCAAACGTCAACATCTCTAACCTCACCATTGATTCTGCAAAAGCATTAGGTGGCAACGCACCAGTTGGTGGTGGTGGCGCAGGGGGTTTAGGCGGCGCACTTTTTATCAACACTGGCAATGTAACTGTTGACAGAGTAACTTTCTCGAACAACCAGGCGATCGGCGGTAACGGTACTGCTGGGAGCGGTGGCAAGGGTGGTAGCGCTGATTTGGCTACTGTCTTCGGAGGCACAGCAGGTAGCAACGGTAGGGATGGCCGGGCCGGTCTGCCAAGCGCTGGCGCTGCGGGCGGGGCTGGGGAAGCGGGCGAGGCGGGCGGCAATGGCAACGCCGGCGGTAATGGCGGCAATGGTGGAATTGGTGGAAGTGGTGTTGGCGGCACAAACGGTGGCATTGGCGGCATTGGCGGTAATGGCGGTGTCGGCATTGTCGGGGCTGGCGGCGGCGCTGGCGGTAATGGCGGTGTCGGCGGCGCTGCGGGATCTGGCACTCTAGGCGCTGGCGGTAATGGGGGTAATGGCGGTGCTGGGGGTATCGCTGGCGGCGGTGGTGGCAGCGGTGGCAATTTCGGTACGGGTAACGTCAATGGTACTGGCGGTACCGGCGGTGGTGGCGGTATCGGTGGCGGTGGCGGCGGTGCCGGGCCTGGTGGAGGAGGCAGCGCGAACTCCAACGCTGGCAATGGTAGCACTTCTGCCGGTGGTGGTGGCAGTGGCTACGGTGGGGCAATTTTGCTCAACAGTGGCAGCTTGACGATGACCAACAGCACCTTGTATGGCAACAAAGCCACAGGCGGCAACAGTGGGGATGCTACGGCAGGTGCAGGTTTTGGCGCTGGTGCTGCAATTTTCATCCAGTCTGGTAGTGCTACCCTGACGAACAACACCATTGCTGACAACACTTCCACCAAAGGAACTGGTACTTTGCCAGCCATGTTGCTAGGTTCTAATGCTGGAGGCATTTTCAACAACGGCGGTATTGTCACTCTCAAAAACACGATCGTCGTTGGCAATACTGCTCTTGGAGCCCCCGATCTATCTGGGGCATTTACTGGTAACAACAACCTGATTGGCGATCTCACGGGGAGCACAGGTTTGACTGGTCAGCAATTGACAGTGCTTCGGGCAAATGTATTAGCAGCAACTGCCGCACTAAACGGCGCAACAGCCGGGCCTTTGACCCTTGCCCTAGTTGACAATAGCCCTGTAACTACCAGCAGCAACCCTGCCATCGGTGGAGGCGACCCAACCACAACGGCAGTGGGCCTTACTGCTTTCGACCAACGCGGCACTGGTTTCCCTCGCAAAATTGAAAATACTCTCGTTGGTAAACCCAATATTGACATCGGTGCTTACGAGTACGGGCCGGTTGTCCAGGGTCAGAAATTCAACGATCTCAACGGCGATGGCGTTAAAGATGCGACAGATGATCCAGGTCTAGGCGGATGGACTATTACCGCAGGAACTAAGAGTGATGTTAGCTCTGGGGTTCCTGCAACTTTGGGTCAATACACCCTCACCGATACTAAGGCAAATACTGCGATCGCAGAAACGCCACAAACCGATTGGGTGCAAACTCTCCCCGCTGCTACCGCTACTCCTTACAACACAGGTATTGCTGACTCTACCGGCAAAGACTTCGGCAACTTCGGGTTGATGACCATTAATGGTCTAGTATTCGATGATACAGACGGCAACGGCACCAAAGAAACAGGAGAAACTACGGGATTACCCAACATCCCGATCGACTTAATCAACTCCGTCACCGGAGCAATTATCAGCACCCAAAACACAACTGCCACTGGTGCTTATAGCTTCCCCAACCTAGGGCCGCTGACCGGCGGTGCTAACTACCGCGTCCGGGAACAAGTACCCACAGGCTCGACAAAAACCACCACAGATCCCGCCGACATCCCCCTCCAAAGCGGTGCAACTCTCGCCGGCGGAAACTTCGGCCACTTCAAAAACATCACGATTGGCGGCACCAAATTCGAGGATAAAGACGGCAACGGTGCCCAAAATGGGGCCGAGGGAGCACCCTCAAATACTTGGGATATTGAGTTACTGAACGCCGCCGGTAAAGTGGTAAAAACCGAAACTACAGCTAGCACCGGCAACTACACATTTACCGACGTTGGGCCAGGCACCTACACCCTACGGGAAGTGCAACAGACTGGTTGGCAGCCAACTCTTGCCCCCACTGGCAGCATCACCCCTACCAGTGGCCTGAACATCACAAACACCGCTGCCACTCCCACCAACTTCGGCAACTTCCAGTTCGGTAAAATCAGCGGGATCAAATTTAATGACCTCAACAAAAATGGCGTGCAAGATGCGCCAGCAGAAGAACCCCTAGGAGGCTGGACAATTTACTTGGATGCCAACGACAACGGCGTGCAAGAGCAAGTAGCAGCAGAAACTGGCACCAACGCCACCGTTACCGATGTCACCGGTAAGTACGAGTTCACCAACTTACCAGCCGGCACTTATACAGTGCGGGAAGTTGCACAAACCGGCTGGACGCAAACTGTGCCGCCCGCCGACGCAGCCACGCCTACCCTTTCCGGGGCATTTAAGATCGCAGTCACCAGTGGCACCGACTCCCAAAACAACAATTTCGGCAACTTCAAGCCGAACACGATTAGCGGGCTCAAATTCAACGATCTCAACAACAATGGCATCCAAGATGTGCCAGCAGAAATAGGACTGCCCAACTGGCAAATATTCCTCGATACTGACGGCAACGGCACTCTGGACACCGGGGAACCAAACACCCTCACCGATGCCACCGGTAACTACAAATTCCTCGATTTGTCAGCCGGCACCTACAAGGTGCGGGAAGTCTCGCAGCCTACTTGGACGCAAACTACTCCCAACCAGGCCGACATCACTGTCATCAGTGGTCAAGACATCGCTAATATCAACTTTGGTAACTTCAAGTCGAGCACCATCAGCGGTCAAAAATTCAATGATGCCAACAACAATGGCGTTAAGGATGCCGGAGAACTGGGGCTGCCAAACTGGCAAATATTCCTCGACAGTATCAATCCGGATGAAAGATTTGAGCAGGGCGAACCGACTACCATCACTGGTCCCGATGGCAACTACATTCTCAAAGACATACCCGCAGGCACTTTCCAGGTAAGGGAAGTACCGCAAACCGGCTGGACGCAGACGACGACTAACCCCGCCCCGATTACGGTGGCCGGTGGAGATGCGATCGCGGGCATTGACTTCGGCAACTTCCTGCCGCAACCGGGCACGATCCGAGGTTTGAAGTTCCAAGACACCAACAACAATGGCACTCAGGAAGCCGGAGAACCGGGTTTAGCCAATTTCCAAATTGAGTTAACCAAGGTCGTACCTCCAACCCCAGGATCTCCTGCTGCGGCTGCTGTTGCTACTACCACCGACAACAGCGGCAACTACTTGTTCGCGAACCTAACGCCGGGAACCTACCGCGTCCGGGAAGTCAACCAAACTGGGTTTACCCAAAGCACCGCTGACCCAGCCGACATCGACCTGACTTCGGGTGCTATTGTCAGCGACATCAACTTCGGGAACTTCCCGGCACCGACGCCGACGCCGACACCGACTCCGACTCCTGTACCTTTACCAACGCCGATACCTGTACCGATACCTGTACCGGCACCAACACCGGCACCGACACCGGCACCGACACCGGCACCGACGCCGGCACCGACACCAACGCCGACACCGGCACCGACACCGGCACCGACACCGGCACCTGTACCGACAGATTTGGTTTGCCCTGAAGACTTCCCCAGGATTGTCACTCCCAATCAGCCCGGCAGTCCTTCTGGGGGTAATGTGATCAACGGCCCTAACGGCGACGATACGATCGTAGGTACTGCCAACAGTGACTCGATCTTCGGGTTGGGCGGCAGCGATTTGATTTTTGGCCAAGAGGGCGGCGACTACATCAATGGCAATACGGGCAACGATACCGTCTACGGAGGCATCGATAACGACACTCTCTTTGGCGGTAAAGGCTTTGACCTGATTTTTGGCGATCGCTCGAATGATACGATTTACGGCAATCGCGGCAACGACTCGCTCAGTGGCGACGAAGGCAATGATGTATTGTACGGTGGCAAAGCCGACGACGTAATGTTGGGAGGCGCTGGCGACGACGTGCTGTTTGGCGATGAGGGTAATGACACTCTCTGCGGCGGCGACGGTAACAATACCTTAATTGGCGGCAGCGGCGATGATTTGCTCTTTGGTGGCACCGGCGATGAGTTGCTCTTTGGAGGCTTTGGCAGCGATACCCTCGTCGGCGGATCTGGCAGCAATGGTTTTATCTTGGGAGAGGGCGCGGGAATTGATACTATTATCAACTTCACCGCAGGAGTTGATTCACTGGTGTTGGTGCAAGGCTTGGACTTCAATCAACTGTCAATTACCCAAACTAATGGCTCAAGCGCGATCGGGCTTGCTAACAGCGACCAGATTTTAGCTGTAGTGGCGGGCGTGCTGCCGATCCAATTATCCGCGAGCAGTTTTAGCTAGACAGACGGGAATCCCCGCACTATATCGCTTCGATTAGTGTGGGATGAGAGGCGCAGTGAGTTGAGGATTCCACACGCTTACAATCTTACAGGCGCAAGCGTTGAGCAGTGAGCGGGTGGATGACGAGGCGAACTCTCTTCTCAAATACCGACTAGAAAAGGTTTTAAGGGATTTCTGGATTTAACCCAGCGTTATTGTATACTGTAATAAGTTGGTCGCTGACCCGCCAGAGCTACTAAAACGCCCTTGAGGTAGTAGTGCAGTCTGGGAAGCCCCCCTACCGCTGAATATGTAGGCTGGACAAAAAAGTATTTAAAACAATCTCAGGAAGTGGGATTGCTGAACCGGGTAATACTGAAAAGTATTGCGGGAGTAAGTAGCATTATTGCTAAAACCTCCGGAGGCTTTGTAAGACCTGAACTGCGTATGTAGGAATGGCTAGAGCCTGTGAAACTAGAAGCCCAAACCGTACCGCCTTGCGGTCGGTGTCGGGTACTTCACCTTGCTGGTTTAGTCTGCAGTCCTCAGCAGGCATGGGTTTCAACTTAAACAGGCTCTGAGACTGAAGTCCAAGAGCCTGCTTAAGTCCACCCTTTGTGGAGTTTTGCTTTGAGGTAGGAGTTTAAACCCCTGCTTTCCCTGCGAGTTTGAGGTTTAATATCCTGTGCGATCGATTAACCGCACGCCGGTTCGTAGTGCGGACTTCAGTCCGCCTCTTAAAAGGACTAAAGTCCTCACTACAAACCAGGTTCGTAGTGCGGACTTCAGTCCGCATCTCAAAAAAGCCGCACACCTTACCCGGACAATCGGGAGTAGGGAAACGAAATTCCGTTCCCATTCTGCGGTCAAATTTGTTCCAGATACTCCAGCAAGTCAGCCATTTCTTGCGGACTCGGCTGAAACTGCGGCATTGGTGGAGTTCGCCCGCTGGTGACTTGGCGGATTAGCTCGAATTCGGATTTGCGCTCGGAAACTCGCTGCAAGTTGGGCCCGACTTGAGTATCTCCAGCGGATATGTGACACCCGGCACAGTTCATTTGAAAGATGGCTGAACCCTGAAACTGGTCGCCTGTAAGGGACAGGACGCTTTTGACGTAGGGGTCGGCGACTTGAAACTGACGAATTGTCATATTCCCCAATATGATGGCAAGCAACAGGGCGATCGCAAATATAGCAAGTCGCTCGATCGGGTTTTTAACTTCATTCCTGGCAAGTTGGTGATTCAAAGGAGTTCAATTTAAAAATAGTATCTACAAGAAAATTTACTTCTCATTACATAGCTTAATCCTTCCCAGCGGGGATATCAAGCTCTGAGACCCCGGAAGGCCCAAGAATGCGAAAATTCATCTGTGTAAGTGCTGGTAATATTAAAAATAGATTGTTAAATCTTAAC
>Ga0209591_10007662_pt1 | contig 11832 bp, 8 predicted proteins | sample MAT01_FD_187207 | JGI IMG/M metagenome (GOLD analysis project Ga0209591, IMG submission 187207) | Freshwater microbial communities from Lake Fryxell liftoff mats and glacier meltwater in Antarctica - MAT-01 (SPAdes) (version 2) | ecosystem: Environmental > Aquatic > Freshwater > Ice > Liftoff...
GCGCTCGACGATGCGCCACGGCGGCGTCCAAGCCACGCGCGTGTTCGTGCTGCGCTCGAGCACGTTGGCGAGGACGGTCGGCAACTTCGAGTCGCGCAGCAACGCGACGAGGTGCGGGACGCCGAAATCGAACTCGTGGTTCCCGACGCAGACCGCGTCGTATCCGACGGCCGTCATCGCGCGCAGGAAAGGCAATCCGCCGTCGATCACGCCTTCGGGCGTGCCCTGGTAGCAGTCGCCCCCGTCGAGGACGAGGACGTGCGCGCCCGCCTTCTCCGCCGCGCGCTTCTCGCGCTGGATGCGAGCCGCGACGCGCGCGAGTCCACCGACCATCGGCGGATCCGCGCGCTTCAACCACGTGGCTTTGCGCGGCAACACTTGTCCGTGCACGTCGTTCGTGTGCAGCACGACGAAGTGGAGGCGCTCGGCGGACTCGCCGCGAGGTACGGCCTCGTCACGCGCTGACTCTTTCGCGCCGACGAGAGATGCGACATGCGCCGGCTCCGCTCCGCTCGCGGGAGGCGCGTCACGGGCCGGAGCCGTCGCGACGCCGGCGGACTGCGAATCCGACGTCGAAGAACACGAGACCGCGGCGAACGCTGTGAAAAGGAACGCCAAACGAAAACGGCAGGCCATCGTGCTCGATAGCCTGCCGCGCCGGCGTCCAGTTGGGAACAGGGACTCTCGCCGGTTACTCGCGCACGACCCGCGCATCCTTCGGGTAGCCGATCGTGTACTCCCAGCGGATGTCCGCCGCGCCGTTCTTCGGCACGCGCAGCACCCAGGTCTGGATGCCCTTCTCCTCGCGATCCTGCTTCCAGCGCTCGTCGGTCGAGACCTTGGGCTCGGCCTTCGAGATCTCGACCTCGATGCGCTCATCGCGTGGACGCGGCAGGACTTCGCGCACGATGACCTCGACCGCGCCGTCCTTGGCCTGCGTCGGCGCGCCGTGGTTCTTCACGTGGATGCGCCAACCTTCGAGCTTCGACGCTTGGGACGAGAGGAAGCCGGGGCCTTTCTCCATGTCCTCGGTGCGCGTGCGCTCGACTTCGACGAACGGATCCGCGCCGAGGTGCAGCGTGAGCTCGGCGCCCGGTTGCACGAGATCGACCGAGGCACGGCCGAGGAAATCCTGCCCGAGGAACACGGATGCCTGACCGGGCAGGAGCGTGTAGGCACTCGTGTTCTTCGCGCGACCCGTGAGCCACACCGTCGTGTCGAGTGCGGGGACGACCGTGCGTTGGACGGCGACGGCGAGATCGGCTTGGCCGACGAGGACGTTCGTCGGCTCGTTGCGCGACTCGACGGTTTCGCGGCGCGGGATCTGGTAGCGGACGGAGAGGCCCGTGCTCTCGATCGAGGCGAAGGCCGTGGTCGGGACGCTATTCGCGTCGCCGCCGTAGCCGAGGGCCTTCACGGACTCGACCGCTGATCGATCCTCCGCGGCCATGGGCCGGCCGACCCGGGCCTTGCTCGCTGGCGACGGCGGTTGCCACAGCGACAACCACACGGGCATCGGCTCCGGACCTTGCGCGCCGCGTTGCGGTTGCGCGGTCGACAGCGCGAGCGACACGTCGTTCCAATCCTCGCCCGTGCTCTGGTAGACCCGCGCACGATACGTGAGGCCGACCTTCGCCAAATCGCTCGTCGCGCGCAGCTCGTACGACGGTTGCCAACCCGTTCCGTGGACGAGGTACTCGAGATCGAGCTTCGCCGCGCCTTCGCCCTCGAGATCGACGACGACGTCGTTCACCGGCTGACCCACCGCCGAGGACAAGCGCCCGATCTCGCTCTGGATCTTCTGCACCTCGAGCTGTTTCGCTTCGAGGTCGCGCTCGCCGTCGCGGCGCTCGCTCTGCAGTTCACCGAGCTTTTTCGCGTAGAACGCGAAGCTCTGCTCCCACGTCTCCGGGCTCGACTTACCGGTGCGCGCCTCCTCGCGAATGCGCTCCGCCTCGACCTTCATGAGTGAGTCGAGGTGCTGCGCGAGCACCTTCACGGCTCCGAGACGGTCCTCGGCGACGCGCACTTCGCGTTCCGCGGCCGCGAGTCGCACGCGCAGCGCCTCGACGCGTTCCGACGGCGCGGATTCTTGGATCCTGTGCCTCACCTCGACGGAAACGACCGCGCCGTGATCGGAGCGCACGCGAATCGAATCCGCGTCGATGCCCTGAGGCAGACCGCGCAGCACGTAGCTGCCCGGACCCGGGACCTCGGCGACTCGATGGACCAGAGCAGTGGACGGATAGACGGTCACGTCCGCGATGCGGGACGGGACCGTGACGGGATCGGCGGCGAGCGCCAGGAACAAGCACACGAATGACATGAGACCTCCGGGTCGTGACGGGGCCATCGTGGCACCGGCCGACGCGCGGATCCAACGCTCTCTCGCCGACGGTTCTTGGCGAATCTAGGCCGAGATTCGCCGACCGGGAAAGAACTTCACTCGAGGGTCTCTTCTTGGAAGCGGTCGCCCGACAGCCTCCACGAGCGCAGCTCGGTGACGTCGCCGAGCCTCAGCCCGACGATCAGGTACGACCAATTCGCCCACGCACCGCGACGATCCGTCTCGGATGGCTGCGCAGGGCAGTCCGGATGCGAATGCCATGCGCCGACGACCTCCAGGCCGTTGCCCCGAGCGTGCTCCTCGGCGGCCAAGTGATCGACCGGATCGAGCACATAGCGATCGTGCCCCCGCACCACCTCGACATTGTTGGCCTCGCGCGCTTCGACCACCTCGACGCGCTCGGGCGTCGAGCGCCCGATCAGCAGCCCGCACGCCTCCTCTGGATAGCGGCGGCGCGCTGATTCCTCGATGCAAGCCCGCACAGCACCGTGCAGCGCGATCCGTCCCCGCGTCGATGCAGCGACTGCGACCGAATCGTGCGGTGACCGTGCGGGGACTTCGAGATCCATCGTCCGCAGTGCGCTCAGTCGAGCGGACACAGCATGACCGCCCGCAACGTCAGAGGGGCCTGGAAACTCGGTGGCCATTGACCGGGGTCGAAGCCCGCCGCCTCGACCTGCATGCGCGTTGGCCATTCGCCGAGCTCGATTCGTACTCGACCTTCGCCGTCGGTCACGCCCACGAACTGCCCGGCCTGCACGAAGCTCGCCGCGGCGATCGGTGTGTGTCGACTGCAATGCAGCACGCGGAAATCGCGGCAGAAACCGAGCTCGAGTCGGATCGTGCGCTCGACCACGACGCCAGCAGGAGGAACGCCAGCGGGAAAGAGGCGGGCGCTGACGTCGCGGCGGCCTCGGGCGCACACGAAGTACTCGAGGTCGTCCAGCGCCGGCAGAGCCACCGTCAGTTCGGCGGAGTTCGCGGACCCGAGCACGCGCGAGCGCATCCGCTCCCCGTCGCGTCGTTCGACGGCGATCCACGCGTCGCCCAGCGGTTCGTTCGACTCCGCGGCGAACAGGCGGAACCGCACGTCGACGCGCGCGGCCGGCGCACGGCACGTGACGACGACGTCGCGCGCGCCGAACGGGTGCTTCGACACCTCGGGTTCGAAGCCGGCCTCGAGGTCGCCACCCGCGGAGTGGAGTTCGACCTCGCGACCGCGCAGAGCGACCAGCTCGAAACGACCATCCTTGCGAACCGGGATCGTGATCGGTGAACCGTCGTCGATCGTGGCCCAGAGCCCGGGGCTTCCGCAGCCCTCGCCGACGACGGAACCCGAGAGCGCGAGCTCCGCGTATCCCTCGGGCGCCGGCACTGCCATGCCGCCGGGGAAGCGCAGGACGACGTCCACGCGCTCACCGCGCTCGGCGGGCGGCACGACTGTCTCGACGACGTCATCGGCGTTCGAGCCCGTGACGCGCACTCGGTGCGCGACGTCGGGTGTGACCGCGAAATGAGCGCCGGACTCCGCGTTCACGACGAAATCATGGCCGCGCGTGCCGGGCGAGGGCACGACGCGGACGGGCTCGATCTCGTACCGCAAGTCGCCACTCGGCCGCGCCCCCTCGACGACGATGCTGACGGTCGTTGGAGGTGCAGCCACGAGGACGATCGGACCGCGCGTCGTCGCATCGACGACGTACTCGTCGCTCTCGAGCGAGTACGAGTCCGCCACTTGGAGCGCCTTGCCGACGAGGAACAGTCGCGCATGCCGCCGAAGCAGCGCAGGTAATAGCTCGGCGCTCTCCGCACCGCTGCCGCGCAGCATGGTGAACGCGCTGTCGCGGCGACGGAACGTGCCTCGCTCCCCCTCCTCGCGAGGCTGCTCGGATTCGGCATGGATCTCGACCCACCACGTGGCCGAGGCCGTGCCGTCGAGCCCGACCACGCGGACCTGCACTGCGTCGGTCGGAGTGCGCGAGTGCGCCACGACCCGTGGCTGCTCGGAAGTCCGTACGTCGTCGACGAGCATGTCCTGGTCCGACGACTTCTCGACTCCGCGATCGGAGCGCGCGGCCATCGTGTCCACCGCAGTCGCGCTGCCATCCACGTTCGACACGAACCAACTCGTTCCCAAGAAGACCGCGAGCACGAGGACCGCGAGCGAGATCAGGACGCTCCGGCGCATGCAGGGAAGATAGCTGCGCGAGGACACCTCACCTTCCCGTTGCAGCCAAGATGCCCTTGAAGAACGGGTGAGGAGAGCTCGAACAGACGTTCTAAGGACTCGGCCGTGATTCGATGCGCAGAACCGCCACGGCTCCGAGTCCGGCGAGAATCGCGCAGACCGTGAAGCCGAACTCGGCGTGTCCGAACTGCAGCGCGAGTCCGATGCCGACGCTCGACACGAGGTTGCCCAGCGAGTTCGCGCCGGCGAGGAGGCCGAACGCCTTGCTCCGCGATGCGCGCGGGACGAGGCTCGCGCACGTCGCCTTCTCGAGCGTCTCCTCGGCCGCGACGTAGACGCCCGACAACACGATGGCCACGACGAGCCACGCGAGCGACGTCGATCCAAAGGCGAGGATCAGGTGCGTGATCGCGCCGAGACCGTAGCCGGCAGCGAGCAACTTCGACTTCGAGAAACGGTCCGCGAGTCGGCCGATGCCGAGCGCAGCCACCGCGCTGATCGCGTTGTGCAAGGCGTAGAGACCGACCGCCGCCGTGAGCGTGCCCGTGCCGAATCCAGCGACCAGGTCCGCGTTTTGGTCGGACGAGTCGCCGAGCGCGAGCGCGGCCAAAAGGATCAGGAACGTGCGCGAAAAGTCCGAGACGCCGAACAACGACACCGCGCGGATCAGACGCCAGAACACCGGCGGCAGCGGCGCGTCCGTGATCGCGATCGGAGCTTCGATCGCGACGCCCCGATCCTTCACGAAGAAAAGGATCGCCACCACGGGGATCAGCGCCGGCAAGATCGTCCACCCGATCACCTCGCCCGCGGTGAGCCCATAGGCGATGAGCAGGATCGCGAGCAGCGGCCCGACGACGGCTCCGAGCATGTCCGCCGCACGCTCGATCCCAAAGACACGCCCGTAATGAGTCGGCTCCACCTCGTCGGCCAACAAGTGATCACGCAGCGGCGAGCGAAATCCTCGACCCGCCCATGCGATGGAGCGTAGGCCTGCAAGCGCCAACGGCGTGCGCACGAGCGCCATCGACGCAGTTCCGATCGCCGTCAGCGCATAGCCCGCCGCGACCCACCGCGACTTGCGACGCAGCCGTTGCCCCGCGAACCCGCCACCCACTTTCGCGAGCGCATAGACGAAGTCCGCGAAGCCCTCGACAGCTCCGAGTGCCGCGGGACCGACGCCGATCGCGCTGAGGTAGAGCGGCAAGACCGCTGTCGCCATCTCGTGCCCGACGTCCGAGAAGAACGTCGCGGCGCAGATGCCCAACGCACCGCGCGTGATCCAACCACGCGCGACCGAGGGTCGATCCGCTGGCTCGAGGTCGGGCGCCATCACGCGTACTGCGTGACGTGCGCGGCGCCGCCCAACATGACTATCGACTGAATGGCCGTAGGATCGATTTCTTCACGCCCTCTCCGAGCTTGTGAGACTTCACCGGCTCAGCGCCGCGGAGCGGCGCCGATCCAGTGTGAGAGCGTGCAGGCTCGATTGCTTCACACGCTCTCGCGACGCGAAGCGTCGCCACCTGAATCTGAGAGCCCGTAGACTCGATTTCTTCACGGGCTCTCAGAGCTCGTGAAGAATTCACGGGCGACGCGCCGCGGAGTGGCGCAGATAGTGTCTGAGAGCGTGTAGGCTCGATTTCTTCACACGCTCTCAGTGCACTGCCGCGTCGCTCCCCGTGTCCATCGTCTCGAGGAAGCTGCGCTTCGTCTGCGTACCGCTCTTCCCGAAGATCTGTCCGACGTTCTTCATGCCCAACTTGAAGTCGTCGAGCATCCCGTACCCCGACACGACCGCGTGCTGGTACCAGAGGAACCCGAGCAACGTGAAGTCGAACACCGGATTGCGCGGCAACCGCACGAGCTGGCGCACCAACTGCTCGCCGCCGGGCATGTAGACCGCGACGTTGAAGAGCTTCTGGAGGTTGACGACTTCGCGCAGGTCCGTGCGCTTCATCATCGAGTCGTGCTGGATCGACGGACCGATGTCGCGCTCCAGATCGACGCGCCCGAGCGCGAAATCCTGCTGTCCGAGCACGGTCGACTTGAACGGTCGATAGATGAGCACCGTGCAACCGTTCGGCTTGATGCGCTTGTTCACGCGCGCCGTCTCGAACATGTCCTCCAGCGTCTCCGCCGGCGACCCCATGATGTTGTTCGTGCGGTACGTGATCTTGTGCTTCCGCAGGAGCTTCGGGATCGAGTAGACGATTTCGTCGGTGTAGCCCTTCTTGTAGACCTCGAGGCGCACCTTCTCGGAGCCCGACTCCAGCCCGAACTGGACGCTGACGCACCCTGCGCGCTTCAACGCGATGATGTCGTCCTCGTTCAGGTAGTTGATGTTGATGTTGCAGGCGAATGGCAGGCCGACGCGCTTCGGCCACTTGTCCGCGAACTCCTGGATCCAACCGCGCGTCATGTTCAGCGCAGCGTCGCCAAAGTTCACCATCTTGAAATTAGGGTAGCGCGCGAGGATGTCGTTCATCTCCTCGCACACGTAATCGACCGACTTCTGGCGATTGAACTTCTCGCCGCGACGGCCCGAAACCCAGTCCTTCTTCATCAACCCGACCGAGCAGTACGTGCACGAGTTCTGGCAGCCGCGGCTGACGTGCACCTGCATCACGCGCTTCGACGCCAAGAACGGGTACTTGTAGAAGACGTCGACGTCGGGGAACGGCAGGGTGTCGAGGTCCTGCACGACCGGCCGGATGTGGTTCTGCACGCCGACGCCATCCGCGCCGAGCCATCCGACGTTCGGGATGTCCTCGATCGTCCGGTTCGCTTCCCACGCATTGACGAGATCGAGGATCGCGTACTCCGCCTCGCCCTTCGTCGTCGCATCGACGACGTCCGCGTGCTGGAGCGGCTCGAGGTCGTGGCTCGGGTGCGGCCCGCCCATCACGACCTTGAGGTGACGCAGATTCTTCTTCCAGCCGCGGATGTAGTCGTACGCCCACGCTTCTTGGCCGGTCGTGGCATAGATGCCGACGACGTCGGGCTTCCAGTCGAGGACGGCCTTGTAGAAGTCCTTCTCTTCGCTGTGGAGGAAGCAATCGGCCTGGTGACCGTGCTTCTTCAGGATCGAGGAGAGCACCTTGATGCCCTCGAACTCGTGACAGGTGGTGACGATGAACGCGACGCGTGCCAAGGGGTGCCTTCGAGTCGTGCGTGCGGGGCCGTCGGTCGAACGAGGTTCGCGAGTGCGCTCGCGGGAGCGCGAACCGCGTTCGGGTGTTCGAGACTACCAGACGATCGCGGCAACGGCTGTCGGTGGGACCCGAGAAGTCGGGGGTCGCGGTGTCGCTCCCGCCTTGCGAGGACATAACCGCAACGAGACCTCGGGGTAGGCTCAGGGCCTCGCGCCGTGCGACTTCCGCACCCGAACGTCTCGACGATCGCCTCCCATGTGACGAACTCTGCCCGTGCCCGTGCTCCTCGCGCTTCTCGCCACGCTGGCGTTCGTGTGGTTCCGGTCCGACCCTGCGGAACACGGTCTCGCTCGGATCGAGGATCGAAAGATCGCGGCGACGATGCCGGATCTGGCCCCGGAACTCGGTCTGCCCGAGCCCGTCGGCTCGGGTCGGAGCGACGCGGCGCCGATCGTGGCCTCCGCACCGTCCGCGACGGCGACGTCAGCCGCGGCCTGGACCGGAGTCCGCGTCCGCATCCTCGCCAGCGAGACGCGCGCGCCGCTCGCGAACGTGCGCTTGACGGCACGAATCGAAGGTGCGCGACAATCGTGGCGCAACGTCGACGACTTCCACGGCAAACTCGGTCACGCGCCGCGTACCGACGAGCGCGGAGTCGCCGAGCTCGACGATGGCACGACTTGCACCATCACCGCGCACAGAGACGACGGTTCGATCGGGCCCGGTTCCGCGAAGCTCGAAACACCTCTCGCGGCGGGCGAGGTCCGCGAGTTCGAGATCCTCGTCCCCACGCAACCCGATCTCGTCTTCCACGGCCGCGGCGTCGATCGCGAGACGAACGCGCCGATCCCGAACGCGCGCGTCGGTCGCAGTCAGGGTTGGTCGAAGATCCTCGACGCCGACGAGCAACTCACCGACGGCGATGGTCGCTTCCGCGTCAGCGGAACGTCTTGGTCGCGGACGGTCGTGAACGTGCTAGCGCGCGGTTACGAAGAAGTACGGAGCCAGGCTCCACTCCGCCGTTCTCGCCCACCCCTAAAGCAGGGGGGGAATGCGTCGTACCGCTACTGAGCCACGCTCGACTCCACACGCTCGCCACGCCGGTGATGTGGGAAGTAGAGCGCGTTGCGGCGAGATCGGCGGAGTGGAGCCTGGCTCCGTACTCCTCGCGCACCAACGTCGGCATCTGTGGCTCGCGGAGCGCGAACTCGTTTCGTGAGCACAGTTCGCCGCGCGAAAAACGTGGGATCAAGGCGCGATCGTCCTCCGGCCCCATTGACAGATCCGCTGGATCGGAGGAAGCTCTTGAGACGATGATCGTCTTCGTGGAGAGCACCTGGTCGTACGTGGCACGAAGCCACGCCGACCACGGCTTGTGTAGGCGCGACAGCGCTGCACCGCGTACAGCCTAGGCGTCTCGTCCTCGTTCCACGGGCGCGCCGAGGTCCACGCGGACCGCGGCGCGCTTTTGTTTAGAAACCGTCCGACGTGTGACTTGCCCATCCTGAGGCCACCATGTCCGAGCACCCGAGTATCCATTCGTTCCAGGCCGGCCCTTTCCGCGTTCCGAGCGTGATCCTGCCGGTGTTCCAGCGGTTCCAACTCGAGCGTTGGGCTGCGCAGGCATATCCGTTCGCCGTGTGTGGAATGCTCTATGGGCAGGTCGGAGAAGGATCGATCGCTGTCGTGCAAGCACGCCGTGCCGTCGCGGTTTCGAGCGGTGGAAACAGCACTCCGGGCGCGCTCGACATCGATTCGGCCAGCCACGATGCAGCGGAAGTCGAAGCCCGCTCGCTCGGTCTGCAGGTCGTCGGCATCTGGCGTTCCCGACCCGACGACGCCGCGGTTCCGACGCCCGATGATCGCGCGAGCGCGTCCGCGGGGTGGTCGCACGTGCTCGTCGCAATCGACGGGCATGCCCAGCGTGAAGTGCGATCGTGGCGTTTCGAGGACGGTCGCTTCGTCGAGGAAGAGCTGGCGTCCTGATATCGCACCGGGGCCGACGACGGAAAGCGACGTCGAGCTCGTGCCTGCGACGTCGAGCTCGTGCCCGCAACGTCGAGCTCGTGCCCGCGACGCCGAGCTCATGCCCGCGACGCCGACCTAGCACAAGCGACGCCGACCTAGCACGAGCGACGCCGACCTCGGGGTCCGCGTGCAATCGCTGAGGTTCGCCAAGTGACGAGCCTCGGCCTCCGCCGACTCGCGTAGGATGTGAGCGTCGACCCGTAAACCATCACGCTCCTATGCGCACCGCGCTCGTCCAGACCTATCACCCCTACACGCAGTTCACCCACGTCCATCCACTCGGCGTGATGATGATCGCGGCGACGGCGCGACAGCGCGGGTTCGAGGACATGCACGTTCTCGACATGAAGGTCGAGGATTGGACGCCCGAGCAAGCGGTTGACGCGATCGTGAAGCTGGCGCCGGATGTCGTCGGCCTTTCCGCGATGACGTACGAAGCCGGCTGCATGCACGCGGTCGCGAAGCTCGTGAAGGAGCGCCTTCCGCGCGCGATCGTGGCCTGCGGCGGACCGCACCCGAGCGTCGCGGCGGAGGACGTGCTGAAGGACACGAACGTCGACTTCGTCGTGCGCGGCGAAGGTGAGTTCACGTTCGCGGATCTGCTCGCCGGTGTGCGCGACGGTCGCAAGGACTGGACGGAGTGCCAGGGCCTCTCGTGGCGCCATGTCGACGGCACCGTCGTCCACGAACCGGACCGCCCGCCGCCGCAGAACCTCGACGAGCTGCCCTTCCCCGCGTGGGATCTCGTCGATCACGCGAAGTACCACAAGGTCCCGCGCGGCGGCGTCATCTACGCGCACAAGGAGTTCGCGACGATGTTCAGCTCGCGCGCTTGTCCTTGGCGCTGCACGTATTGCCACAACAGCTACGGCAAGACGTTCCGCGAGCGATCGGCCGAGCACGTGCTGGCCGAGATCGAGATGCTCGTCACGAAGTACGGGGTGAAGGAGCTCGTCTTCATGGACGACATCTTCAACTTCCGGCCCGAGCGCGCGAAACGGATCGCGCAAGGGATCATCGACAAGGGCTGGAAGCTCGCGCTGACGTTCCCGAACGGATTCCGCGGCGATATCCTCGACGAAGAACTCGTCGTGCTGCTCAAGAAGGCCGGCATGTACCGCTGCATGGTCGCCGTGGAGAGTGCTTCTCCGCGCCTGCAAAAGGTCATGAAGAAGAACTTGAAGATCGACAAGGTCCGCAAGATCGTCGACTTCATCGCCGCCCAGGGTGTCATGGTGCACGGCGCGTTCATGCTGGGATTCCCGACCGAAACGGAAGAGGAGATGGAGGAGACGATCCGCTGGGCGTCGTCCAGTTCCTTCCACACCGCCGCGTTCTTCCGCGTGATCCCGTTCAAGGGCACGGAGCTCTTCAAGCAGGTCGAGCACGCCGGGTACGCGCTACCGACGGACTGGTCGAGCTACGAGCCGTACCAGGCCGAGATCAATCTGTCCGCCGTGCCCGAGAAGAAGATCTTCCAACTGCGGAAGAAGGCCTACCGCTCTTTCTATTGGAACCCGAAACGACTGTGGCGCATCTTCGAGCTGATCCCGCAAAAGCGCACGATGCTCCCCTACCTCACGTTGCTCTTCGCGCGTCGGGCGTACGCGCGATGACGTCGGCACACGACCTCTCGTATCTGCTCGTCGACGGCGAGAACATCGACGCGACGCTCGGGATCAGCATCCTCGGCCTGCGTCCGGCGCCGGAGCAGCGTCCGCGCTGGGATCGCGTGCGCGACTTCACCGCGCGTCTGTGGACGAAGCCGTGCAAGGGGCTCTTCTTCCTGAACGCGTCGTCGGGCGTGCTCCCGTCGTCGTTCATCCAGGCGCTGCTGGCGCTGAATTATCGGCCGATTCCACTGTCGGGGGCCGCCGACGGATCCGTGGTCGACGTCGCGATCCAGCGCACGTTGCAGGCGCTGCGCGAGCGCGAAGGCAACGTCCTCCTCGCGAGCCACGACGGCGATTTCCTGCCCGATATCGAAGCGTTGCTCGGCACCGATCGGCGTGTCGGCATCCTCGGGTTCCGCGAGTTCGTGAGTGCGTCCTATCGCGAGCTCGAAACGCGCGGACTCGAGATCCACGACCTCGAGACCGATGCACACGCGTTCA
>Ga0209591_10007663_pt1 | contig 11831 bp, 10 predicted proteins | sample MAT01_FD_187207 | JGI IMG/M metagenome (GOLD analysis project Ga0209591, IMG submission 187207) | Freshwater microbial communities from Lake Fryxell liftoff mats and glacier meltwater in Antarctica - MAT-01 (SPAdes) (version 2) | ecosystem: Environmental > Aquatic > Freshwater > Ice > Liftoff...
CCAGGGCGCGGCTGTCACGGTGGATCTGATCCCAGCTGACATGAAAGCCCTTTTCATGCGGCAAGCGGTCTTTCATTGCACGGCTTCCTTTGGCTCGGGTTTGCGCCCCGTTACCACATCAATATCGGGCGCATCCACCGCCTTCATCCCGACCACATGATAGCCTGCATCGACATGCAGCACCTCGCCGGTAACGCCCGACGACAGGTCAGACAGAAGATAAAGCGCGGATTTCCCGACCTCTTCCTGATCGACATTGCGGCGCAGCGGCGAATTCAGCTCATTCCACTTCATGATGTAGCGGAAATCGCCGATGCCACTGGCCGCCAGCGTTTTGATCGGCCCGGCGGAAATGGCGTTGACGCGGATGTTATCTTTGCCCAGATCCTCGGCGATATATTTTACCGACGCCTCCAGCGCCGCCTTGGCCAACCCCATCACATTGTAATGCGGCATCACCTTTTCTGCGCCGTAATAGGTCAGCGTCAGCAGGCTGCCGCCGTTCGGCATCATCGCCGAAGCGCGGGCGCAGACGGCGGTAAAGGAATAGACCGAAATATCCATCGTCATGCGGAAATTCGCGGCGGATGTATCGACATAGCGGCCGCGCAATTCGGTCTTGTCGGAAAACCCGATGGCGTGGACAACGAAATCAAGCGTGCCCCAGTCGGCTTTCAGGGCGGCGAACAGCGCATCCAGCGACCCCTCATCTGAAACATCGCATTCCAGCATGCGCGTCATGTTGATCGAGGCGGCCAACGGTTCCACCCGCTTTTTCAGCGCTTCGCCCTGATAGGAAAAGGCAACCTCCGCTCCGGCGTCGGCGCAGGCCCTGGCGATGCCCCAGGCGATGGATTTGTCGTTGGCCAGACCCATTATCAATCCGCGTTTGCCGCGCATCAGTCCGTTCGACATCCAATACCCCATCCGCTTTGCCGGTTGGGCAGCATTAGGCCATTGCGTGGGTTGCATCAAGGGCGGCGGGGTGCCATCCATCGGCGGAGCGGAACGGCTGTTGCAGGAGGGCAGGTCATGGCGGACCGAAACGGGATCTTCGCGGGCGACGATCCCCTTGCCATCGCGCAAGGCTGGCTGGCCGAAGCGGAAAAGCTGGAACCCAATGACGCCAATGCCATGGCGCTGGCAACAGTAGATTCCGCAGGCCTGCCCAATGTCCGGATGGTGCTGCTGAAGGACATCGAGGCGGATGCCTTTGTATTTTATACCAACTACGGCTCGCAAAAGGCGGTGGAGGTCGAGGGGGCGGGCAAGGCGGCCTTTGTGCTGCATTGGAAATCGCTTCGCCGCCAGATCAGGGTGCGGGGTACGGTGACACGCGAGGAGGGGGGGCAGGCCGATGCCTATTATGCCTCGCGGTCCTTGCAAAGCCGGCTCGGGGCCTGGGCCTCGGCGCAGTCGAAACCGCTGGGGTCGCGGCTTGCGCTGATGGCAGAGGTGGCGCGGGTGACGACCCAACAGGGTGCCAACCCGCCCCGCCCGCCGTTCTGGGGCGGCTTTCGGATCCGGCCGCTGGAGATCGAATTCTGGGCCGATGGGGTATTCCGCCTGCATGACCGCTTTCAATGGCGGCGCGATGATCCGGCAGCGGCCTGGCAAATCAACCGTCTAAGCCCGTAACTTCACGCTTCGTGAAATACTAACCACTGCCTGCATGCTGCTTTTCGCTTGAAACCGGCGGGCTGATGCGCCCTAGTCGCACCAACGAAGCCGTGACTGGGGATGAACGGTGAGATGACAGAAGAAGAAACGATCCCGCGTCGGGTGCGCGGGCAGGTCAAGTGGTTTGATCCTGCCAAGGGTTTTGGGTTTGTGGTCGCTGACGACGGGGGGGGTGATATCTTGCTCCATGCCAATGTCTTGCGAAACTTCGGCCAAAGCTCGGTTGCCGACGGTGCCGGGATCGAGGTGACGGTACAGGAGACCCAGCGCGGGATTCAGGCGCTTGATGTCCTGTCAATCACCCCGCCAGAGGGCGGCGGCGGGCCGGTGGTGGATGATCTGGCCGAAATGTCGGCCGCCGAGATTGCCGCCCTGCCGTTGGAACCTTCCCGGATAAAATGGTTCGACAAGGCCAAGGGCTTTGGTTTCGGAAACGTGTTTGGACGGCCCGAAGATGTGTTCATACATATCGAAGTGTTGCGCCGGTCGGGTCTTGCCGACCTGCAACCGGGCGAAGCGGTGGCGCTTCGCATCACCGAGGGCAAGAGGGGCCGGATGGCCATGCAGGTTCTGTCATGGGAAAGTGGCGCACGCGTTCGAAGCTGATGGTCGTCGTTTGGCTGCTTGCGGGCGCAGTTCTGGCAGCAGGGCCGGGTCTGGCGGAAGGCTGCACCGAAAACCGGGTCGAACTGCGCGGTCCCTGGGGGCAGGCGCAGTTCAGCGTGGAAATTGCCGACAGCCCGGAAGAACGGGCAAAGGGGCTGATGTTTCGCAAAAGCATGCCACGCTCTGCCGGGATGCTGTTCCGATACGAATCGCCGCAGCCTGCCAGTTTCTGGATGAAAAACACCCTGATCCCGCTGGATATGCTGTTTGCCGACGAAACCGGTCGGGTGCGGCATATTCATGCCGGCGCAGTGCCGCATGATACCACACCGATCCCCGGGGGGGCCGGTATTTTGCTGGTGTTGGAAATCAACGGCGGTCTGGCAAAGCTGATGCGGATCAGCGAAGGGTCGGAACTGCGAACTCCCTTGCTGGATCAGGGCAAGGCGCTCTGGCCCTGTTCGCCCTAAGCGGGGGCTTCCCAACCCGGCGCAACCGCTATAGGTAGGCCGCAGTCGGGGCGTAGCGCAGTCTGGTAGCGCATCTGGTTTGGGACCAGAGGGCCGTAGGTTCGAATCCTATCGCCCCGACCACAGCACACAGCCATTTCCTTGAACGCTTGCAGTTTCGTCACAGGTCATGCCGGTTGCGTGGCAGGGTACTTTGCCCCGGCAAACGCCGTAAACGCAGACCGCTAATCTTCACCCGACACCTCAACCCTGCAGGGTAAGCCACGGCAGATCAGCCGGTTTTTGCGATTCCGTATTTCCCAACCATTGGCCCGCGGAATGCCAGCAAGCCTCCTGGTCAAGCAGTCCGTGCGCTACCCGCCAACACCGCGCACGTTCGTCAACTGAAAAAACCGGTGGGTAAGTCACATTTTCCAATTGACCGGGGGGGCGAACATACGCCAGTTTGTGCGAGTTGAGCGGATCGCTACAAGATATAGTGGTCTGGATGAGGGGAAGACGGAAATCCACGGCACGCACTCGCAGCGCCATCCTGTGCAAGCACACAGGAACGGATGACCTATGCCCCTGTCTGGCCCGGAAAACCGCGCGACACCAAAAAGATGCAAGAAACGACGGGGCAGTATCATGAAGATCGAACGCAAAATCACCAGTGCCAGCGTTCCGGCCTATGCCGGCGTGGAGTTCACCACCACTGTTTCAGAGATTCGCAACCCTGACGGAACCGTGGTGTTTCGCAACGAGGCTGTCGAGGTTCCGGCCGGCTGGACGCAGGTCGCTGCCGATGTGCTGGCGCAGAAGTATTTCCGCAAGGCGGGCGTTGCGGCGCGACTGAAGCCGGTCAGGGAAAAGGGCGTGCCGGATTTCCTGTGGCGCTCGGTTCCTGATGAAGAAGCACTGGCGGCGCTGCCCAAGGCCGAGCGCTTTGTCGGCGAATCTTCGGCTCGGCAGGTCTTTGACCGGATGGTCGGCGCCTGGACCTATTGGGGCTGGAAGGGCGGCTATTTCACCAGCGAACCCGATGCCCGCGCCTATTTCGACGAAATGCGGGTGATGCTGGCCCGCCAGATGGCGGCACCGAACAGCCCGCAATGGTTCAACACCGGCCTGCACTGGGCCTATGGCATCGACGGCCCGTCGCAGGGCCATTTCTATGTGGATTTCAAGACCGGCAAGCTGACCAAGTCGGAAAGCGCCTATGAACATCCGCAGCCGCATGCCTGTTTCATCCAGTCGGTTTCCGATGATCTGGTGAATGAGGGCGGGATCATGGATCTGTGGGTCCGCGAAGCGCGGCTGTTCAAGTATGGCTCTGGCACCGGTACCAACTTTTCATCCCTGCGTGGTGAGGGCGAAAAGCTGTCGGGCGGCGGCAAATCGTCGGGCCTGATGGGGTTCCTGAAGATCGGTGACCGGGCAGCGGGCGCGATCAAATCGGGCGGCACCACGCGGCGTGCGGCCAAGATGGTGATTTGCGACATGGATCACCCCGATATCGAGGCCTTCATCAACTGGAAGGTCATCGAGGAACAAAAGGTTGCCTCGCTGGTGGCGGGATCGAAGCTTCATTCGGTCAAGCTGAACGAGATTTTCGCGGCAATTGCCGGCTGGGATGGGTCGATTGCAGATGCGACGGATCCGGCAAAGAACGGTGCGTTGAAACGCACCCTACGCGACGCGAAAAGAGAAATGATCCCTGAGACTTATACCGCACGCATCCTGCAATATGCCCGGCAAGGCTATACCTCCATCGAGTTTCCGACTTATGATACCGATTGGGATTCCGAGGCGTACATCACCGTTTCGGGCCAGAATTCCAACAACTCGGTCCGGGTGACGGATGCTTTTCTGAAAGCGGTAAAGGATGATGCAGACTGGGCGCTGATCCGCCGCACCGATGGCAAACTGCACAAGTCGGTCAAGGCGCGCGAATTGTGGGACCAGATCGGCCATGCCGCCTGGGCCTGCGCTGATCCCGGCATCCAGTATCATGATACGGTCAACGCCTGGCACACCTGCCCGGAGGATGGCCCGATTCGCGGGTCAAACCCCTGTTCGGAATATATGTTTCTGGATGATACCGCCTGCAATCTGGCGTCGATGAACCTGCTGACCTTCTTTTCCGGCGGCAAGTTCGATGCAGAAACCTATATGCACGCCACCCGCCTGTGGACGCTGACGCTGGAAATATCGGTCACAATGGCGCAGTTTCCCTCGCGCGAAATCGCGCAGCGGTCCTATGATTTCCGCACGCTGGGTCTGGGCTATGCCAATATCGGCGGGCTTCTGATGAACATGGGGCTGGGCTACGACAGCGACGCGGGGCGGGCCATGTGCGGCGCGCTGACCGCGCTGATGACCGGGGTTTCCTATGCCACCTCGGCCGAAATGGCTGGCGAACTGGGGCCGTTTCCCGGCTATGCCCGCAATGCTGCCCATATGCTGCGGGTGATCCGCAACCACCGCCGCGCCGCCTGGGGCATGACGGATCATGAGGCGGTGAATGTTGCCCCAGTGGCATTGGATCAGGTGAACTGCCCCGACCAACACCTTGTTTCACTTGCAAAATCCTCGTGGGATGAGGCGCTTCGGCTGGGCGAGCAGAACGGCTATCGCAACGCGCAATCCACCGTGATCGCCCCGACCGGCACCATCGGGCTGGTGATGGATTGCGACACCACCGGGATCGAGCCGGATTTTGCGCTGGTGAAGTTCAAGAAACTGGCAGGGGGCGGCTACTTCAAGATCATCAACCGCTCGGTCCCTGCCGGGCTGGAAAAGCTGGGCTATTCGTCCAGCCAGATCGAGGAGATCATCGCCTATGCCGTGGGCCATGGCACCATGGGCAATTGCCCCGGGATCAACCATACCAGCCTGATCGGTCACGGCTTTGGGGCCGCTGAACTGGCCAAGATCGAGGTGGCGCTGCCGTCGGCATTCGACATCCGTTTTGTGTTCAATCAATGGACACTGGGGCAGGAGTTCTGCGCAGGAACGCTTGGCATCCCATTGGAAAAGCTGAGCGATCCGACCTTTGAGCTGTTGCGCCATCTGGGATTCACCAAGGCGCAGATTGATGCCGCCAACGACCATGTTTGCGGTGCCATGACGCTGGAAGGCGCGCCGTTCCTGCAACAGCGGCACTATCCGGTGTTCGATTGCGCCAATGTCTGCGGCAAAAAGGGCACCCGCTATCTGGGGGTCGACAGCCATATCACCATGATGGCGGCGGCGCAGTCTTTCATCTCGGGCGCAATATCAAAGACCATCAACATGGCCAACAGCGCCACCATCGAGGATGCGCAGCGGGCCTATGAGATGAGCTGGTCGCTGGGGTTGAAGGCCAACGCGCTTTATCGTGACGGCTCGAAGCTGAGCCAGCCGCTGGCTTCGGCGCTGGTCGAAGACGATGAGGAAGCGGAAGAGATCCTTGCGAGCGGCAGCCTGCAGGAGAAAGTGACGGTGATTGCCGAAAAGATCATCGAAAAGGTCATCGTCAAGGAAATCGTGCGCAGCCACCGCGAAAAACTTCCCGAGCGTCGCAAGGGCTATACCCAGAAAGCCATCGTTGGCGGGCACAAGGTCTATCTGCGCACCGGCGAATACAAGGACGGCCAGTTGGGCGAGATCTTCATCGACATGCACAAGGAAGGTGCGGGCTTTCGCGCCATGATGAACAATTTCGCCATCGCCATCAGTGTCGGCCTGCAATACGGCGTGCCGCTGGAGGAGTTTGTCGAGGCCTTCACCTTTACAAAGTTCGAACCGGCCGGGATGGTGCAGGGCAATGAAACCATCAAGAATGCCACCTCGATCCTGGATTATATCTTCCGCGAACTGGCGGTTTCCTATCTTGACCGCACCGATCTGGCGCATGTGAAGCCCGAAGGGGCCTCGTTCGACGATCTGGGGCGCGGCGAGGAGGAGGGCAAACGCAACTTCAGCGAAGTCAGCGATCACGGTGCTTCGCGTTCTTTGGAAGTGTTGCGCCAGATTTCTTCGACCGGGTATCTGCGCAAGCGGCTGCCGCAGGAACTGGTGGTGCTGCAGGGCGGCATCGGTACCAATACCGCGCTTGACCCGATGGTGGCTTTGCGCGCTTTGGTGCCCGAAGTGGCGCTTGGCACCACCGCGCTGGCCAGCGGCACGGTCGGGATCGAGGCCCGCGTCAAGGCCCGGCTGCAAGGCTATGAGGGCGACCCCTGCGGCGAATGCGGCAACTATACCCTGGTGCGCAACGGCACCTGCATGAAATGCAACACCTGCGGCGGGACGAGTGGGTGTAGTTAGAAAAAAAATGAGAAAAAAGGGAGGCGCTCCGTTGTCTGGCGTGCAAGCAACAATTCAAGGAGACTTTCTATGACTACAGAAGCTGAAGTGGTTGTTCCGGTTTTGAAGGCACTGACCCACTCACCAACTGGGGTTTTGCCAACTTGGGCTTTGCGCAAGCAGGTTAGGGCGAGTGTTCTGTTGACCAGTGATGATCTCCGCACCTTGCTCAACCGAAACGATCAAAAGATCGACCAGACAGTTCGAAATCTGAAGTCTCATCGTCGCTCGCCTGGCAACCCCTTCTTCGAAGGGCTTTTGGAAGATGTGCCGCGTGGCTTCAAGATCACTGATGCGGGGCGCAAATACCTTGGGTCGTAGCAATAGAGGAGTTCCGGGGCGGGTGCGCTCGTCCCTGGCGTGGATCAGGCCGCAGGCAGAAACCGGGCGGTAAACAGTGAGCCTGATCTGCGAAACTCGAAGGGGAGAGTCGGCTCCCCTTTTTTCTTTGGGTTCGGCAGGTTAAGCGGCGAACCTGATGCAATGGGCGAGGATAGCACCGCCCCGGTCTATCCCCGGGCGCGTCCGGCGCGGCCCCCGGAGCGGCCACCACGGCCACCGGCGGCGGCGGCTTCGGCGCTGGCTTCGGCAAAGGTCCGCCCGCCTGCAACCGCTTCCAGCACCCGGGCAAAGCGGATCCACTCACCGCCATTGGCATCATGGTTCATCAGGAAATTGGCGGCGCGGATCGCCTCCATCTCCACCGAGCGCACCGGGTTCATGATGGCGGAGGTCATCCCGGCCCCGATGGCCATCGGCAGAAAGGCTGCGTTGATGCCGTGGCGGTGCGGCAGCCCGAATGAGATATTGGACGCGCCGCAGGTGGTATTGACCCCCAGTTCATCGCGCAGACGGCGCACCAGCGCAAAGACCTGATGGCCCGCGGTGGCCATGGCACCGATCGGCATCACCAGCGGATCGACCACGATATCATGCGCCGGAATCCCGAAATCGGCGGCGCGCTGCACGATCTTTTTGGCCACGGCAAAGCGAACATCGGGGTCTTGCGAAATCCCGGTATCGTCGTTGGAAATCGCTACCACCGGCACATTGTATTTCTTGACCAGCGGCAGCACCAGTTCCAGCCGGTCCTCCTCACCCGTCACCGAATTCAGCAAGGGGCGGCCGGTGGTGGCCTGCAGGCCAGCCTCCAGCGCGCCGGGCACCGAACTGTCAATGCACAAAGGCACATCGACCAAAGCCTGAATGCGCAGGATCAACTCGCGCATCAGGGGCGGCTCGACAAAGTTGTTGTCGGCATAGCGCGGATCCTGCGCCATCTTGTTGGTGAACACCGCGCCCGAATTCACATCCAGAACCATCGCGCCGCAGGCCACCTGCTCCAGTGCGTCGCGCTCGACCGTCGAGAAATCGCCCATTTCAAGCTCTGCCGCCAGCTTCTTGCGACCGGTCGGGTTGATCCGCTCGCCAATCACGCAAAACGGCTCGTCAAAGCCGATGATGACGGTTTTGGTTTTGGATTCGATCACAGTGCGAGTCATGGCGGGCTTTCAGGCTGAAATTGCGGGTTGGGCAGCGGCACCGCCATGCTGGATAGCCCATGTGGCATTGGCCTTGATGCCGCCGAGCGGGAAGAAATGCACCTGCTCGATGCTGAAACCGGGATGGGCGGCCTTGTGCGCCGCCAGTTCGGCGATGACCTCATTCGGCTCGAACGGCACCAGAAGTTTGGTCACATCCCGCGCCCTGCGCTGCAACACCCGCAGGCTGGCCCCGACACCGCAGGCAATGGCGAATTTCAGCAGGGTCTGAAGTTTTGCCGGGCCAGCCACACCGATATGGATCGGCAGACGAATGCCCTCGGCGGCAAGTCGGTCGGCCCAGGCAATCACCGGGGCGGCTTCAAAGCAGAACTGGGTAGTGATGGCCATGGTTGCATCGGTGCGGTCGCTGAAGGCCTGTTTCCAGCGCAGCGCCTGCAGCACCATGCGGTCTGACCCGTCGGGATCAATATCCTTGTTGCCTTCCGGGTGGCCCGCGACATGCAGCCGGGCAAAGCCGTCAAACAGTCCGGTTTCGATCATCTGCATCGAATTGTCGAACTCCCCGGCAGGAGAGGTGACTCCACCGCCCAAGAGCAGCGCCTGTTTCACATCGGCCTCGCCCTGATAGCGGTCGATCCAGTCGGCCAGTTGCCCGCGGCTCTTGATGATGCGGGCGGGGAAATGCGGCATCACTGCGTAGCCTTCGGCGTGCAGGCGGCGGGCGGTTGCCACCATATCTTCGATGGGCGTCCCTTCAATATGGGCGACGTAAACCCGGGTGCCGCGCGGCAGCAGCAGCCGGAAATCCTCTACTTTTTCGGCGGTGCGCGGCATCACCTCGACGGAATAGCCTTGCAGGAAGATTTCAACCTCTGCCGAGGCGGCGGTGTCGGTCGGTGCCTCGCGGCGGAAATTCAGCAATGCCATCATGCTCTCCAGCGGATTCAGGTCTGCGCCCAGCCATCGGCGTCGATCAGCGTCCTGATCCGCGCTGTGTCATAATCCGCCTCCAGCCGCGCCGCCTCGGATTTTGCGACCTGATCGGCCTCTCCCGCGACCTCGACCGGATCTGCCTTGCGCCATTCGGCCATATAGGCATCGCCGTCGCGCGCACCGATCTTCATGGCGCAGCGGTCGATGGCCTGTTCGAACCGTTCGGGCAACTGCACCTTGGAGGCCGTGCGACCCTTGCCGACGATGACCTGCGCCGGAATATCGCGCCAATAGACGATGGTGACTGCCGGCATCTGATTCCCCGCACACTGGTTGACCCGGTTCTAGCGAAACACCGGCGACATCAAATGTCGGTTTTCGACATGTGGCACCGAGGTTGCGACAGCGCCTGTTTATCCGGAGCGGCGCAGGGCAACCAGCAGCCTTTTGGCACGATCTGGTGAATAATCCTCATATCCATCATGAAATTCCTCGCGGTTCTGGCTGGGCCGGCGGCAAGCACGCTGCTTGCGCCGCCGCCCCGGCAGGTCTACGCTTGGCGCAACTTGAATTGGAGGGCGGCTATGACGCCCGAGCGTCCTGCAGGTGCGGACGCGTTCCCGCTACCGGTCGAGCCGACCGCGCCTGATGATCCCGGTCCCGGCCCGCTCTATGCGGCGCTGGATCTGGGTACGAACAGTTGCCGGATGCTGATTGCCCAGCCGCGGGGCAATCAGTTTCAGGTCGTGGACAGTTTTTCCAAAACCGTCCAGCTTGGCCTTGGGCTGGAGGCTTCGGGCCGCCTGTCGCGGGTGTCGATGGAACGCACCATCCAGGCGCTGCGGATCTGCCAGAAAAAGATCGCAAAGCACGAAGTGGTGCGGATGCGGCTGGTGGCAACCGAGGCCTGCCGCCGCGCCCGCAATGCCCGTGATTTCATCCGCCAGGTTCACCGTGAAACCGGGTTGCAGTTGCAGATCATCGAGCCCGAGGAAGAGGCGCGGCTGGCCGTGGTATCCTGTGCGCCGCTGGTGTCGCCCAACACCCAGCATCTGTTGGTGGTCGATATCGGCGGCGGATCGACTGAACTGGTCTGGGTTGATCTGACGGACGTTCCCCCTGCAGACCGGCCCCGCGCCATCATGCGGCTGCATGCCGGGTTTGCCCCGGCGGATGATGGCATTCCGGCCGCGAAAGTGGTGGATTGGATATCGGTGCCGCTGGGAGTTGCCACGCTGAAGGACCAGTTCAGCGATGTCGAGGATGATGCGGCGCGGTTTGCCCTGATGAGTTGGTACTTTGAGGAGAATCTGGCCAATTTCACCCCCTATAATGCCACGCAGCCGCGTGATGGTTTTCAGATCATCGGCACCTCGGGCACCGTCACCACGGTCGCCGCGTCGTTTCTGGGGCTGAAGCGCTATGACCGGACCAAGGTTGACGGGCTGCACATGACCTCGGATCAGATCGACCTGGTGATCCGCGAATATCTGTCCTTGGGGCCAGAGGGGCGGCGCACCGACCCGCGGATCGGCCGGGACCGCCATACCCTTATCATGTCGGGTGCGGCGATTCTGCAGGCAATGATGCGCATTTGGCCAACAGACCGTCTCTCAGTTGCGGATCGCGGACTGCGTGAAGGCCTGCTATATGCACAGATGAGCGCCGATGGGGTGCTTGAGGAAGGACCGTTCTGATGACCTCTGCCAAGACCCCGTCGGGCAAGACCCCGTCTGGCAAAACTTCTGGCCGGGGCCAGCGTGACCTGCGGGTGCGGGTCAAGACTGCCAAGGGGCGCAAGCTGTCATCGACATTGTGGCTGGAGCGCCAGCTCAACGACCCCTATGTGCAGCGCGCCAGGCTGGAAGGCTATCGCGGCCGCGCTGCCTACAAGATCATCGAGCTGGATGACAAGTTTCGCTTTCTGGTGCCCGGCGCGCGGGTGGTCGATCTGGGCTGTGCCCCGGGGGGTTGGTGTCAGGTCGCGGTGGAGCGGGTCAATGCTCTGGCGATGAAGCCGGGCAAGGCGGTTGGCACTGTGCTGGGCGTTGACCTGCAGGAGGTGGCACCGATTGCCGGCGCCGATCTGCATGTGCTGGATTTTCTGGATGATGGCGCCGATGCGCAGGTCAAGGCCTGGCTGGGCGGTGGTGCCGATGTGGTGCTCAGCGATATGGCCGCCGCCGCCAGCGGTCACCGCCAGACCGACCATCTGCGGATCGTGAGCCTGTGCGAAGCTGCGGCGCTGTTTGCGTTTGATGTGCTGGGCGAGGGTGGCACCTTTGTCGCCAAAGTGCTGGCGGGCGGG
>Ga0209591_10007664_pt1 | contig 11831 bp, 5 predicted proteins | sample MAT01_FD_187207 | JGI IMG/M metagenome (GOLD analysis project Ga0209591, IMG submission 187207) | Freshwater microbial communities from Lake Fryxell liftoff mats and glacier meltwater in Antarctica - MAT-01 (SPAdes) (version 2) | ecosystem: Environmental > Aquatic > Freshwater > Ice > Liftoff...
AAAGAGTTGAATGAGGGCTTTGAGTCGTGCTTAGTGAAGTGAGTTCAGCATTTTGAATTTAAGCTTTCCGGGCATTTTTAACCCTTGGTGCTGACGGCGGACTGTGGGAGACTACTCATTCCACCATCTAACTGTTTGTTGCAAAATGCCAGAGCGGCATTTGTTCCCAATTGCATAATGCATTATGCTTGGGGCAGATGTGACACTCACCTGAAGGAAAAGCCTTCTGGCACGCAACCTGCCTTTTTCTGAAACGGAAACCTATGAAGTTGCCTGCCCTAGCCCCTGCCCTGTTAAAAAAAGAATTATTCCCCTTGTGGATTTCTCCAACCCCGATCAACAGGCCTCTTCGTGGGGAGTTGTACAATCTTGAGCAGTTGGCCGACTACGCAAAGCGGTTTGCGGCCAGACAACTGACCATCGATCAAAAAGGATCGGCCAGCCTGCTCCATCGCCTGGATGAAAACGAGGAAGTCCTGAAGTCACATTACCGTGACACCCAGGCCCTCGATCCCGCCCAACGCGCCACGCCCGCCTCGGAATGGCTGCTTGATAATTTTTATCTTATCGAAGAACAAATCCAGATGGCCAGACGGCATCTGCCCCGTGGTTACAGCCGCGAACTTCCATGCGGACCCAACGGGTATCCCCGCGTTTACGATATTGCCCTGGAATTGATCACCCATGTGGATGCCCAGATCGAGGCGGAATCGCTCTCGGTCTTCCTGGAAGCCTATCAAACCGTTACTCCTTTAAAAATCGGCGAGCTGTGGGCCATCCCCATTATGTTCAGACTGGGATTGATCGAAAACCTGCGGCGTATCGCCCTGCATCTGGATTCCGTTCAGCGGGATCACGATATTGCGGATTACTGGATGCGGGAGTTGCAGGTGGTTACGGAGGAAAGCCCGTCGCAGATCGTGATCGTGATGGGAGAAATGGCCAAATCCAATCTCCCTGTCAGCAGTTCCTTCGTTGCGGAATTTTCACAGGCCCTGTCACGTCAGGGCCCGATCCTGCACTGGGCGAGGAGCTGGTTTGAGCAGTTGCTGGCAGAGAAAGGTCTTTCCGTGGAACCGCTGGTGCATGAAGAAAACCAGAACCAGGCGGCGGAACAGGTGTCGGTCAGCCACAGCATTACGAGTCTCCGTTTTCTGGGGGCGATGGATTGGAAGGAATTTGTCGAGAGCATGAGCGTGGTGGATCAGTGCCTGCGCCTGGACCCGGCGGATGTTTACAGCGATATGGATTTCCAATCGCGCGACAGTTATCGGCACGCGATTGAGCGCGTGGCCAAATACGGCCGTTATTCCGAGCCTGATGTGGCACGCATGGCGGTGGATCTGGCGGCGGCCAATGCCAAAACAAAAGGACGCGGGGATCGCCGCTCCCATGTCGGTTATTTTCTGGTGGATGAAGGATTGATCCAACTTGAAAGCGATGCTTCCGTCAGACATTCCCTGAGAAATGTTTTTGAGGAAAAAATCCGTCGTGCTCCCACGGTCTGGTTTATTGGCGGGGTGTCGCTGCTGACATTGCTTTTCACGGCTCTGGTTTCTCTAGGATTTCTTGAGTTTGGAGTTGGCGGCTGGCCGCTGGCCCTGTTGTTGATTCCGGCCCTGATTGTCTGCAGCCAGTTGGCCCTGGGGCTGATCAATTGGTTGTCCATTTTGTTTGTGCACGCGCGCCTGCTTCCGCGTTTGGATTTCCTGGAGGGCATTCCATCGGATACACGGACGATGGTGGTCGTGCCTGCCATGCTTTCGGGATTCGGCACCATTGACCAGTTGGTGGAAAACCTGGAACTCCATTATCTGGGCAATAACGATCCCCATGTCACCTTCTCCCTGCTGACGGATTTTTGCGATGCACCCCAGGAAATAATGCCGCAGGATCAGGCCTTGCTGGAAAAGGCCAGAACAGGAATCGAAGGGCTCAATCAGAAATACGGCGACGGCAGCACCGGGCCCTTTCACCTTTTTCACCGCCCGCGCCTGTGGAACCCGCAGGAAAAATGCTGGATGGGATACGAACGGAAACGCGGAAAAATTTCCCAATTCAACAACCTGATGAGAGGAAAGGGTCGGGAAAACTTTTCCGAAGTGATCGGGAACGCCTCGATTTTCCCTTCCGTCAAATATGTGGTTACTCTGGATGCCGACACCCAGCTTCCCCGCGATACCATCAAACAATTGGCTGGAACAATGGCTCACCCTCTGAACAGGGCGGTCCTGGATGATGAGCACAAGGTGGTGCGGGCTGGTTACGGGATTTTGCAACCACGTGTTCAACTCAGCCTGACCGGAGCTAACCTCTCGCTGTTTGTCAAACTTTGGGCAGGTGAAGTGGGTGTTGATCCCTACACCCGTGCTTCCTCCAATGTTTACCAGGACCTTTTTTCCGAAGGTTCATTTATCGGGAAAGGGATTTATGATCTGGATGCCTTTGAGCAGTCGACCGGGACGCGATTCCCGGATAACACCATTCTCAGCCATGACCTGATCGAATCCGGTTATGCGCGTTCCGGCCTGGTCAGCGATGTGGTCCTCTATGAAGATCATCCTGCACGGTATCAGGCCGATGTGCGCCGGCGTCACCGTTGGGTGCGGGGTGACTGGCAGATTGCCCCCTGGCTCTGGTCGAGAGTGCCGGCCTGTGATGAATCCTGCGTGGCGAACAAATTATCCCGTCTGGCCCAGTGGAAAATTTTCGACAACCTGCGGCGCAGCCTGGTTTCGATGGCGGTGTTGGTGCTTCTTATTATCTCCTGGTTGGTCTATCCGCAAACGTCGTTGTTGGTGGCCGGACTGATTGCCGCCATGGTGCTTGTTCCCGGAGTTCTCGGTTGGCTGACCGGTTTGATCCGCATCCCGCAGGAACTCCCGCTCATGCTGCATCTGAGGGAGAGCGGCACCAAAGGGTTGAGGCTGATCGGGCAGGCCCTTTTTGATTTCGTTTTCATCCCCTACGAAGCCTGGATGCATCTGGACGCCATGATCCGGACAGTCTGGCGTCTGTCCATCAGCCGCCGGCATCTGCTGGAATGGCAGACCGCCAAGGACACGGAACGGTTGGTTCGCTCCGATCTTCTCAGTTCCTGCCTGCCGATGTGGCAGGTGGAAGTCATGGTGTTGGCTGTTACAGGCGTTTTATTCTACCAGGGAGGGTTGTCCTGGTCTTCCGGTTTGTTTTTGTCCCTCTGGTTTATCTCCCCGGTCTTATCCTGGATTATCAGCCGGCCCTTTGCCCCACGTGCTTCCGAGATCAGCCCGGAGCAGACGGTCTTCCTGCGGAAAGTTGCCCGCAGGACCTGGCGCTTTTTCGAAGTCTTTGTTAATGACCAGGAAAACTGGCTGCCGCCTGACAACTTCCAAGAAGTACCTTTCCCCGTCATCGCCTCCAGGACCTCACCGACGAATATCGGCCTTTGCCTTCTGGCCAACCTGACGGCCTATGATTTTGGTTACATCCCCGTGGGCGAAGTTATCCGGCGCAGCCGCCTGACAATTGAAACGATGGAGAAAATGGAGAAGTATCGCGGTCATCTTTACAACTGGTATGACACGCGGAGCCTGAAGCCTTTGCGACCGCTCTATGTTTCGAGTGTGGACAGTGGCAACCTGGCCGGGCATCTCCTGACGATGGAGCCCGGGCTTCACGATCTGGCCAACCGCCCGGTCTATTCCTCCGCTTTTCTGACCGGCATGCGTGACTGCACGGGCATTCTGTTGGAACTTGGTTGTGAACATTCCGGGTTGAAAAAACTTCATGAAAAACTTTCCAAAATTCCGGAGACCTTGAGTGCAGGCTATGCCGCTCTTAAGCAGGCCGAAGAACTGGCCAGGGATCTCGAAAAAGCATTACAAGGTGATAATGAAGAAATCCGTTGGTGGGCCCAGTCTCTGCATCATGGCTGCCGCGACCACATCCAGGATCTTTTATATGTCGCTCCATGGTTGGCCTGGGAGCCGGCTATTTCCAGGGTCGGACTATCGGGCGGATTGGAAACACGCCTGTCTCATCTGGATAAAAATCCCACCCTGAGGGAGATTTCGGAACTGGGCCTCAGCCTGGTTCCCTCCTTGGAAGAACAATTGTCTTCAGAGGAAGGACAATCCAGCCGCCAACCGTCCGAGAGAGACTGGTTGGAAAAACTGAAGAACCATGCAACCCAGGCCGGTGAACAGGCCGGGCAACGAATTTTGGAACTGGAATCCCTGGCACGTGAGTGTCGCGAACTGGCCAACATGGATTTCACTTTCCTTTTCGACAAGGAGCGGTCCCTCTTTTCCATCGGTTACAACGTCGATGATTTCCGCCGGGATACCAGCTATTACGACCTGCTGGCTTCCGAGGCCCGGCTCTGTAGCTACGTGGTCATCGCCCAGGGACAGATCCACCAGAGCCACTGGTTTTCTTTGGGACGCCTGCTTCTTGCTTCCGGCAGCGGCCCGGTATTGGCGTCATGGAGCGGGTCGATGTTCGAGTATCTCATGCCCATGCTGGTCATGCCGACCTATGAAGGAACCCTGCTTGATCAGACCTGCAAGGGCGCAGTGGAAAAGCAGATTGATTATGGCCATTCCCAGAACGTGCCCTGGGGAATTTCCGAGTCCGGCTACAACCGGACCGATGCCAGTATGAATTACCAGTATCGCGCTTTCGGCGTTCCTGGACTTGGCCTTAAACGGGGTCTGTCTGAAGATCTGGTCATTGCCCCTTATGCGGCGGTGATGGCCCTGATGGTGGCTCCGGGCAAGGCCTGTAAAAATCTGGAACGACTTTTTGCCGAGGGAAAAAGCGGGGCCTATGGTTTCTATGAAGCTGTTGACTACACGGCCTCCCGCCTGCCACGCGATAAGAATGAAGAAATCATTTACTCCTTCATGGCGCACCACCAGGGAATGAGTTTCCTCTCGCTCGACTACGCTCTTCTGGGTCAGCCGATGCAAAAACGGTTCATGTCCTCGCCTTCCTTCAAGGCCACGGCCCTGCTTCTGCAGGAACGCGCTCCCAATACCTCGGCCGATGTTTTCCACGAAGACATGAGCAGTGACAAATCGCGTCGTCCCGCCCTGGAAAACGAGGGAGGGATGCGTATCTATCCTTCGGCCAGGCTTCCAACTCCCGAAGTTCACCTGATGTCCAACGGACGTTACAACACGATGGTCAGCACTTCCGGCGGCGGTTACAGCCGCTGGAAAGATCTGGCCCTCACGCGCTGGCACCAGGATGCAACCTGCGACAGTTGGGGAAATTTTGTTTACATCCGCGACACCGGAACAGGTGAATACTGGTCGGCCAGTTACCAGCCCGTCCTGCGCGATTCCAAAAGCTGTGAAGCGATCTTCAGCCAGGGCCGCGCGGAATTCCGTCAGCATCACGACAATCTGGAAGTCCACACGGAAATTTGTGTTTCGCCGGAAGATGACGTGGAAATCCGCCGCCTGACCCTGGTCAATCGCAGTAACCAAATCAAGAGAATTGAACTAACTTCCTATGCCGAAGTGGTTCTGGCTCCGGCCGCAGCGGATCTGGCGCATCCGGCTTTCAGCAATCTTTTTGTACAGACGGAATTTGATCCGGCCCGCCGGGCCATTCTCTGCACCCGTCGCGCACGATCGGTTCATGAAAATCCTCCGTGGCTCCTGCATCTGGTGGTTCCGGAAGCATCGGGGCAGGCGGTGGTATCCTGCGAGACGGACCGCAACCGCTTTATTGGTCGGGGTTATAATCGCCAGCATCCGCAGGCATTGCGGTCGGCTCCCGGGCCGCTTTCGGGAACGACAGGCTCGGTTCTGGATCCAGTCATATCTCTGCGTTACAATGTGACCATCAAGCCGCAGGGAAGTGTGCGGCTTGATTATATCCTTGGGGTTTCCGAAACCCGCGAAGGGGCGATGGATCTGGTCAACAAGTATAATAATCCACGCATGTCAGACCGCGTGCTGGACTTGGCCTGGACCCATAGCCAGGTGACCCTGCGGCATCTGAATATTCTGGAAAAAGAAGCGCAGCTTTATTCAAGGCTCGCGGGAAACATCATTTACGCGAATCCATCCCTGCGCTCTGTTTCCAGTGTTTTGTTAAATAATCGCCACAACCAAAGTGCTCTCTGGGGACACGGCCTCTCCGGGGATGTCCCAATCGTTCTGTTGCGGATTTCAGATATCTCACGCCTTGGTCTGGTGAGGGAACTGGTTCAGGCCCATGCCTATTGGAAGGGGAAAGGCCTTACGGTGGATCTCGTTATTCTTAGCAAGGACGATTCCACCTATCGCCAGCCCTTGCAGGAAGAAATCATCCGGATGGTCGGGGCAGGAACAGAAGGGCAGATGATGGACAAGACCGGTGGTATTTTCATCCGGTATGAGGATCAGATCCCGGACGAGGCCGTCCTTTTGCTTCAGGCCGTGGCCCATGTCACCCTGCGTGATGAAAATGGAACGCTGGAAGAACAGATGGAACGTCCGCCCGCTCCCGATTCCCAGGTTCCGGCTCTGGTTCCCGTCCGCGAACACCGCCGGGAAGTCGGCGAAAGCGCCTGGCGTGAATTGATTTTCCATAATGGTTACGGTGGCTTTACCAAGGACGGAAAAGAATATGTGATCAACCTGCAGCCGGGCCGGATGACTCCGGCGCCCTGGATCAATGTGTTGGCGAATCCGTATTTCGGCACCATCGTTTCCGAAAGTGGCGGTTCCTACACTTGGCTGGAAAACTGTCATGAATTCCGCCTGACTCCCTGGAACAACGACTCGGTGAGTGATTCCTCAGGGGAAGCCTTTTATATCCGCGATGAAGACAGCGGACAATACTGGTCACCTTCCCCCCTTCCGGCGCGCGGGGCCGGTTCCTACACGGTTCGTCATGGATTCGGATATACCGTCTTTGAGCATTCAGAGAACGGCATCAGCACGGAATTGTGGATTTATGTTGCGACGGATGCGCCGGTCAAATTTGCCACTCTGAAAGTCCGCAATACGACCAAGGAATCCCGTCGCATCTCAGTGACCGGTTATTGGGAATGGGTTTTGGCGGAATTGAGGAGCAAGAGTCTGCTCCACGTGCAGACGCAGTTGGATCCGCGCAGCGGGGCTCTGTTGGCCCGCAATCCCTTTAATATCGATTTCGGCGATCGCATCGCCTTTATCGATGTGAATGATTCAGCCAGAAGCCTGACCGGTGACCGCCGCGAATTTATCGGACGCAATGGGAACATGGCTTCGCCTTCGGCCATGAAAAAGCAGCGTCTCTCCGGCAAGGTGGGGGCGGGATTTGATCCCTGCGGTGCCGTGCAGGTGCCCTTTGACCTGCCACCACACGGTGAAAAGGAAATCTGTTTCCGGGTCGGGGTAGGGCGCAGCACAACGGAAGTGCAGACCCTGATCCAGCGTTTCCGCAGACCGAATGCGCCACGGGCTGCATTGGAAGCTGTTTGGGCTTATTGGAACCGCAGCCTTGGAGCCGTGACAGTGGAAACTCCGGATCCGGCGGTGAATGTGATGGTCAATGGCTGGCTGCAATACCAGACCCAGGCCTGCCGGATCTGGGCACGCAGCGGATTCTACCAATCCGGTGGCGCATTCGGATTCCGCGACCAGTTGCAGGATGTCATGGCGCTGGTGCATACCGAACCTGTCCTGATGCGCGAACATCTGTTAAGGGCGGCCGCCCAGCAGTTCCGGGAGGGTGATGTTTTGCACTGGTGGCATCCTCCCTCCGGCCGTGGGGTGCGGACTCGCTTCTCCGATGACTATCTCTGGCTGCCTTATGCGGTCTGCCGTTATGTCAACTGTCTGGCGGACACGGGGGTTCTGGATGAACTGGTTCCCTTCCTGGAAGGACGTCCGCTGCGGGCTGATGAAGAATCCAATTACGACCTGCCCAACCGGGCGGGAGAAGCCCGGTCACTTTATGAGCATTGTGTCAGGGCGATCCAGTATGGCCTGAAATTTGGCGAACACGGTTTGCCTCTGATCGGCTGCGGGGATTGGAACGACGGGATGAACCTGGTCGGTGAAAAAGGAAAAGGGGAAAGTGTCTGGCTGGCTTTTTTCCTTTACGATGTGCTCACACGCTTTTCCAAGCTGGCCCAGTTGAAAAATGATCCGGCCTTTGCAGAAATTTGTATCCAGCAGGCCGAGCAGCTCAAGAAAAACATCGAAAGCCAGGCCTGGGATGGCGAATGGTATCGGCGCGCCTACTTTGATGATGGCACCCCTTTGGGTTCCAAGGAAAATGCGGAATGCCAGATTGATTCCTTGCCGCAAAGCTGGGCCATCATCAGCCAGGCCGGTGATCCCGAACGTTCGAGGCAGGCCATGTCGGCGGTGCGCGACAGGCTTGTGAAAAAGGAAGCGGGCCTGATCCAGCTTTTTGATCCGCCTTTCGACAAATCGGATCTGAACCCCGGATATATTAAAGGCTACATCCCGGGTGTCAGGGAAAATGGCGGCCAATACACCCACAGTGCCATCTGGGCCACGATGGCTTTTGCCATGATGGGCAACCATGATGAAGCCTGGGAACTGTTCCGGATGCTGAATCCGGTCATGCACGGAGACACGGCGGAGCATATTGAAACCTACAAGGTGGAACCTTACGTGGTGGCCGCCGACGTTTATGCGGTCGCGCCCCATATTGGCCGGGGCGGATGGACCTGGTATACCGGTTCTTCCGGCTGGATGTATCGCCTGGTTACGGAAACGTTGTTGGGAATCCATCTGGAGGGGGATCATCTCCGCATCGCCCCGCGTCTTCCCGGAGAATGGAGCGGGTTCAAGGTCCGGTATCGATACCGGAATACGTTCTACTATATCGCCGTCATCAAGGACGGTTCACAACCCGCGGGTTCCCTGCGCGTGATGATGGATGGAAAAAACGTGGAAGGCCAACGTGTCCCGCTGACGGACAACCGGCAGGACCATCATGTGGAAATCCGCGCGTCTTCTTTTTAAAATTCTGTGCGTGCGCTGAGTTCCTGTGCTAATTCTTTGGGAATGGAAATGGAAACGGAAATGGAAGACCCCCGCAAAGTCCGGGCCTTAAAGCCTAAAGTAAAGCTGCTGCTGGATGATTACATCACGGCTTTGGTCTGGAGTGTGGACGGATCGCAGGTAGTGGCGGGAACGGCGGCGGGAACCCTGTATCGGGTGGATGCCTCCACGGCTCAAATTCTGGAGCAATTTCCCGCCCATGCCCTTGGCGTCACCGCACTTGTCTCCGGTCAGGGAGGCCGTGTTTTCAGTGGTGGCCAGGACGGCAAATTGAAAGCCTGGAGCAGTGGCAGGGAGAAACCTGATTTTGAAATAAGCCCCGGCAAAGGATCGGTGCAACACATTCTTTACGGAGGAGGGACGGAACGGAATATCCTGGCTGTGGCGGAAGGGAAGTTTATCACTTTTTTGAATACGGAAGGACGCGAGCTGCGCCCAAAGGCGGAATTGCCCTCCACGGTTTCCGGCCTGGCCTGGCACTATCAGGGCGGCATATTGTTGGCGGCTTCTTATGGAGGTCTGCAGGTTTTCGGCGTGAAAAAAGGAACCACACAGGCCCTCAAAACCTACGATTGGAAAGGTGCCTTCTGGTGTTGTGCCTGGAGCCCCGACGGGAAATGGGTCGCTGGCGCAACCCAGGAGAAAGCCGTGCACATCTGGGAGGCCGAAACCGGCGAACACCTGCACATGCCCGGCTATCCCGGCAAAGTAAAATTCATCGGCTGGTCCCGAGATGGCCAATGGCTGGTGACCGCCGCCGCCATGGATCTCCTCCTCTGGGACTGTTCCGGCGACGGCCCCTGCGGACGCCAACCCAAACAATTGATGGCCCATGGCGATACTATCGCAAGCTGCGCTCTCCAGCATCAGGGCTCGCTTTTCGCTTCCGGCGACGAAAGCGGCCGGCTCATCCTCTGGGATGCCAGACAACCCGGTGAGGATGGACTCATCGCCGCATTCCCCGGAGAATCGGAAATCGGCGCCACTGCCTGGTCTCCCGATGACAAGGTGCTGGCCGCCGGAAGTGCGGATGGATCCTTGTATCTCTTTTAGCGCCTGATAGAGAATGCAACGGATCGGGCAATCCGAAGCAAACCATTCCGTAATCCGTCTTCAACCTCCCTCCTTTAAACAGGTTCGTTGTAGTCGAGATCCTTGCCATAACTTTCAGCCAGTCCATAAAGTGCAAGTCCGGCAATGAGCAGGCAACCCGCCCCAACGGCAATCCCCGCTGGCAAAATCCCCCAGGCATCCTTGCCCCAGCTGAACAAAAGGGTGATCGGCACCAGGGCGCCCCGGACAAAATTAGGCGCGGTCGTGGCCACGGTGGCCCGGATGCTGGTTCCGAATTGCTCCGCTGCAATGGTGACAAAAACTGCCCAATAGCCGATGCCCAAACCCAAACAAAAAATTATGGTGTAGAATATTTCAACCGATACCCCATGGGCCGCAAATTAGAGCCCGATAAACAATGTCGTGATCAGGAGTAAGCCCAGAACGATGTTGGACAGGGTGGGATCGTAAATATCGACAAAATAACCGAGCGCCCCGCCGATGACTGCGGGTTTCATCACGGCCCGCCAGACGGGTTCTTTTTTGGTTGATGATGGGGTATAGAACATAAGGTGAGGTTCCAGTTTCCAAAATAGTAAGGAAAGTTTTAAGTTTTAAGTTCAAGGCTTTGGGTGGAATAATGGTCTGATGGCTGTTGCTTCCAAAATCCCCGTCATTCTGATCACCGGCTTTCTCGGCAGTGGCAAATCCACCTTCCTCCAGAAGGTCATCGCCATGCCGGATTTCCCGCGGGAATCGACCGCATTGCTGATCAATGATGCGGGGCCGATGAATATCGACGCTAAAATCTTTAAGGGGAAGACCGAGGCAGTTAAAGCCCTCAGCGGAGGCTGTGCCTGTTGCGTTGTGAGCAAAGATCTGCAACGGGAAATCAGGACACTGGCTCAGGATGACCGCATCCAACAAATCTGGATCGAAGCTTCCGGGGTGGCGGAGATCGAAGATCTGCTCGACCGCCTGACTGAAGAAGATCTGCCACGGCTCTGTGAGGTCAAGCGGGTCATCCATGTCGTTGATGCGCTGAACTATGGCCGGGGCTTTTTTGGCAAATCGCTCCAGCACGCCCAATGGCGCTGGGCGGATGTGGTTCTATTGAACAAGGCGGATCTGGTGAAGCCTTCCCTGCTGGAGTCCCTGCAAAATAAGGTTCTGGAAATCAACCCCAAAGCCCTCGTGCTCAGGGCCGTCCGCGGGGAAACGAATCAGGACTGGATGTCCGGAGGGGAGCGCAGCCAGGCCAAGGCGGGCGCCCTTCGCTTTGCCCACAGCGTCGCTGTCAGCACCTGCTGGCTGGAACTTCCAGGATTGATTGGAAAACAGGAACTGACGAACTGGTTACGCCAACTTCCGGAGGATATTTACCGTGTAAAAGGTTTCGTCCGCCTGAAAGAATCGCCCCAGCAGCTTCACTTGGTGCACAAGGTCGGGACCGGCGAAAACGATGTTCAGCTCTGGGTCTATGAAAGCCCGCGGGAAGAAACAGGCCTTGTTTTCCTCGGAAGAAATATGGATGCGCAGGCCTTGGAAAAGAGCCTGAAACTGGCCTCATGATCTCATCTTCCCCACGAATGGCCGCATATTTTTTTGAAATCCAGCCAACCCACCCAATTTCCTGGCCTTGTTTCCAGCCGGGATTTTCAGGAAAGCAGCCTCTATTGGGGTAATGTCCCCATTTCATTTTCATTGTAGGGCGGCACAATGTGCCGCAGCGATTTTTTGTCTCCGATATGGAACAAGGAAGCCATAACATCCTACTAA
>Ga0209591_10007666_pt1 | contig 11827 bp, 10 predicted proteins | sample MAT01_FD_187207 | JGI IMG/M metagenome (GOLD analysis project Ga0209591, IMG submission 187207) | Freshwater microbial communities from Lake Fryxell liftoff mats and glacier meltwater in Antarctica - MAT-01 (SPAdes) (version 2) | ecosystem: Environmental > Aquatic > Freshwater > Ice > Liftoff...
GAGCCAAGGCCAGGGCGGCGCCGACTTGCGCCTTGTTTATGGCGATGGGCGTCTGGGCCATGCGCCGCGCGCGCCCTACGACAGCATCGTCGCGGCCGCTGGGGGTGAAGATCTGCCGATGGCGTGGCTGGAACAGTTGGCTGTTGGCGGCCGCATGGTGGCGCCCATGCACGATGCTGCGCGCGGCGGTCAGCAGGGGCTGCTGGTCATCGATCGACGGCCCGACGGCCTGCATCGGCAGTGGCTCGATGCTGTGCACTTCGTGCCCCTAAAATCGGGCGCGGCATGAAGCAAAAACCGATGTACCCATCACTCGTCTTGCGCGCTGGCCTGCGGTTCGGCGCATACGTTCTGGTGCTTGGCCTGACCGCCTGCGCATCGCCCGGCCACCGCGCCCCGGTGGAAGACCGCAAGGCCGTTGTTTCCGCAGCCCGGCCGGTCGCCACCACTGCCCCGGCCCCAGGCAGCACGGCTGGCACCGTACCCGCAGCAGAGGGCAGCGCGCTCAAGCCGCCACCCCCTGGTATCGAAAACGCCGGCAAGCCCGGCTACTACACCGTAAGACCGGGCGACACATTGATTCGCGTCGGCCTGGAGAACGGCCAGAACTGGCGCGACATCGCGCGCTGGAACGGCCTGGACAACCCCAACATCATTGAAGTCGGCCAGGTGTTGCGCGTCGTGACGCCTGCGGTCGATCCGTCAGCCGTCGTCGCACGGCCTGTGGCTGCTGCCGGCCGCGTCGAGAACCGTCCGCTGGACGGCGTGGCTGTGCCCGCTGCCGCTGCCGCTGCTGCTGCCGCTTCAGCAGGCGCTGGGGCAGTGGCTGCGTCGGCGCCAATTGCCGCCGGGCCGCGCGATCCCGAGGGCGAACCGAACTGGATTTGGCCCGCAGCCGGCCCCGTGGCCACGGGCTTCGACGAGCTCAAGAGCAAGGGTCTGGCTATCACCGGCAAGGCCGGTGATCCGGTGCTGGCCGCAGCAGACGGGCGCGTGGTGTATGCCGGCGCCGGCCTGCGGGGCTACGGCAACCTCGTCATCGTCAAGCACAACGCCACGTATTTGACGGCGTACGCGCACAACCAGACATTGCTGGTCAAGGAAGACCAAGCCGTGCGCCGCGGCCAGAAGATCGCCGAGATGGGCAGCAGCGATGCGGACCGGGTGCAGCTGCACTTCGAGATCCGCCGCCAGGGCAAGCCCGTCGACCCCGCGCGGCTGCTGCCCGTGCGCTGACACCGGCGCCGCCGCGAACCCCTGCGCATGACCAGCGGATTTGATTGGCTGGAGGTCGAGTCTCTCGACCTCGATGCCCAGGGCATCGCGCATCGGCCCAAACCCGCAGTTGAAGCGGGCGAGCCCGTCGAGCCGGGCGCGGGCAAGGTCGTCTTCATCGAAGGCGCGCTGCCTGGCGAACGCGTGCAGGTGCAGATTTCGCGAAAGAAGAACAACTGGGAGCAGGGCCAGATGTCGGCCCTTTCGCGTGAGAGCTCGCAGCGTGTTCGCCCGGGCTGCCCGCACTTCGGTCTGCACACCGGCGCCTGCGGCGGCTGCAAGATGCAGCACCTGCACCCGGCCGCGCAGGTGGCCGTCAAGCAGCGTGTGCTGGAAGACAACCTGTGGCACCTGGCCAAGGTGAAGGCCGAACGCCTTCTGCGCCCCATCGAGGGGCCAGCCTGGGGCTACCGCGACCGCGCGCGGCTGTCGGTGCGGTATGTGCACAAGAAGGGCACGGTGCTGATCGGTTTCCACGAACGCAAGTCGCGCTACGTGGCCGACATGCAAGTTTGTCCGGTGCTGCCGGCCAAGGTGAGTGCGATGTTGATGCCGCTGCGTGCGCTCATCGGCGGCATGGAACTGCGCGAGCAGATGCCGCAGATCGAGTTGGCCGCAGGCGAGGGTGATGAAGGTCCGATCACAGCGCTGGTGCTGCGCAACCTGGCGCCGCTGTCGCCCGGCGATGCGCAGCGGCTGCGCGAGTTTGCCGCCGTGCATGAGGTGCAGTGGTGGCTGCAGCCCAAGGGGCCCGACACCGTGCATTTGCTGGACGAGGGCGGGCCTGCGCTCAGTTACCGCCTGCCCGAGTTCGGCATCACCATGCCCTTCAAGCCCACCGACTTCACGCAGGTGAACCCGCACATCAACCGCGTGCTGGTCGACCGCGCCTTGAAGCTGCTGGACGTGCAGCCCGCAGACCAGGTGATCGACTGGTTTTGCGGCCTCGGCAACTTCACATTGCCGCTGGCAACACGGGCCGCTGGCGTGCTGGGCATCGAAGGCAGCGAGACGCTGGTGGCCCGTGCGCGCGACAACGCCAGGCTCAACGGCCTGGCGCACAAGACTCGCTTCGAAGCGCGCAACCTTTTCGAGATCACGCCTGCGGATCTGCACGCGTTGGGCGGTGCCCAGCGTTGGCTCATCGACCCGCCGCGCGAGGGCGCTTTTGCGCTGGCCAAGGCCGTGGTCGACCTGCATGCCGAGGGTGGCCTTGCGCTGCCGCAACGCGTCGTCTATGTCAGCTGCAACCCCGCGACGCTCGCGCGAGACGCCGGCCTGCTTGTGCACCAGGGCGGCTACCGCTGCAGCCTGGCCGGCGTGGTGAACATGTTTCCGCACACCGCGCACGTCGAGAGCATGGCAGTCTTCGACCGGGTCTGACGCCCCAAAGAAAACGGGGCCCGAAGGCCCCGTTCTCAATGGCGCCGGGACGCCTTATTCGCGCTCACCACCAAATATCCCCAACATCATCAGCAGGCTGGTGAAGATGTTGTAGACGCTCAAGTAGACGCCGAGCGTCGCGGTGATGTAGTTCGTCTCTTCACCGTCCCGCACACGCTTGAGGTCGTACAGGATAAAGAAGGAGAAGATGCCGATCGCCAGCATCGCCAGCGTGATCATCAGTGCGCTGCTCTGGATGAAGATGTTGGCGATGCCAGCCACCAGCAGCAGGATGACGCCGATGAACATGAACTTGCCCATGTTCGACAGGTCACGCTTGATCACGGTGCTCATGCTGGCCATGCCCAGGAACACCGCGCCGGTGCCGGCAAAGGCGGTCATGATCAGGCTGCTGCCGTTGGCCAGACCGAGAACCGAGCCGACCAGACGAGACAGCATGAGGCCCATGAAGAAGGTGAAGGCCAGCAGGATGGGCACGCCCGCTGCTGAATTCTTGAACTTCTCAATCACAAACATGAAGCCAAACGCACCGACCAGGAAAACAATGGTGCTCATGCCCATGCCCAGGCCGCGCATCATTCCGGTCTGCACGCCAACCCATGCACCCAGCACGGTAGGCACCATCGACAGGGCCAGAAGCCAGTAGGTGTTGCGCAGCACGCGGTTGCGCTGCGCCGCCAGCGCGCCGCCACCGGCCACGCCAGGATAGTTCTGCACGCTTTCGTTCATGGAACAACCTCCGAGAAGTGAGTGAAGCGCCCATCTCTGGCGCGAACCGCATTCTAGGCGGCGAGGTCCGGCGGGAGCATGCCCCTAGCCAGCCTGGCGATATGGGCGGCATTGCCGCGTTATCGTCGTGCGCATGAAGACCAAACCCACCCTCACCGTGGACGACGCGCGGGCCATTGCGGCCGCCGCCGAAGCCGAAGCCAACAACAACAGTTGGGCCGTCACCCTGGCCATCGTCGACGACGGCGGCCACTTGCTGTGGCTGCAGCGCCTGGACGGCGCGGCGCCCATATCGGCCGAAATCGCTCCCGCCAAAGCGCGCACTGCCGCTTTGGGCCGACGCGAAAGCAAGGTGTACGAAGACATGATCAACGGCGGCCGCGTGTCTTTTCTCAGCGCGCCGGCACTGCACGGCATGCTGGAAGGCGGCGTTCCCATTCTGGTTGACGGCCAGTGCGTGGGCGCTGTGGGCGTCAGCGGTGTCAAGTCAACGGAAGATGCGCAGATTGCACGTGCCGGCATTGCCGCCTTGGTCGTCTGAGCCGGCTCGCTATACTCCGGCGGTTTACCCGCTAACTACGCAGCCTCAGCGAAACTCTGTCGTCGGTTTCCCCTCGGACCCTTGTCGTCGCCCCGGTGTCCAGGGGACGCAACAAGGCGTTGTGTGCGCGCGAACCCCGGAGTTCTCATTTGTCGCTGTCATTGGTTCCCCTGCTGCCGCCTGCGCTGCTTGCCCTTGCAGACGGCACCACCTTCTTCGGCACGAGTGTCGGTGCCCCTGGTTTGACCGTCGGTGAAGTGGTGTTCAACACCGCGCTCACCGGCTACCAGGAAATCCTCACCGACCCGAGTTACTGCCGCCAGATCGTCACGCTGACCTACCCGCACATCGGCAACGTCGGCGTCAACGCCGAAGACGTCGAGGCAACGAAGGTGCACGCGGCCGGCTTGATCGTCAAGGACGTGTCGCTTCGCGTCTCGAACTTCCGCGCCACGATGAGCCTGGCCGATTACCTGGCGCAAGAGGGCACGGTGGCCATTGCCGGCATCGACACCCGCCGCCTCACGCGCATGCTGCGCAGCAAGGGCGCGCAGAACGGCGCCATCGTCAGCTTCCCGCTGGGCCACACCATCACGGCCGCCGATGTGCAGGCCGCTGTAGCCAAGGCGCAGGCTGCGCCTTCGATGACCGGGCTGGATCTGGCGAAAGTTGTCTCTGTCAACGCACCCTATGAGTGGACGCAGACCGAATGGCAACTTGAAGGAGGCTACGGCACCCTCAGCAACGCCGAGTTTCATGTCGTGGCGTACGACTTCGGCGTCAAGTTCAACATTCTGCGCATGCTGGCGAGCCGCGGTTGCCGCGTCACTGTGGTGCCTGCGCAGACAAGCGCGGCCGAGGTGCTGAAGCTCAAACCCGATGGCATCTTCCTGAGCAACGGCCCCGGTGACCCCGAGCCCTGCAGTTACGCCATCGACGCGACGCGTGAACTCATCGAGACCGGCATCCCCACCTTCGGCATCTGCCTGGGCCACCAGATCCTGGCGCTGGCCAGCGGTGCCAAGACGTTCAAGATGAAGTTCGGCCACCACGGCGCCAACCACCCGGTGAAAGACCTGGACACCGGCCGCGTCAGCATCACCAGCCAGAACCACGGCTTTGCGGTAGACGAAAAGGGCCTGCCCGCGAACCTGCGCCCGACGCACACCAGCCTGTTCGACGGCACTTTGCAGGGCCTGATGCGCACCGACAAGCCCGCCTTCTGCTTCCAGGGCCACCCCGAGGCCAGCCCGGGGCCGCATGACATCGCCCACCTCTTTGATCGTTTCACGACGCTGATGGCGGAGTGCTCATGAACCCTCAAGCTCACATTCGTTCGCAGCCCCCCGAGGGGGCGCAGGCCTCCCTGGGGACGGCCCGCCGGGAGTCCTGAATGCCTAAGCGCACCGACCTCAAGACCATCCTCATCATCGGCGCCGGCCCCATCGTCATCGGACAGGCATGCGAGTTCGACTACTCTGGCGCACAAGCCTGCAAGGCGCTGCGCGAAGAGGGCTACCGCGTGGTGCTGGTGAACAGCAACCCGGCCACCATCATGACCGACCCCGGCATGGCGGATGCGACCTACATCGAACCCATCACCTGGCAGATGGTCGAAAAGATCATCGCCAAGGAAAAGCTGGCCTTTCCTGGCGAAACGATGGCCATCCTGCCCACCATGGGCGGCCAGACGGCGCTGAACTGCGCGCTCGACCTGCACCGCCACGGCGTGCTGGCCAAGTACGGCGTCGAGATGATCGGTGCCAATGAACACGCCATCGAGAAGGCCGAAGATCGCATGAAGTTCAAGGACGCGATGACGTCCATCGGCCTTGACAGCGCCAAGAGCGGCGTCGCGCACAGCATGGAAGAAGCGCTGGCGGTGCAGAAGAGCATCGTGGCCCAGATCGGCGGCACGGGCTTCCCGATGGTCATCCGACCCAGCTTCACGATGGGCGGCACGGGCGGCGGCATCGCCTACAACCCGGAAGAGTTTGAAGAGATCTGCAAGCGCGGCCTCGACCTCTCGCCGACCAAGGAACTGCTGATCGAGGAAAGCTTGATTGGCTGGAAAGAGTTCGAGATGGAGGTCGTGCGCGACCGCGCCGACAACTGCATCATCGTGTGCAGCATCGAGAATCTCGACCCGATGGGCATCCACACCGGTGACAGCATCACGGTGGCCCCGGCGCAGACCCTCACCGACAAGGAATACCAGGTCATGCGCAACGCCAGCATCGCCATCCTGCGCGAGATCGGCGTCGAGACTGGCGGCAGCAACGTGCAGTTCGCGGTGAACCCCCAGGACGGCCGGCTCATCGTCATCGAGATGAACCCGCGTGTCTCGCGTTCCTCGGCGCTGGCATCGAAGGCCACGGGTTTTCCCATCGCCAAGGTGGCGGCGAAGTTGGCCGTGGGCTACACGCTCGATGAACTGCGCAACGACATCACCGGTGGCGCCACGCCGGCGAGCTTCGAGCCGAGCATCGACTACGTCGTCACCAAGATTCCGCGTTTCGCCTTCGAAAAGTTCCCGGCTGCCGACCCCCACCTGACGACGCAGATGAAGAGCGTGGGCGAAGTGATGGCGATCGGCCGCACTTTCCAGGAAAGCTTCCAGAAGGCCCTGCGCGGCCTGGAAACGGGCATTGACGGGCTCACTGAACGCAGCTCCGACCGTGACGAGATCATCGACGAGATCGGCAACGCCGGGCCCGAACGCATCCTGTTCGTGGCTGATGCGTTCCGCATCGGCATGAGCCTGGAAGAGATCTTTGAAGAAACCGCGATCGACCCCTGGTTCTTGGCGCAGATCGAAGAACTCATACAGATCGAGCAACAACTTCAGGCCCGCACGCTGGACAGCCTGAACGAAGGTGAACTGCGCCACATCAAGCGCAAGGGTTTCAGCGATCGCCGCCTGGCCAAGCTGATGCTCACGAACCAGCATGCCGTGCGCGAGCGCCGTCACGCCTTGGGTGTACGGCCGGTCTACAAGCGGGTGGACACCTGTGCTGCCGAGTTCGCCACGCAGACGGCCTACATGTACTCCACGTATGAAGAAGAGTGCGAGGCCGAGCCCACGACCCGCAAGAAGATCATGGTGCTGGGCGGCGGGCCCAACCGCATCGGCCAGGGCATCGAGTTCGACTACTGCTGCGTGCACGCCGCGCTGGCGATGCGGGAAGACGGCTACGAGACCATCATGGTCAACTGCAACCCTGAGACGGTGTCGACCGACTACGACACCAGCGACCGCCTCTACTTCGAGCCGGTGACGCTGGAAGACGTGCTGGAGATCGTCGCCAAAGAGCAGCCGCTGGGCGTCATCGTGCAGTACGGCGGCCAGACGCCACTGAAGCTGGCGCTCGATCTCGAACGCTGCGGCGTGCCCATCATCGGCACCAGTCCTGACAGCATCGACATGGCTGAAGACCGGGAGCGTTTCCAGAAGCTGCTGCATGAACTTGGCCTGAAGCAGCCACCCAACCGCACCGCCCGCACCGAAGAGCAGGCGCTGGTGCTGGCGCAGGAGATCGGCTACCCGCTGGTGGTGCGCCCGAGTTACGTGCTGGGCGGCCGCGCGATGGAGATCGTGCACGGCGATAAGGACCTGAACCGCTACATGCGCGAAGCCGTGCAGGTCAGCGAGAAGAGCCCGGTGCTGCTCGACCGCTTCCTGGACGACGCCATCGAGGTCGACGTCGACTGCATCGCCGACACCACCGGCGCGGTGATGATCGGCGCCATCATGGAACACGTCGAAGCCGCCGGCATCCACAGCGGCGACTCGGCCTGCTCGCTGCCGCCGTACACACTGAGCCAGGCGCTGCAAGACGAGATGCGCCGCCAGGCCACCGTGATGGCCAGGGCGCTGAAGGTGGTGGGACTGATGAACACGCAGTTCGCCGTGCAAGGCGAAGGCGAAAACGCGGTGGTCTACGTGCTGGAAGTGAACCCTCGTGCCAGCCGCACCGTGCCTTACGTGAGCAAGGCCACGGGGCAGTCGCTGGCCAAGATTGCGGCGCGCTGCATGGTCGGGCAGACACTGGCATCGCAGACCAGCGCCGACGGCCGTGCCCCGCGTGAGGTCGTCCCACCGTACTTCAGCATCAAGGAGTCGGTGTTCCCGTTCAACAAGTTCCCCGGCGTCGACCCCATCCTCGGGCCCGAGATGCGCAGCACGGGTGAGGTGATGGGCGTGGGCAAGACTTTCGGCGAAGCCATGCTCAAGAGCCAGCTCGGCGCAGGTTCGCGTCTTCCCGAGAAGGGAACGGTGGTCATCACCGTGAAGAACAGCGACAAGGCCCGTGCCATCGTCGTGGCGCGTGATCTGGTGGCGCTGGGCTACCAGGTGGTGGCCACCCGGGGCACCGCAGCGGCCTTCACCGAAGCCGGCATACCGGTGCGCGTGGTGAACAAGGTCAAGGATGGCCGGCCGCACATTGCCGACATGGTGAAAGCCGGCGAGATCCAGCTCGTCTACACCACGGTGGACGAAACGCGCACGGCGATTGCCGATTCACGCTACATCCGCACCGCGGCGCTGGCCCACCGCATCACCTACTACACCACCATGGCCGGCGCCGAAGCAGCCACCGAGGCCCTGAAACACCAGGACAGCTTGACGGTGGTCTCCTTGCAGGAGTTGCACACGCAATTGCAGTCCGAACTGCACTAGACTCACACTCTCGTTGTCCGCCGCAGGCCGCCTTACCAGGGGGTCCTGCGGCGGATTCACTTTCGCCTATTGCAAGTGGTTCTCATGGTCACCATCCCCCTCACGCGTCGCGGCGCCGAACTGCTGAAGAGCGAACTGCACCGGCTGAAGTCCGTGGAACGGCACGCCGTGATCCAGGCCATCAGCGAGGCGCGCGCTCAGGGCGATCTGTCCGAGAACGCCGAATACGAGGCCGCCAAGGACAAGCAGGGCTTCGTTGAGGGCCGCATCAAGGAGATCGAGTCCAAGCTCGCCGCGGCACAGGTCATTGAGCCCGGCACGCTGGACGCCGGGGGCAAGGTGGTTTTCGGCACGACGGTCGACCTTGAAGACGAAAGCAGCGGTGCCAAGGTCACCTACCAGATCGTCGGTGACGATGAGGCGGACCTGAAGCAGGGGCTGGTCTCCATCAGCAGCCCGATCGCGCGCGCACTGATCGGCAAGGAAGCGGGCGACGTGGCCGAGGTGCAAGCCCCGGGGGGCGTTCGCCGCTGGGAAATTGTGGACGTGCGCTACGTCTGATGCCGCTGCTGCTCGAGCGAACGCGGCTTCTGCTGCCCGGCTTGTGGGCTGGTTGGTTGTTGTGTGTAGCCCTGCTGGCCACGCCGGCGGTGTTTGCCCAGCTCAGCGGCGCAGAGGCTGGCCGCCTGGTAGGGCGCATGCTGGCGCAAGATGCCGACACGAGCCTGGCCTTCGGCGTGGTGCTGCTGACACTTGAACGGCTGGCTGCGCGCCAAGCTGTCCAGGCGGGTCGAGGGCCACAGTTCAGCATCGGCATGGTGCTGGCTTTGGGCGCCTTGTTCTGCACGGTCGCAGGTTACTTCGGCATCCTGCCTTTGATGCCCGCAGCTCGGGCGGGCGAGGGCAGCCTGAGTTTCGGCCAGTTGCATGCAACCAGCGCCGTGTTCTTCGTCGTCAAGGGGCTGCTGGTGCTGGCCCTCGCCTGGCGTGCCGCCGCCAGGCCAGCAGCTACTGCGCCTGCGCCTTCTTCTTGACGCTGGTGACGCGCTTCTTCACACGCTTGATGCTGCCGCCGGCGGTGACGCGTTCGTTGCCGAAGACCTTGACCTTCTTTACCGTGGCGCGGTGGTTGCCGCTCTTCGAGAAGCTGACCAGTTTCACGGTGCGCGGCCCCGGCTGGCGGTCTTCGCGAGGCGCGCTTTCTTTGGGCGGGATGGGCCGCCACAGCACCAGCAGCTTGCCGATGTGCTGAATGGGTGCCGCATCCAGCTTGTCGGCCAGCGTGGCCAACATGGCTTCGCGTGCCGGGCGGTCGTCGGAGAAGACCCGCACCTTGATCAGGCCGTGTGCGCTCAGCGCCGCGTCAATTTCCTTCTCGACGCCAGGCGTGAGCCCATCGCCGCCGATCATGACGACAGGGTCCAGGTGATGGGCTTCGGAGCGGTGCTCCTTGCGTTGGGCGGGGGAAAGCTGAATGGCGGTCATGGCCGTATTATCGGACGCGAATGAAGATCGACAGCAAGAGCAAGAAGATCAACAAGGCGTGGTTGCACGACCACGCCAACGACACCTACGTCAAGCTTGCTCAGCGCGAGGGCTACCGCGCACGCGCTGCTTACAAGCTGAAGGAGATCGATGAGCTGCTGCGCCTGTTCCGCCCCGGGCAGGTGGTGGTTGACCTGGGCGCTTCGCCCGGCGCCTGGAGCCAGTACCTGCGCCGCCGCTTCGCCCCGGAAGGCGCGGCGGCAGGTGCACTGCGCGGCACCATCATCGCTCTGGACCTGCTCGACTTCGAGCCCATCGAAGGTGTGCACTTCATCCAGGGCGACTTCCGCGAGGAAGCCGTGGCTCGGCAGTTGCACGACGCGCTTGGCGGCCAGCCGGTGGACGTGGTGATCTCAGACATGGCGCCCAACCTTTCGGGTATCGAGGTCACCGACACCGCACGCATCGAACATCTGGTGGAACTGGCCGTCGACTTTGCGGTCCACCACCTGCGCCCGGACGGCGCGTTGGTTTGCAAGTGTTTTCATGGCAGTGGTTACAACACCTTGACAACCCTTTTCCGGCATACCTTCCGCACTGTCAAGCCGATTAAACCCAAGGCCTCGCGCGACAAGTCGTCAGAGACCTTTCTGGTCGGCGTGGGACTGAAAGCCCGCTAACCTTCAATTCAGCCACGGTGCAAGCCTTCGCAGCCGTGCATCCGACACCCTTTTCACCCTGCAGCACAACGCCTTGCCAGACGCCCTCATACCCTTGACTGCCCTAGAATCGCCCCCACATACCGTGGAACGCGGCGCGTCGAATCCGACCCGTCGTGCCGCTGAACTGGAAAAGGAGCCGCGGTGAACAATCAATGGTTTTCGAAGGTCGCCGTGTGGTTGGTGATCGCTTTGGTGCTGTTCACTGTCTTCAAGCAGTTCGACCGCAGCACCACCCAAGGCAACCAAGTCGGCTACTCCGACTTTCTGGAAGAGGTGCGCGGCAAGCGTATCAAGTCCGTGACGCTGCAGGAAAGTCCGGGCGGCGGCACCGAGATTCTGGCCGTCACCTCGGACGACAAGCGTCTGCGCAGCACGGCGACCTACCTGGATCGCGGCCTGGTCGGGGACCTCATCTCTAACAACATCAAGTTCGACGTGCGTCCGCGCGAAGAGCCCAGCCTGCTGATGAGCATTTTGGTCAGCTGGGGTCCGATGCTTCTTCTGATCGGCGTCTGGATCTACTTCATGCGCCAGATGCAGGGCGGCGGCAAGGGCGGTGCCTTCAGCTTCGGCAAGAGCAAGGCGCGCATGCTGGACGAAGCCAACAACACCACCACCTTCCAGGACGTCGCCGGCTGCGACGAGGCCAAGGAAGAGGTGAAGGAGTTGGTGGACTTCCTCAAAGACCCGCAGAAGTTCCAGAAACTAGGCGGTCGCATCCCCCGTGGTGTCTTGCTGGTCGGGCCTCCTGGCACCGGCAAGACGCTCCTTGCCAAAGCCATCGCCGGCGAAGCCAAGGTGCCTTTCTTTGCGATCAGCGGCTCGGACTTCGTGGAAATGTTCGTGGGTGTCGGCGCTGCCCGGGTGCGCGACATGTTCGAGCAGGCGAAGAAAAGTTCGCCTTGCATCATCTTCATCGATGAAATCGACGCCGTCGGTCGCCACCGCGGCGCCGGTCTGGGCGGCGGCAACGATGAGCGCGAGCAGACC
>Ga0209591_10007667_pt1 | contig 11827 bp, 10 predicted proteins | sample MAT01_FD_187207 | JGI IMG/M metagenome (GOLD analysis project Ga0209591, IMG submission 187207) | Freshwater microbial communities from Lake Fryxell liftoff mats and glacier meltwater in Antarctica - MAT-01 (SPAdes) (version 2) | ecosystem: Environmental > Aquatic > Freshwater > Ice > Liftoff...
CGGCGCCGACATGTCGCCCAGTCCTTTGCAGGACATGGTGAACGCCGTTCCAACAATCAGGAGCAGGGATGCTGCAGAGGCTCGCGCGACCATGAGTCCGGGAGTGACCGTCGATTGCCGGGCCGCCCTTGCGTGCGACGAGGACATTGCTGGCAGGAACCGAGAGACGTTGTACAGCGCTACCCGAATGAGCGCGAGTTGATCCGTCCCGCAATTGTGTCGCTTGGGCATAGCGAGTCACTGTTCGCCGTCGTTCGCCGCTGACATCGCTACGTTCGTTTCATCGTGATCTCGTTGACAACAATCAACGGGGTTCATGTCATCCTTTCGAGCGATACCATGCGCCGTTCGCCAGAAACGCGACGGGGTTTGCCGTGTCGAGTGGGGCCGTGTCAGGATATGCTTGCGAAAGCCTGTATAGATCAATCGGAGGACTTGCTTCCACTGCGTCGCGAACTGAGTCGTGCGCGGCGTGGAGGCGACGATTGTGAATTCCGCGCTCATCAGGACGCCGCTCGGCGTCTTGTTCGACGCAGCGACGTGGCTTCCGCCGACAGGCCACGGCCAACGTCGTGGGGCCTACATAGGCACCGGATCGACCGTTTCCACAGACGTCATTCGCCGCATGATGTCGCGCAACGCCCCAATCCGTTGCACCGTGTAGGGTATCGTCTCCAAGCCGGCAGCGAACTTCAGCATGTAGGTATAGACCCCCACGAGGCTCCCAACCTGCAATGCGGCCTCCCCGACCTGCGTCGATACGATCAATGAGCCGGCGATGGCGAACAAGACCAGTAGCTCGGTGACTCCGAAGTTCCACGCCTCCTGATCGGACAGCCGCACCTGCCACCCACGCAGTTTTTCATAATGCCCGGAGATGCCCGCGGTGTCGCCGTCCTGAATGATGTCGACCTGCCGTTCCAGTTCGTCGTGATGCGCCACGTTCAGGCGGACTGTGCGACGTCCGTAGCCTCGTGCTATGATCATCACCGGCAAAAGCACGGCCAGGCAGATCCAGACAATCGTGTGGTTGTAGAAGTACAGCAAGACCAACGAGCCAACGACGTTGTACAGCGCCTCGACCACGTGGTTGAAGTCGTATTCAAGAAAGTCCACAATCTGACGGGCCAGCGTGGAATGCGCGCTGCGGCGTGACACCGTCGAGGTATTGCCAGGCCGTGTCATAAAGCTGGTAACGAACGACTGATAGACCGCCGAGAATGTTCGCGTATCAACCATGTGCCGCGCGCTACCAATGATCAGGAACACCAGGTGCGCAACGGAGAGCTCAATCAGTCCGCGATACGATTGCGACAAGAGCCCGTCGATCGCGCGACCCAGAAAGAACGGACGCAGCAAGCTCGCGGTCATCTCGAGCGCGAAGAGCGAGTAGGTGAAGGCAAGGCGGCCACGAAACGCCTGCAGCGCGAGCGCAAGCGGTGTGGTACTGGCGAGCGGGCGCATGCCTATTGCGTGCTTTCGAGTATCGTCGATCGCGCGTGACCGGGATCGCGCCGACGTTCCCGCCCGCTGATCGAATTGCCCTGCGTTCCTTGTATCTTCCTGCGACAGGCCACCACGCCACAGCGGCACGTGAACGACGCGCTCGCTTCGTTCATCGAAACGGCGTAGTCGATGGTCAGCTCTTCACCAATCGAAATGTCGCGTACGGCGACGACGTTGAGTCCGTCGAATGCAGTGTTCGGATCGCAGGAATGATTTTGCGGGGCCCAGGCGGTGGGGTCGGCATCCCAGAGGGCATACACCGAATTGCTCACCGGATAGGCATAGTGCGCGAAGACCGTGCGATCCTCCTCGCTCCACGTTTGGGCAACGTGTCGCCGCGTGACCAGCCGATGGGCGCGCCCTTCGCCAACGAACACGATCTCGCCAGAAGCAATGCAACGCGTCGCAACAATACCGTACCCGGCGACGTCACTGCCTTGCATGGCATACGGCAACACCGACCGGCGATGACGCGCGATCCCCTCGGCAATGATGGCCTCAGCGAAACCGCGTTTCCCCATGCCGTCGTACTCCAGGATGTAGTCGGCCGATCCTTCAAAGCCGTGGGCGTAAAACACCGAGCAGGTGAAGTTGACCTCGAGGAAGAACAGGGTGCCGGTGGCGTCGAGGCGAAAGTCCATGCGCGCATAGCCCACGCCATCGAACGCCTTGAAGATGCGTGTGGCGGCCTCTCGCAACTGCGCGGCCAGGGTGAGGTCGCTCACGGGGACGTTGGCGCGCGGATGCAGTTCGCTGGTCTTGAGCGCGTACGTCTTGAACTTCGGACCGGCGGGAAACTCGAACTCCACCGGCGTGAACGTGGTGCAGCGGCCGTGTCCCTCAGGATCGGCAACCATCAGAACCGTAAACTCCCGTCCGTCGATGTATTCCTCGATCAACACCTCGGAGTAGTCGGCCAGCAGCAGATTCACGCGCGCAGAGAGTGCATCGGCGTTGGTCACGAGCGAGCCGTCGTCAATGCCCAGGCTATCTCCGGCATGCGCGGGCTTCACAAACCACGGGGCGTTCAGTCCAGCAAACACGGACGGCAGGTCGGCTGCCGACCGCACAACCCGATGCGCCGGTGTGCGAACGCCGGCCGTGTGCGCCACGTACTTCATGAGCGGCTTGGACGGATCGTACAGCAGTGCGCTCGGACCGGTGTACGGCAGTCGCAGACGGTCGAGGGCCTCGATCACATCGATCGAAGGCACATCCCAGTCCAGATACCCTTCGCACAAGTTGATGAAGATGTCGTAGTTGACGCGCGCGCATCGCGCCAGTTGCTGATAGGTGGTGCGCTTGTCGAGAAAGACATGATCGACGGTATGCGCTGTCAGCAGTGCCGACAGATCACGCGGTGGATCATAATGGCGATAGTCCACCGACGACGACCGATAGTCCGGCTGCAACACGCAGATCTTCATGCCGAGAGCGACTGCGCCATACGGGACGACACGTCGCGTCGCAACGCGGCGTGCGCGCGTTGGGCCTCGGTAATGATGGTCTGAACGGCTGCATGAAACGGCACCTGCGCATATCGCAGAATGGCGCCAATCGATGTGTAGTCTTCATCCTCCGACAAGGCACACTGGGCGTTCACTTCAAGCACGAACAGCTCGCCCGTGTTGGCATCCATGCGCAGGTCCACCCGTCCGTATCCGTGACCGCCGACCGACGCGTACGCCGCCCAACTCACTGCTCGCAAGCGCTCGATGAGGTCACTCGGTGCGGGGGCATACTCCCACAGGTACGCGTTGTTCTCCAACGGCGTTTCCCGCTCGTAGATCTCCCAGAGGCGATCGAACGAGAGGAACTGCTGCGTAGGCGGAAGGCTGCTGTCGAAGACCCGTTCAACGGCGGGATAGATCGTGCACGAGGAGGGTTCGTGTGATGATCCGATCAGGAACACCGTAAACTCGCGACCAGCGACAAACCGCTCCGCAATCACGCCGCCGCCGGTAAGTCCCCACCCGCGATAGCCCTCGCGCAGAACATTCAGCTGCGTGCGCAGCGCATCCTCAGTGTGCACGACCGAATCGATCGTAATGCCCATGCTGCCCGCAGAAACAGCCGGCTTGAGGATCAGCGGTGTCCCGCACCGGTCGAACACCCCGGCGATTGCGGCACCATCGGTGATGTTTGCCCACGGCGCGGTAGGCACGTCTGCGTTGGCAAAGCACCGCTTCATGTCGATCTTCGACGTCGTGATGTCAAAGAAGCTGGCGTCAGCGCCGGTGTACACGACACCCAAGTCGTCGAGATAGCGCACCACCGAGATCCCGGGAACGCCGTTGTCCTCATCGCCATCGCACAAGTTGAACACGACGTGTATTCTGTCGCCGGTGGCGAGCAATCGATCGAGTACGTCGCGATAATCCTCTATCGTGACCAGCTGCCAAGTCCATTCGATATCGAGGATCGCGAAGGCCTTGCTGTACTCGGCCTTACTCTGACTGTAGTCGCTGTAGTACGCCAGGTTCGGGTCGTCACTGTCGATGTACGGGACGAGCACCGTGACGAGCACGGCGCTGTCGTCGTGAGCTGAACTCATAGGTCGCGGGCTTCGAGCATGGCACGTACGAATGGTGTGAGCGCGTAACGGGCGAGTTGCTGACGGGAGAATGTCGAAGCTCCATCGATGACGCTGAGGCAGTTCACCGAGCCACAGGCACAGGCGAACGGCCGCGTCATGGTCCACTCGGTGCTTGGGTACGCGTAGGTGAGCTCGCTGCCAGCAGCGATGGGTTCTAAGGCAATCAGCGCGAAGCGCACCAGATCAAAGGATGCGTTCGGGTCGCACGAGTGGTTGACGCACTCGAGAACATCCGGCGTAAGTACCAGGTGCACGTCATGGTCCAGTTGGATCGTCAGGTAGCTGGCTTCGGAAACACGTTGGCTGTCGGCAAACGAGGCGATCACGGCTCCCGACGGCAGGTCCATCGTCGTGCGTAGACAGCGCTGGCCAAGGTCCAGGCGCTCTTCGACCACCAACGCATCGACGTAGTCGTTGAGGGCAGGGGGCGCTGTGCGCGAGGAAGAACTCATGTGTGCTGTGACGCCTGGCATGGCCGCAAAGTTAAGAGGGATCGTCGAATCCGTCAGGAGGTCGCGAGCGCGATGTCAGGTGTGTCCACCTGCGGCGCCGGGTCGTCGGTGTTCACGGTTAGCCAGAGCAGGGCGGCGGCGAACGCGACGCCAGCCCAAAAGAGCAGGGTGCCGTTCCATCCCCACGCGTCGGACATGCGCGGCACCAGCCAGATGGACAGCACGCCGCCGAGGTTGCCCATCAGGTTGAGCAGTCCCGCGGCCGCGCCCGGATTGCGTGCGCCAATCACCGTCGCGGTCGTAAAGAACGGCGATTCGGCGCCGTTCAGACTGGCCGACGAAAGGCTCAATGCCGCAATGGCCAGGAAGGCGCCCGGCACCACGGCACCTGAGATCGCCATCGTCGTCGCGCTCATCAAGCAGGCCATCGCCGCACGTCGGCGCGCGCGACCTTCACCGACGCGTCGACCATAGCGGTCGGCCAAGGCACCGATCATTGGTCCGGAGACAAATCCTGCAGCGCTTGGAAGGCTGGCCCAGACGCCGCCGGCCAGCACCGTGAAGCCACGTCCTTCGGTGAGATAGCGAAAGAACCAGAAGACAAAGACGAAGAAGACGGCCGAGTGCAGAAGGTACGCCAGCGACAGACGACGCAAGCTGCTGTTGGCGGCAAGGCGACGTGTGTCGCGCATCAGGTCGGCTAGCGTGACCTTGGGGGTGGCGATGATGACGCGGCGGGGCATCATGACGAAGAACACAACAGCCGACGCAAGACCCAGCGCGCCGCTGACGAGGAATACGGCGCGCCAGCCGAACTGCAGCATGATGGGCGCCATGAGGATGGGCGCGATCGCCGAGCCCAGCGACGAGCTGGCCATGTGAAGCGCGTTGGCGCGCATTTGATGCTCGCGGGCCACGTATTGCGCGACGGCCATCGCGGCGACCGGAAAGACCGCCGCTTGCGCAACGCCGAGCAGCACGCGCGTACTGATCAGTGTTGCATCGGCTGCGGTTTCCGGCATGAGCCCGGTAACAAGCGAGGCGATTGCACCGCCACCGAGCGCCAGTGCGAGCGTCGTTCTCGCGCCGACCCGCTCCCCGAACATGCCGGCGGGGACTTGGGCAAGGGCGTAGCTGAGCTGAAAGGCCCACGCCGTGATGGCGCCCATGTCGGCCATCGACAGGCCGAGCGCGGGCGCCATGCGCTCCTGCGCGACGGTGATGTCGATGCGGACGAGATACGCCACGCCGGTTACGAGACACAGGAGCGCGACGACGCGCCAGCTCTGTTTCACCGCGAGCGTGAGCGAGCCGGCGCGCTAGGGAAATACATGGGACTAGTCTACTGCGCAGTTGGTGTTTTCGCCGAGCGCATCGAGGCGAAGCACGCACGAACCGAGATCGTGGCACTTCTGAGACGGGTGCGGCTATGTTTCAACAAGGGCGGTGTGCCATTGGGCGCGCCGGTGTCGCGCGCGGGTGGTCTCCGCTGCGCTCTTGCCGTCTTCCCGCCGACCATTCTGGAGGCGTCCAATGTTCCGTTCGCGCGTGCCGCTCATTGTTGCCGTTGCCCTGTTCTTCGGGCTGCTGTTCGGATTTCCCACGTTCAGCGGACTGCTCGCAGATTGGTGGTGGTTTCAGGAGGTGGGCTACGACGTGGTCTTCATCCGACAGCTGTCCATGCAGCTGGCGCTGTTCGTGGGTGCCGCGTTGCTCACGCTGGGTGTCCTGCTGCTCACGCTGCACATGACCCAACGCGGCCAACCCACAGGTCCGCTGGTGGTGCGATCGGGCGATTCGATTCCGCGTATTGAACTCCCGGCGGCGCTGACGCGCCTTGGCATCCCGATTGCTTTGGGGCTCAGCCTCTTTGCCGGTCTGATCGCGAGCGCGTGGTGGGAGACGGCACTGCAATGGTGGTACGGCGTGCCGTTCGGCCTCAGCGACCCCGTGCTGTCGCGCGACATCGGATTCTACGTGTTCACGCTGCCCGCACTCTCCACGCTGCTGGCAATGCTTTCGGCGCTGGCTACCGTTTCGCTGGTGCTCGCCCTCGCCGTGTATGTCCCGCGCGGTGACATTGCCGCGCGCCCTACAGGCGTGATCGTGAAGCGGCCTGCTGGCTTGCACGTGGCGGTGCTCATTGCGGTCATGCTGGTGCTGACGGCAGTGCGACTCTACGCGGTGGATGTTCCCGAGTTGCTGTTCTCCAACACCGGCCCACTCGTTGGCGCGAGCTACACCGATCTCCACGCCACACGCCCCGCCATATACCTGTCGGTCGTGCTGGCGCTTGGTGCCGCCGCCTTGGTGATCGTGGGCGGACTCCGCGAGCGTCTTCCACGGTTTGGGGGCATCGCGGTCGTAGGCTATCTGAGCGTGTCGCTGGTGGCGCGTGGCGTCTTCCCGCAGCTCATGCAGAAGTTCATCGTGGCACCCACGGAGCTTACGCGCGAACGACCGTACCTCGCGCATCACATTGCAGCGACACGACAGGCATGGGGCCTCGATAGCGTGGACACCCGTGAGTTGAACGGCGAGGCCACGCTCACCCTCGATGATCTCAAACGCAATGCCCCCACCATCGACAACGTGCGACTGTGGGATCGCGACCCGCTGCTGCAGACCTTTGGGCAGCTGCAGGAAATCCGCACGTACTACGACTTCGTGTCAGTGGACGACGACCGGTACTGGATTGACGGAAAGTACCGCCAAGTGCTGCTCTCACCGCGTGAACTGAATGTGGCCTCGCTGCCTACGCGCACGTTCATCAACGACCACCTCACGTTTACGCACGGTATGGGCCTGACACTCGGCCCGGTCAACCAGGTCACCGTGGAAGGGCTGCCGGTCTTGTTCATCAAGGACCTGCCCCCCGCGTCGAATGTGTCGCTCACGGTGACACGACCACAGATCTACTTTGGAGAGCTGAGCAATGACTGGGTGGTGACGGGCACGAACCAGCGGGAATTCGACCAGCCCTCCGGCGAGCAGAACGTATACCGGAGCTACGGCGGCATGGCTGGTGTCCGCGCTGGCGGCTTCTTGAAGCGCGTGGTGTTTGCCTCGGTATTCGCATCGTCGAACCTGCTGTTCTCCCAGGATATCAGCGATACGAGCCGTATTGTTTACTACCGGAACATCGTCACGCGCGCCCGGAAGGCTCTGCCGATGCTTGCGTTCGACCGCGATCCCTACATGGTGATCCGGACGGACGGGACGCTGGTGTGGATGTTGGATGCATACACCTCCACCAACCGGTATCCATACTCGCAGCGACTGGCCGACGGCACCACGTACATGCGCAACAGCGTGAAGGTGGTGATCGAAGCGTACGATGGGTCTATCCGCGCGTACGTGAGTGCGCCAACCGACCCCATCATCGCTACGTGGAAACGCATTACCCCGGACATCTTCCTGCCGCTCGACAGTATGCCGGCCGACCTGCAGGCGCATATGCGCTACCCCGATGAACTTTTCCGCGCGCAGTCCGCGCTGTACACGACGTATCACATGGACGCGCCCGACGATTTCTACCACCGCGAAGACCAGTGGCAGATTCCGTTCACCGATCAGAAGGAAGGCGCCGTGGCTTTCATGCGGCACATTGTGATGCGACTGCCCGACGAGAAGGACGCCGAGTTCATCTACATGGTGCCGTTCTCCCCGCGCGGCAAGGACAACCTTGCGGCGTGGATGGTGGCCCGAAACGACGGCGCCCACTACGGGAAGCTGCGCGTGTACCAGCTATCTCGCCAAAGCCTCGTGTTTGGACCGCGGCAAATCGAGAACCGCATCAATCAGAACACCGAGATCTCGCGCCAGGTGACGCTCTGGGACCAGCGCGGATCGACCGTGTTGCGCGGCGACCTGCTGGTGATTCCGATCGAGGAATCGCTGCTGTATGTGCAGCCGCTGTACCTGCAGGCCGACGGTGGGCGCATTCCCGAGCTCAAGCGGGTGGTGGTGGCCTACCAAAACCAGGTGGTGATGGAATCCACGCTGGATGGTGCGCTGACTACGCTGTTCGGAAGTTCCACCGGTGCGCGGGGCGCGCCGACCGTGCTCGCGACCGGCGACTCAACGACCAGGGTGCCGGTGATAGTAGACGCGAGCCTCCAACCACTGATCGACGAGGCCCGTCGCCACTATCAAAACGCCATCGAAGCGCAGCGTGAAGGAGACTGGGGGCGCTACGGTACCGAGATCAAGACACTTGGCCAGCTGCTGGAACGGCTGGGCAACCGACCGGCCGCCGCAACGCCAGAGCGTGTACCGCCTGCTCGGTGAGGATTGACTGAAGGGGCGGAGGTTGGTACGGCGAGCGCTTCACTGAAGCTCGACTCGAGCAATGTCCACTCGGAGAAGGATACCTATGAGTGACAACCACACTCATAGAAACTCGCCTTCCGAAAGATGACTCATTTATGGCGGCCACTTGGTCAGCGGCGCCGCGGCCTCGATGACTTGGATTTTCGAGCGGCACAACGCCGGAAGGTCCAACAGCAACATGGCGACACGATGGTTGATCGATGACTTCTTCGCCGCTGGCCATTGGTTCACGAACGCGGCTTGCGAAGTAACGCCCACCACCGAGTGTTGGAACCGGCGCAACGCGCTTTCGACCAACTTGAGGTCATCGAGATCGCGCGCTGCGCGCTGTCGCAGGTCGGCAATTTGCCCCACGAGGTTAATACTCTCCGACTCGTTCTGCAGCGGCAATGCCAAAGCGCTTCGTACGCCAGCCATCGTCTGGCCAGGTCGTTGCGCCTTGGCTGATACTGATGCCAACGCGGCTCGCTGCGCAATCAGGTTCGCTTTCAGTGACTGCGACTGTCGCTTCAGTCGCTCAAGCTGGGCTTGCAAATCGTCCAGTTGCTTCTTCGTGTCACCGCTAGCAAGCGCTGAAGCGAGGCCGAGCAGGTATTCAAGCGAGGCCTCGCTCTCCACCACAGATGGGACGGGCTGGCGTGCGCGTTGGCTCATCACGTTGGTGGCCTCATCGGCAAAGGAAACTCATCCGCCCAGGCGAACAGCAGCCGACCTTTCGGTGTGGGGATCGGGCGACCCAGTTCTTGCGCGGTCTCGATCCGCGCCGCGATGACTTCAGCCGCACGGACACTGGTGTCGGAACCTATGCGGCCGAATTGACAAGCAACCGCCGTTCGCGATCCGCGGCAAATGCAAAGACTGCGAGAAAGTCTTCGTGCTCCAGATCAGGAAAGTCCTCCAGAGTTTCCGCCTCACTCATGCCTGAAGCGAGATTGGAGAGCACGTCATCGACGGTGATGCGGAGCCCGCGAATGCAGGGCATTCCACTTCGTTTGCCGGGTTCGTTGGTGATACGGTCCGTGGCGTTCATCCTTAAAAGGCTATGCTGAATACTGTAAAGCGGCAAGACCCCGATGTTGGCCCACTGGATTTCGCACTCGGCGAGCGTGCGGTGCGACTACCGAACCTTAAACAGGCCGAGCCTTTTTGATGCGCTCGCTACGCCCCGCAAAGGTTGCGCCCCGTGTCACTGGTTGTTGTCTCCCCTAAGTTGCTCAGTCTACGTCAATCACCCGCTTGCCGAGCGGCGCAAAACACACGGCCGCCAGCCGGAAGTGTGCGAAGCCGAAGGGAATGCCGATGATCGTGACGCAGTAGCTGATGCCCGCGATGACATGCGCGATCCAGAGCCAGATCCCGGCGAAGATGATCCAGACGATGTTTGCGGCATCGGTGCCGATGATCGTCTGTTCACCCAGCGAACGCGCGTCGACCACGGTGCGGCCAAATGGCCAGGCGGCAAAGCCCGCGATGCGAAACGCTGCGAAGGCGAACGGAATCCCGACGACCGTGAGCGCAAGGACACCGCCCAGGAGCAGCCACGCCAGGCCGGCGAGGAAACCACCGCCGATCACGAAGTACAGGAGGTTGAGCAGGAGGGTCATGGCGGAAGCCCGCGTATGTTCTGAGAGAAAGCAGCGTAAGCGATGATCGCGCACGCCGGTACCTGCAATCTACGGGAAACACGGGTTGGGAGATTCGCCGTTGAATGTTGTATAGCCCGACTCTTACACTTCACCGCACATGACCACGCAGATCCTGACCACCGACGCCAGCGAGCGGCACGGCGACATCCTCGTCGTGGCGGCAACGTCGCACGAACTGGCCGCGCCCAACGGGTGGCGCAACGTCGTGTGTGGCGTGGGCCCTGTCGACGCGACGGCGGCCACGGCGGCAGCGATCGCGCGCCACGCACCACGCGCCGTGCTGCACGTGGGTATTGCCGGAGCACGACGAGCGAGGGCGCTTGCCCCCGGGTCGCTGGTAATCGGGACGGCGTCGCGCTATTGCGATCTGGAGATCCCGCCGCAGTGGGCGCCCAACACCGTGGCCGCGTCGCCGGAATTGCTGCGGGCTCTGCAAGACGCCGTGCCAGACGCCGTAGCGCTCACGATCGGCACGAGTGCACGCGTCGGTGGCACCAGCGACTGCGACGTGGAAGCGATGGAAGGGTTTGGGGTGTTACGCGCCGCACAACTCGCGGGGGTGCCGGCCATCGAAGTGCGCGCTATTTCCAACGAGATCGAAGAAAGCGATCGCGCGCGCTGGCATTTCGCGCTGGCCTTCGAAGCGATCATCCGCGCCACACCAACATTGGTTGTTGCGATACAGCGAGCGCTCGCCCATGCGTGAGCTCACCTTCGGCTACTCGCCGTGCCCCAACGATACGTTCGCCTTTCATGCGCTCACGCATGGGTTGATCGAGATGCCGTTTGCCATCACGCCGGTACTCCTCGATATCGAAGAGTTAAACCAGCGCGCGCATCGCGGCGAATATGATCTGACCAAGCTCAGTGTCGGGGCGTTCGCTGCCGTCGGCGATCGCTATCGCATGCTGCGAAGCGGCGCTGCGCTCGGCAAGGGCGTCGGACCACTGGTAGTCACGCGCACGCCCGGGTCACTGGCCGATGCGGTGCAAGGCCGCGTTGCCATTCCCGGCCTTGAGACGACAGCATTTCGGCTGTTGCGTCTCGCCGCGCCGTTGATCGGAACGGCGGTGGAGATGCGCTACGATACGATTCTGCGCGCAGTCGCGACCGGTGAGGTAGACGCCGGATTGATTATTCACGAAAGCCGGTTCACGTACGCCGAGCATGGCTTGCACCGCGCTGCAGATCTGGGCGACTGGTGGGAGCGTGAGACGGGGTTGCCGGTGCCGCTGGCCGGAATCTGTGCGCGCGCCGACCTGACCGACGAGATCGCGACGGCGGCACAGCGGGCG
>Ga0209591_10007668_pt1 | contig 11826 bp, 4 predicted proteins | sample MAT01_FD_187207 | JGI IMG/M metagenome (GOLD analysis project Ga0209591, IMG submission 187207) | Freshwater microbial communities from Lake Fryxell liftoff mats and glacier meltwater in Antarctica - MAT-01 (SPAdes) (version 2) | ecosystem: Environmental > Aquatic > Freshwater > Ice > Liftoff...
ATGTCCCTTAGTGTTTACGAACATGCAGCCGACTACCTAACTCCGCTTTTGGTTTGGGAACAGGTTATTAGCGATCGCGACTGGACGCATCTTGCAGTTGTCTATAACAATAAAACACCGGCTTTGTACGTGAACGGTGAACTGGTTAAAACCGGATTATCCAGTACCAAACCTAATATTCATCCTTCGGGTACGATTGGGGGCGGCGATTGGGGATATTTCTCAGGCACCATTGCCAATGTTCGTGTTTATCAACGGGCCCTATTGCCAATAGATCTGAAGCAGGTAATCGATGCTGATCAATTGGCGTTACCAGCCTACCGCAAAGGCCATCCAATCGGTTTTAGCCTATTCGATGAAAACCAAAACTATGTCCTTTATATCAGCGATGACCCAAAAGCCGATCATGCCCTGAACCTGGAGTTGAAGAATACGTCAAGTCAAGCTATTCAATTTCAATCGGGTCAGGCAACGGTAGCCGCGTTAAATAATTATCACTTTGAGTTGGTGTTTCGGATCGGTACCTTATCTGCCCAAACGCTGATGGCACTACGTCAAAACAAAGCAACGGTACTCAAAGATCCAGATCAATGGGATCTGTTTGTGCCTCCAGAAGATCCGTCCAAGCAATCGGTTTCACTATATTTTCTCTACAAAGGAACCGATCAGGTTTTTAATCAGAACGAATCGCGTTTGCTTACCCTCCAAAAGATGAGTGCGGCAGCGGGCAGCGGCACGCGGGGAACGCAGGTTGAACTGAAGCTAAATCAACTGGTCTATGTAGATGATATCGGTGATGCTACCCCGCCCCCGATTACAGGCAGTCGGGTGCAGCAGCTTCAGATTACCAACCAGAGCGGGCGCAAGTCGATTCCGCTGCATGTGGGGTTCATTGGGAGCAATCGAATTTTGAATGATGGTAGCCCATCCAAAACCCCTTTAAGGTTGCGAATCACAAACACATCAAAAGAACCAATTTCTCTGAAAGCGGCTAGTTTTACGCTTTCATTTGATATTGGAGACGAAGGAAAAGAGTGGGCGATCGCGACTGACGCTGATTTAAAACCAACAATTACAGCGATCTACCCTGATGGCACTCAAAAAGAGATTACCGATGTCACAAGAAAGCAGGGAGTTTCTCCAGCTTGGACTATTGGAAATGCTACTTTACCGATTCAGCAATTGGGAGCTGGCCAACATATTGAAGTAAGCATAGCTGGCATTAAAACGACACATCCCACGGGCTATACAAACTTATATATTAATTACAGTGTTCCAGGCTATTGGGATGGACAGTTTGTTTGCCTAATCGAAAAGGCTCCGCTGCTGTTCTACGATGCCAGCAAAACTGCCCATAGAGTTGGCATTGGTAATCCCAATCCCCAAAATCTACTGCATATTGGGTCGGGAGAGAGTACTATTACTTCCAATCGGGTCAGTGTCGTGATCGCCACTAAAGCAACAGACACTGGCATAGCAATTGCTCAGCAAGGTGGCAATCTCGGTGCTGTAAATCTTCTGTTGCAGGCATCAACCGCTGGGGGCTACATTGGCACTACATCCAATCATCCTTTGGTCTTGAGAACAAATGATGCCGATCGGCTCGTAGTTAACAACGATGGTAATGTCATCATCCACAAAGACTTACAGATCAAAGGCGACATTAAACTAGGAGATGGTGGTAACTTGTTTGCATGGGCGACTAGCCAGAAGGTGAGGATTGTGATGGGGTCTGTCGAAAGAGATGGAAAGCCGAATGGTACAGGGTTTATCTCTGAACGAACGGGTGTAGGGCAATATAGTTTGAAATTCACTCCGGCTTTTAGTCAAACTCCAGTTATCTTGACAGGTGCTGGCGAAAAGGCGTTGCCAATTGTGTACCCAAACGTCTGGGGAGATGATTGCATTTTGATCTATTGTCGAAATTTATTTGATAACCCAGTTAAAGATCAGCCAACCGATGCTCGGTTTTATTTTTTAGCAATTGGTTCTTAGTTTAGTAAAGTTAGGTACACGAAGCGATGAACTTGTCGGGTCTAAAGAAAAAGTTTCTAGTTTTGGAACTTGAGGGAGAATAAAAGAGCTTATGTGCTTTTTAGAAAAGACTTACGAATGGATACCAGCACTGAAGACAGCACTGGAGAAAGAGCCCGAAGATTTTTTGACACTTTGCACACAAATTTCTGAATTCTTGAAAAATGACGCAAAAAGATTCGATTGTTTTCGTAGCCTAAACAACGAGATGTTGAAGCAGCTGAATGTTCAAGAAAAAGGTATTTTGGATAATCCTGGAAGGTTAAACGAAATTATAGAAGCAGTTAAAGATCCTGACAACAGAAATTCAGAAATTAAAAAAATTACTACGCACCTCTTATCGGATGTTTTGAGTGCAAACGAGGCTAAGTGCAAGTTTTCTCTATTTCCAAAAGGTGTACGTCCTCATGGACAAACTACAACTTATCTAGGATTTGTTGAGCCGGATTTGTTTCGAGCAGAGCTAACAAAAGGTCGGCAGTGGAAGGACCCTACGGTTCCTGTTGCCCATGGAGAATTTACCCATCGTATTCAGTGGTATATGATTACTACAACACTCCAACTTCCTCAAGGGGATTGGACTGCATTCTATAAATGGATAGGAACTATTAAGCATGTGAGCGATGAGAGGTTAATAGAATACATGACAAATGAATTTAAGGCATTTAGTGAATGGGTTGAGGAAGATACAGAAAATACAGATATCACTCAGAAATTTGGAGAGGTGAAAGCTTTTTTGCCATGCTTAAAAGGTATCGGCTTGGCATCTAAGAATGCCAAACTCATAGGAAAAATTTCAGAATTGTTTGAGGGTTTTGATTTTTCAGTAAAAACTGGCGATGATAGTGAGCCACAATCCAAGCAACAATACATTGCTCAATTAGCATCATCGATGCTCGATGATTCTGCTAAGTCAATATTTAAGGAGACTCAAGGCTTTAGGGCATGTCCAACTGTAGAAGAAAAAGAAAAAGAAAAATGGTGGAATCTTGGTTTTTGGGATGCATTAGTGGATCGAAATCCGAGCCGTGACCCTTATGCATTTGGGCCATACAATACAGACGATGAGCTAGACTTTCGGGCACCGGAAAATCTAGCACCTTACCTGGTAAACAAAGTTCAAGACTGTGCCCTACTACAGGCATTCTTAGAAGGTCGAGCAAAAAAAAGAACTAGTCAAGGTAAATATCCATTTATGCAGACGGGGAATTACCTGGCACGCAAGTTATATAATTTGCCATTGATCAAATTGGATGAAAAAAGACAAAAGATACTTGCACTACTTCTTGCATTAGAAGATCATCATGGAGCTGGTTCAGGATGGTCTGCGTTTGGTCAAATACCAATACTTGAACCATCAGCAGGAAATAAAGTAAACATACCAGAACCACTTGAGGAAACTAAACAAGTCTTGAAAGACACCTATAAAACTTATTCTGGTGCCTACAAAAAATATATCTTAATTGCTGCGCTAAAAGAACTTTTGTGAATGCTACCTAAGTCAAATTTTCAGTGGGATGATTCATGTTGTCGTGATTGGCGGTAAAGCTTTTATTGATTTTACAAACTCCTTTTAACACTTTCTAGTAAAGAGTGACGCCTATGAAATTTCCGACTATTCAGCAAGTATTAACAGCTAAAAATAATCAGATTAGCATCGGATCTGAGCCATTAAACCATGCTGGTTTTACTGAGGGCATTATTAATAAATATTTTGATGGGAAAGCAATTCTCATTATTCCCTCGCAGCCTCCTGAGAGCGATGACAAATCGAAGATAACCATTCGAGGTAAATCGGCTTTTCCACTTCTCCACTTAGATACGTCTGCCAACCTTCCCGATGTTTTAGCAATATTTGAGTTGAAAGATATTGCGGCCAACGGGGAAGGAACTTTAAGCGTTACCTTGAAATATACATTGCCCAAAAGCTGGCAATTTTCTCAGAGTTTTCCTAACCTACCGTTTATCTTTGATCTTGGGGTTGGGCTAGATGGAGAACGACGTTCTCTGCTCAACTATCTAAAATTATTAGAAACCAATGATCACCTAAACCTGGATGCCTGCTTTATTCTCACCACTGAACCCCATCAGGATCAGCAATATCATGTCACTGTTGAACCTGGACTCAACTTTGTCGGCAGATGGGATGCCGCTGGAATGCTGGGTGTTTTAGAAAACCTTTTGCCTCATGGCTCCAATCAACTAATTTTATTTGGGCCAATTGTTCTATCCTCAAATTCTCCCCAACCAGCCCTTACAGCAGGACAATCCCCCTGGGATGTGCAGCCCACTGCTCCCGGCATCCATCTGCAGGCCCAATTAGGCACAACACCCCAATTTGGTAAAACTATCCAGTTTGGCGAGGTTTTATGTAAGTTATATAGCCCAATAACAGGGGACTGGTTGATGGAAAATCCAACCTATCAACCGGCTTTAGCTTACCTATGTGACAGTAGTATTCCAAGTGCGCATTTAGGCGCAGGCTTAGTAGCAAAAAAACAGCTAGGCGAAGATAGTTTGTTGGTTGGTGCTCGATTTCAAGGGGCTTCTGTTACTAATTTAGTTGCGCTTACAGAGTTGGCAGGTGGTGAGTTTGCTTCTGGATTGCCCTCACCTGTAGTTAAGTATCTCAGTAGTACTAGCCTTGGTGATCTCCAATTGGAGTACGCAGCAGCAATGTTGGTGCCTAGTGGGACTTCTTACAGCGTAGCCTATAGCTACTTCAGCTTAGGACTGCCCAACTTCAATTGGACAATCTTTCAGGATGTCTTGAAGATTGACAGTATTTGGACTGAAATTATTGTCTTTAGTCCATTTACGCCAGAACAGCGGAGCATTGCGGGCACCATGATTGGCGTGGCAGAGGTGCTTGGCCTGAAATTACAGGTAATTGTTGAACTGCCCGATACGTTTATCTCTGCCAAGCAGCTTGAAGATAAAACTATTCCCTTAAAAGCCTTTTTTCACAAATACTTACCTGGTGTTCCGCCTCCTAGTAGTGACTTGGTGATTGAGCGGTTAATGATTGTTGCTAAACCAGGCGCTTACTATACATTTTCATTGGCGATCGCCGGATCACCCCAGTGGGAAATTAATGTTGGCTCTCAGGCAATTGTTCTAGAGAATATAGCGTTTTCCCTATCCAAAGATATTAATGTTAGTGGTTCCATTGCTGCTCTAATTAAACTGGAGAAACTGACTGAACCTACAAGTCCAGGCGGTGAAAAACAGGATCTAGATATCTATGTATATGCTGCTTTATCGACTGCTGCTGGTGCCAGTTGGCAATTTGAGGGAAGCACTGGGCAGGGGCAAACTATCCCTATCGGCAACCTGATTCAGTGGATCAAAGATAGATTTGATACCACTCCTTTACCGACGTCGATCGCACGTTGCACGATCCAAAATCTCAAAATTGCTTTCAATACCCAAAGCAAAGATTTCACTTTTATCTGCCAAGGGACAGTGCCCTTGCCAGATATGGATACCGCGATCGCTGGTACTGTCATCATTGACATTAAACATCAACAGGACGGTTCTTTCACCAAGCAATTTGGCGGCACCCTCGTTATTGATGCGCTAGAATTTGCGCTGATCTTTGAAGCTGCTAGTAAAGCAGATAAAGCAACTTCTAAAACCTTTGTTGCCGCTTACCACGATCCCAAAGGGCGAGCAATTGCGATCGATCCTCTGATCAACAAAATCTTTCAGACTACGGCTACAACTGGGCTGACTCTGGCCGTCAAGGATGCCCTCTTTGCCTACCAGAGCCAAACCAACGCTCCTACGTCCCCCGACTCGACTCCAACAGAAGCTACACCTCAATCTGTATCTACATCCAACTATCTGCTTGGCATCGATATCGAGGCTGGACTCAACCTTTCTACTCTAAAGCTCCCCGATCTGCCTCTGATTGGTGCCGCTTTCTCGCCCGATCAAAACCTCAAATTGGCTCTTCAGGTTTTCTATGCCCACGGCGAATTTAGCACGACAGCCGTCAGCAACCTCAACAGCCTGAACAGCCAAGGACTCCGCCTGCCCCCACAGGACATTAAAGCAGGGTTATCCTTGACCGCTTTGCTGCGCGTTGGGCAGGACGTTAAACCCTTGAGTTTACCGATTGGCTTCGGCGGAGACGGTCTGGTCAATGCTGCCCCATCTTCGTCTACAACTGCTACTTCAACCAGCAGTTCTCCACCCACCGAAACCGCCAATTCAACTCAATCCAGTGCCAATGTCACCGCTGCGGACAGCACTCAATGGCTCAAAATCCAGAAAACCTTTGGCCCCATCCATGTCGAACGGGTTGGAGTTGGCTATCAAGAGAGCAAGATCCAGTGTTTACTCGATGCTGACCTCACTGCCGCCGGACTTACCCTTTCGTTAGACGGCTTAGGAGCAGAATTTGCTCTCAGTGATCTGACAGCCAAGACATTTAATCCCACCTTTCATCTTGACGGCATCGGCATCGACTACCGCAACGGCCCCCTTGAAATCGGCGGCGCATTTCTCAAACACACAGTCACGCCCGCCCAGAAACCCGGCGAACCTGCTCCCACGCCCTACACCAGCTACGCGGGGCTGGCTGTCATTCGCACCGAAAAACTCACCCTCTCTGCGATCGGCTCCTACGCTGCGCCGAATGGTCGCGATCCGTCCCTGTTCATTTACGCCGTCCTCAACTACCCCCTCGGCGGCCCCTCCTTCTTCTTCATCACAGGATTTGCCGCAGGTTTCGGCTACAACCGTGCCCTCGCCATCCCTAGCATCGACGACATTGCCACCTTCCCCCTGGTCGCCGAAGCCACTAGAGGCGATGCTCCAGCCTTACCACAATCCGGATCGCCAACTGCCCTAGCAGACACCATTACTACCGAATTGCAAAAATTAGAGAACTATATTTCTCCCTCAGTGGGTGACATCTTCATCGCCGCTGGTATCAAATTCACCACCTTCAAGCAAGTCACCTCCTTTGCGCTGCTCATTGTCAAATTTGGGCAACGGTTCGAGATCGACCTATTAGGACTCTCCACTTTAGTTGCTCCACCCTCTGAAGTTGGCGGTGAACCCGTCGCCGAAGCCCAACTCGCCCTCAAAGCCACCTTCATCCCTGACGAGGGCTTATTAAGCATTCAGGCCCAACTCACCCCCAACTCCTACATTCTCTCTAGAGCCTGCCACTTAACAGGCGGCTTCGCCTTCTTTAGTTGGTTCAAAGATCACCCTAGCGGAGCCAAAGCTGGAGATTTTGTCATCACCTTGGGGGGCTACCATCCTAAATTCGACGTTCCCAAACACTATCCGATTGTCCCCCGCCTAGGCATCAACTGGCAGGTCAACAAACCCACAGATCCCTACGAACTTCTAATCAAAGGGCAGGCATACTTTGCCCTCACTGCTCCAGCCATCATGGTAGGTGGCCACCTCGAAGCTACCTGGAGCAGCGGTGCACTAAGAGCCTGGTTCAAAGCAGGGGCAGATTTCCTCATCACCTGGCAACCCTACCACTACGATGCCTCCTTCTATGTCGATATTGGAGCCTCTTACACCTTCGAGCTCTTTGGCACCCACACTATTACTGTAGAATTGGGAGCCGATCTCCACATTTGGGGACCTGAGTTTGCCGGCTCCGCCACGCTCCATCTATGGATTATTTCCTTCACGGTCAATTTTGGCAGTGGGTCACCCCAGAGGCTAATCCCGATCACCTGGGCAAACTTCAAGACCTCTTTTTTGCCAGAAGCTACCCAAATTGTCAGCATCAATGTGCAAGCGGGACTGATCCGCCAGATCAAACCAGAAAATAACCAACCCGCATGTTGGAACGTCAATCCCAAAGAGTTCGTATTTGCCACAAATTCAGTGGTTCCCAGTAACGAAGCTTACCTGGCTAACAAAAGCGACCCTACCGCAAAACCAACTAAGCTTTCTATCGGTACTACTCAAACAGAGTTAGCCGTTGCTCCCGTTGGCATTGAGTCGAGCGTCACATCCAAACAAATAATTACCATTGCCTATGAAGGCATTGATGTTTCCGCTCTATTTGAGTTTGTCCCAATCTTAAAAGCAGTCCCAGCGGGATTATGGGGTAAACCCAATCTAACCGCAGACAAACAATTCCTGAACCCTCCCAGTTTGAATGGAGAGCGGCTACTAGAAAACACCCTGGCTGGGTTTGAAATCAAACCTGCAAAACCTGTCAAAGACCCTGACCACTCAGCCTGGATTGCTTCTGACGCTCTTCAGTATGCAACTGAATTGATTCCAAATGCCTATGACTGGCAAGACTTTCAGTTAGTTGACTTACAGGGAAAAGCAGCCTGGGAAGCTGCCAACCAGACGACAGTTGCCAACTCGGCACGAGATGAGTTGCTGCAAGCCCTAGGTTGGGGCAGTTCGGAAATTGATTTTGGTCAGCCTATTGATCAAGGCACGTTAGTCACAGCATAAATAGTTCAGCACGGGTGATACTCCAGGGAAGCACAATGGCAAAAGACACTCAGAATAATGCAGCGGACAGCAAGATTGAGTTTATTCAAAGTCACCGACCGACCCTAAGTCCGGGCAATTACACAGTCACGGTTACCCAAGAAATTGAGGCTAAAAATCAGCCACTAGCAGCGCGGAATTTCTCTGAAAAATTTCCAGCCGCAATTCTCAACTTTTCCATTTCAGGGCCTCGTTTCACCCTTAGCCCCCAGGATATTCAGGCGATCTTTCCCCCAGCCGGAAGCTTGGGCGATCATGCCAATGTATTGCCCCATATCATCCTTAACCGCAGCACTCTACCCTGGGAACGCAGTACTGATTTAGTGAATCAGGAGACCTCTTGGTTAGCTCTGCTTCTGTTCGAGGAAGAAGAGGTCAAGACTCAAGTTACCGTTCATTCCTTAACGGTGGCAGACCTAAGGCAGAGTGGTGATAAATTTCCACAATGGCAGCAGGAACTGGGAGATCATGGAGAAGATACTCTGACGGTGATTGATGTTGATAAAACACTTTTACAAGCAATTTGCCCAACCAAAACAGACCTTCAATTATTGGCTCATGTACGACAAACCCAAGAGCCAAACGGGAAATCAGCAGGTGATGAAGTTGCTGTAATTATCTGCAACAGATTACCGAAAGTTGGACAAATGAGTATAGTGCATCTGGTTTCTATGGAAGGGCGCTATCCTCGGCAGGCTCATGAGTTTCACTATCCTGAAACTGAGGATAAGGTGCGTCTTGTTAGTCTGACGAATTGGCAGTTTAGCTGTGTTGATCAGCGGCAAAACTTTAAGGGGTTGCTGATGCACCTCAACCACCAGCTACTCTTTAACATTCTGGATGTGAATGAGAAAAGCACAATTAGCAATGACTTAACACAGGGGCAAATCCCACTCCCTTTAATCCAGGCTTTTGCGCAAAACAAGCCTTCCCTAGATATGTCTGAAGTGACGATCGACTGTGTGCGATGGAAAATTACACACAACACTGGTTACTACTTAATTACTCAGCCACCGGTTAGTCAGCCGCGACCGAGTTATAACGTTTATAACCAGGCTGGAAGGTGGCTATTCAAATTAGACTCAGTACCTGCAAAAGTTGTTTCTGAAGACCTCAGTAAGAAATTACATATCCCACAGAATATTCCGATTGAGTCAATTGAACCTTTAGAACAGGATCACTGGTGGATTAACACCAATCAGTACTTAGTTGCCAAAGAGGCCAACCGACTTTACGTCTACCATCTCGATCCCGATCGCTTCAGTACTCTCAGGTTACCACCCCTCAACAATGCTGAGCCAGTTACTAATGCGGCTGAATCCTATCTCAAGATGGGCTGCGTTCCCCTTAGCCATGCCATGCGCCAGGGAAATAAGACTGTTTCTTGGTATCACGGACCGCTTGTACCCGGAGGTAACACCACGGCAAAGGACTTTCTTCCCGTTCGCTCGGCTGACGACTTGGTACTCTACAACTCTGACTATGGCATGTTTGATGTCTCCTACTCTGCTGCTTGGGAGCTGGGGCGATTACTGGCGATCCAAAGTAAAAGCTTTTCTGTCAGCCTCTATAACTGGAAGCGCACCCATGCCCAAATGAGTAAAGACGCTGAACAGCAATTAAACCATCTCCCCCTGGATGCCTCCTCTGCGGCCTTAGACCTTCCCCAAGCAGTCAGCAGCTGGTTTGAGCACCTCGCTCTGCTAGAAGGCGTGCCATTTAACTATCTTGTCCCCGACGAACGACTCCTGCCCGCAGAATCGATTCGTTTCTTTCAGCTCGACCCGAGGTGGATGGAATGTCTGGTAGATGGTGCTTTTAGTATTGGTCGAGTATCAGCAACAAACCATCAGCAGGATGCATCACACCGCAACAAGGGTTCTATTAATGTCTCCTTACCGGCACAAGTTAGTGGGTTTTTACTGCGATCTGACGTTGTTGCAGGGTGGCCAGGATTGCAAGTAGACGGATATGCTGAAGCTGTTTCTGACACTAGCTCTGTTGATCAGACAAAAAAATTACAACGATTACGAATGGCATCTCTGTCGAAGAATGTTCTAATTTGTCTATTTGATGGAATTGTAAAAACAGTCGATCTACACTTGAAACCAGAAACCTTACATTTCGGTTTAGATAGGCTTGACAAGGTCTTTTCTAAAAAGCTGAGAAATCGTCAGGGACAAGATAATGGTCAAGCTATTTCTATTTCTTGGAAAGATGAAGCCCGTCGAGCCATAAATCTGGCTAGCATGGCTAGTGAGATGCAAACAGAATTGCAGAAAATAGAACCATCGAAATGGACTGCGTTCACCTCAGCCGAGTTTGCTTTGGAAATGATTGAGGGGGTTGAGAAAGTTCGATTTAGCCAAAAGACTCAATGAAAAAATGTGCCCTAATCCCTTTGTGCCAGTGGAAGGGGCGGAATGTGGGCGAACCACGATTCGGTTTTGAAAAATTTACGACATCAGCACAGACCCTTGGCAGGCGATCGCCACCATTTTGGCTGGCTGTAGAGGATGTCGAAATGGAGAGGACGAGTAGGGTATGGTAGGACATTGAGCGGCGCGAAACGGGTTTGCACAACTCCAGAATGTGGAAAGGTGGCGATCGCTCGTGGGTTTTGCAACACCTGCTATCACCGCTGGTGGATGACCCAGACCAATAGCCTCACGGCAGTTGTGGCGCATGGAGATCCCAATCCACAGAAACTATTGCAGCATCAAGAGCGCAATCGCCATTATCGACAGCAGCAGCCCCAAAAGGTACGAGATAGTGTCAAGCGTTATAGCGCGTCGGATGCGGGGCAGGCAGCACGGCAGCGCGCAAACGCACGAAGCAAAGCCTGGGAAAAAACCATTCGATTCATCAACCAGGAAGATCCAGAGGCGATCGCTCAGCGATTTCCATTTCTAGCCCCCTATCTCGATACAGTCCTGAAAGGCCGTCCCTTTTCTCGACGCTCAATTCGCGAGTCACTCCCGGCAGATCAGATAGAACGTCTCCGGCGAAATTCCATTGATTTGCGGTAGTGCCCTGGTGGCCAGCAGTTGGCTAAATTGTCATGAAACTGGCAGAAATTTGGCAGAAAGAAAACTAGCGATCGCCACATAGTCAGTAGAGCAAGATAATGAGACGATCGCGCACTTCCTTCACACGGAAGGGGTCACTGGTTCGAATCCAGTATCGCCCATTTCTGATAAAAGAGCCTGAAACTGTTTCCTAGCAACCCTGTAAGCGTTGCAGAAGGGGACAGCTTTGAGCTGAGGAGTCGTTCTATTTAAGAACGATTAGGAACCAAGTCGT
>Ga0209591_10007672_pt1 | contig 11818 bp, 10 predicted proteins | sample MAT01_FD_187207 | JGI IMG/M metagenome (GOLD analysis project Ga0209591, IMG submission 187207) | Freshwater microbial communities from Lake Fryxell liftoff mats and glacier meltwater in Antarctica - MAT-01 (SPAdes) (version 2) | ecosystem: Environmental > Aquatic > Freshwater > Ice > Liftoff...
CTCCCAGCGGCGCAACATGCGTAACCAGCGGGCGCAGATCAAAGACACCCTGGTGGATCAAACGAATGGCGGGCGGGAAGGGATCGCGCAGTTGTGACGACGGCGAGGAGTTGACCACCGTAAAACCGCCGCCGTGCCATTTGGTCGGATCAAAGGTGGCCGTGTCGCCTTTAATCCAGCCAAAGAGGTTGATCAAGCCCCCGCGCTTGACGATATCGGTCGCCAGATCCAGCCCCGCCTGGTTGCCAGAAGTATCGACGACGACGTCAAACTCACGTTTTTTCAAGCTCTGGGCGAGTTCGGCTTTATCGATCTGAGCGGCGTTAAAAGTTTCGGACACGCCCAATGTCTGGGCCAAATTGAGTCGGTCCTGGACCACATCCACGGCGACAAGTTCGCCTGTCGGCATGTGCAGCAAGCCTTGCAAAATCAATAAGCCCATAAAGCCCGTCCCGATCACAGCCACGCGGTCACCAGGACGCAAGCGACAGTGATCGAGACCCGTCACCGCACAGGAGACCGGCTCGACGACCCAAAATTCATCGGCCAGCTCCGACTCGGGGATTTTGTAGACGCGCGTGGCCGACAAATTGCGCAACGTCGCAAAGCCGCCACCCGCCACCCGGTCGCCTTCTTTGAGGCTCGTCACGCCACTCCCCACTTTGGTCACATAGCCAATGCCTTCGTGGCCGGGCGGAGCCATCGGGTGCATACGGTTGCCCAGTTTGGCGGTCACAATATCCCACGAACAGATGCCACATGCGCCGCCCTGCACCTGCACTTCATTGTCCTTTGGATCACCAATCACTACGTCGATTAGATCGATACTGCCGTCATCCAGATAGCGAATTGTGTTTGCGTTCATTGTGCGTAATTTCCTCCACTACGATAGCTACTTGTGCGCTTGCCCGGTCCCCCTCGCTACTTACACTGTATTGACGCAGGGAGCAAAATTACCAGCCAAGGATTGCACCCACAGCGGGCGCGCAAGACGACTGGTAGGAAGAATTAACCAGAAGATTGTACTATAAAACTATCGGCAAGGGTAGTGAAGTTTAATCGGTGGTCGTGGATAGAGCCATAAATTTGAAACAAAATAGTCGCCCTACCCGATTGTTTGACGCAGGAAAGACAACCGGATAAAATTGGCGTTATGCAAAAACTACCGATCGGCATCCAGCACTTCAACCTTCTCCGCCAAGAGGGCTATCTCTATGTCGATAAGACGCAACAGATCCACACCCTGATCAATGCGGGCACATTTTTGTTCCTGTCGCGCCCGCGTCGTTTTGGTAAATCGTTGCTTACCACCACCCTGCGTGAGCTTTACCTTGGCAACCGAGCGCTCTTCCAGGGTTTGTGGATCGAAGATCAGATCGATTGGCAGCCGCGCCCAGTGATTTTGCTCAACTTTAACGATTTAGATTACTTGGAACAGACATTGGCGGAAGCCTTAACCAAGCAGATGGACCGGATTGCGGCTGAATACCAATTCACGCTCCAGGCTGAACAGTACAAAGAGCGATTCCAAGAGTTGTTTACTTTGCCCTGTTGACCGGGGTCTCCAAATATGGCAAGATTTCGCTCTTTTCTGATCTCAATAATCTGATCGATATTACAATGGATCGGCGCTTTGCCACCCTGCTTGGATACACGCAGACAGAGTTGGAACACTACTTTGCCGACTATATCGACCGCCTGGCTACCACCTTTGCGCTTGAGCGGGGAGAAATGTTGGGCTGGATCAAATATTGGTACAACGGCTATTCGTGGGATGGCGTCCATCAGGTCTATGTCTCCTTTTCCACCCTGCTCTTTCTAGAGCGCCGTTAACCAAATAAACTCGGCTCAACCGGATTTCATGTGGCTGACAGCATCGGATAAATCCGACGCCTGCTATAACAAACCTGCTTCGCGCCCGGTGGCGGGTGCCCATTGGGCGCGCCCTTGGGCGAGGTTTCCCGTAGCAGCGGGTGCCCACCGGGCGCGTTTCAACGGTGGGCGTTAACCCCTGCCGGGAGCCCTTTGGGCGCGGTTGAGCCACAAAAATCTGCCCAAACCGTGTATATACACAAAAAGAGGCAACCATGAGTCACCCGTTTGGCGATCGCTTAAGTCAACATCTGCACCGTAAACATGGCTTGAGCCAATCCAAGCTGGCCGCCGGCATCCTGCAGGATCCGTCGATCATCGGCAAGATGTGTAAGGGCCAGCGGCTCAGCGGCCCCCAAGCGCGCGAGCGGATACTGGCGATCATCAACTGGCTGCGCGAACAGACCGTGCTGGAAACGCTAAGCGAAGCCAACCAATTGTTGGCCTCAGCGGGGATGGTGGCATTGCGCGCAGGTGAGCCTGCCGAACAAGTGCTTCTGCAGCAGTTACGTGCGCAATCCATCCCGTCACTCACCCCTGTTACAGCGGCGATCCGGCGCACAAATCTGCCCGCACCGCTCACCAGCTTTGTTGGACGGATCCAAGAAACGGCTGAAGTTGCCCAACTGATCGCCAGCAAACGCTTGGTCACACTGACAGGAGCAGGGGGCGTTGGCAAAACTCGTCTGGCGTTGGAGGTAGGCAAGCAAATGCTGACCTCACCGGCGCTGCGCAATGGGGAATTCCCAGATGGCATCTGGTTCGTAGAACTGGCGGCACTGGCTGAAGGAGATATAGGCACAACACTAATTGCCCAAGCGATTGCTCGGCTCTTTAATCGCCCAGAGCAGGCGGCCCACGCTACCTTGACGGGGATAGAGGAGTATCTTGCCGACAAGCATCTGCTGCTCGTGCTCGATAACTGTGAACATTTGGTAGATGCCTGTGCCGAGCTCTGTGAACGGCTGCTACAGCGTTGTTGGCAGTTGCATATCCTGGTCACGAGTCGCGAGGAATTGCGTAGCCCTGGTGAAGCGCTCTACCCTGTGTTACCCTAGCCTTACCCAGCCTTACAGAACACGAGCCAGAAAAGGTGCTCGCCTATGCGGCGACGCAACTCTTTGTAGACCGGATGAACTCGACACAGCCCATGTTGAAAACTCAGGCAGCAGAGATCGGCGCCTTGGCACATATCTGCCGCCAACTCGACGGCATTCCGCTGGCGTTAGAACTGGCGGCACCGCTCACCCGTAACATGCCGTTGGCCGAGATTGCCACGCAACTGGACAATCAGATGGCACTGCTGACCAACGGCTATCGCACAGCTATCCCACGCCACCAGACGATGCACAGTGCGTTGGTCTGGAGCTATCGACTGCTGTCGTCAGATGAACAACAATTACTGGTTCGGCTCGCGGTCTTTGTCGGTGGCTGGACGCTGGACGCAGCGAAGGCGGTTTGTGCGGATGATCCGATAGTGAACATCGCTGCCTTGCTCAACCAACTCATCGCCAAATCATTAGGGCTGGTAGAAACCCAGAACGGCGAACGGCGCTATCGTTTGTTAGAGCCTGTACGCCAATTTTCCTACACTCAGTTGGTCGCCAGCGGCGAGCAGAAAGTGATCCAACGTCGTCACGCCCACTACTTTCTTTCTTTGGCAGAAAAAATGGATCAAGCGCGTGATACGCTCCAGGAACGCGAATGGTTGCAAAGATTGGAGCCAGAACGCAATAATTTGCGCGCAGTCAATCGGTGGGCTATTGAACGCAAAGAAGCCGAATTTGCCCAGCGCTTCAATGGTTTCCTCTGCGCCTTCTGGATCTATTGCAGTGGCGTATCCGAGGCGAGCCACTGGCTGGAAGGCGTGTTGGCACTGACAGAAGCAGAAGATGAAACTACGCGAACGCCCCCTGCGCTAATGGCTGAGGCCTCAGTATTGAACACGGTCGGTCATGCCGTGGTATTGATGAACGATTTTGCCAGAGCACAGACTTTGTTTGAGCGTGAGTTGCGGTTGCGTACAGCGCTTGATGACCGCAAAGGGATTGCCAATGCACTGCGTGGGATTAGTTATACTTTGATGATGAGTAACAATTTGAGCCAGGCGCAGACATATGCGGACCAAGCAATCGATATCTGTCGTGCCGCGCAAGATCATTGGGGCATCGTCTGGTCGTTGTTTGACCTCGGCTATCTAGCGTTAGCACGCGGTGAGCTGACCGCCGCACAAGCGCTACTGGAAGAGGTTTTGCCAATGTTGCAGGAACAAGGGATCAACTTTGGCGCTTTCCGCACGCTGCTTGCATTGGGGCATCTCATGCGGACAAAAAGTGATATGGAACAAGCGCGTCGCTTCTATGTGAATGCGCTGCACCTTCAACAACAGATGCATTATGTACATGTGATCGCCGATGGGTTAGAAGGATTGGCTGCGATTGCAGTGGTAGAGCAGAACCCAATGCAGGCGGTGCGGCTGCTTGGTGCCGCCCGTGCGCATCGTCAATCAAATACCCTGACCCGCCCCTATCATCAGGTAGCGGGCTATGAACATGCGGTCGCGTTGACGCGCCGCCAGCTTGCCCCGGAGGCATGGAACATAGCCTGGACAGCAGGCCGTCGAATCTGCTTTAACGGATTGAGCTATTGCAGTGTAGGTTCTGCACCATCAGGATCGAGTTCGATGACACGCAGCAAGGTGCGTGTTATGTTATCAATTTTCGCGAAGTCACCCTGGCAAATAAATACTCATCGCTCTGAGTTGTACCATTATATCAGCGTATGAAGTAAGCAGGCCACGCTGTTCAGCACCGCGCAGAATATCAGTGGTATAGAACAAAGAAAATTTAAGCTCTTTTGCTTCGTTTCTGGCTTTTTTGTCATCCATGATAATTGCACGCGCATCAATTTCTCGGGCTAGATTCAACACGCCTTGCTCACCTTTTCCTAATCGTCGCGTAAAAGAGAAGGTCATGGTCGGATCGCGTACAATAATGGTGGCAGCGACAATTGCGCTAGTCAATGTATCGCGCTGTTGCTGAACGATTGTTTCCACCACAACCTCTTGGTAGACAGAAGCCGGGATGTAAACTTCACTAAAAAACGCTTTGAGAATATCTAAACGGTTGATTCTTGCGAATACTATCAGTGGACTTGAATCTGCGACAATCACAACTTGCCAGAACTCTGCATAAAGGCTTCAAAATGATGATAGCTTTCAACAAGCTCTACTTGACTAGCAGTAATGAAAGACAATTGTTGTCGTCCCAGCCATTCAAGAAAACCTTCATAGGTCAAACCAAGCAATTTAGCACTTTCACGGATCGACAGGTTGCCTTTTTGAAATTCAGCAATAATAATATCTTCATAGAGACGGCGTTTCAAATCGGTCAAATTTTCGGACATTTCTGCAATTGCTGCAGGAATTTCTAACGTAATCGTTTGGGCCATTTTTCACCTCCTAGCGTAAGCGCCGTTAGATCTGTGCCCATTGTACCATAACGCAAACGGCAGTGACGGTTATATTTTTCTGAGCGTAACTGCATACGCCTAAATCGCCTGCCCCTTAAACTGACTCATATAAAGCTGATGGTAGAAGCCGCGCTGCTCTAACAGTTCGTCGTGGGTGCCCTTTTCGACAATTTCGCCGTGGTTGATCACCAACACCTGGTCGGCGTCGCGGATCGTGCTGAGGCGGTGGGCGATGACAAAGCTGGTGCGCCCCGCCATCAGCCGCAGCAAGGAGGCTTGGATGCGCACTTCGGTGCGCGTGTCGACGCTGCTCGTCGCTTCGTCCAGGATCAAGATGCGCGGATTGGCGAGGATGGCGCGCGCAATGGCGAGCAACTGGCGCTGGCCCTGGCTGAGATTGCTGGCTCGTTCCGAGAGTTGGGTCTGGTAGCCCTGCGGCAATTGGCGGATAAAATGATCGGCGTCGGCTAAGACCGCAGCCTGGATACATTCGTCATCTGTCGCGTCCAAGCGCCCAAAACGGATATTTTCCAGCACGCTGTCGGCAAAGAGAAAGGTGTCTTGTAGCACCAACCCCAGTTGGCGACGCAGATCGGCTTTGCGGATATCGCGAATGTCGGTGCCATCAATGCAGATCGAGCCGCCGTTGATTTCGTAGAAACGGGTGAGCAGGTTGATGATCGTCGTCTTGCCAGCGCCGGTTGGCCCGACCAGGGCGATGGTCTCGCCGGCCTTGGCTTCTAATGTCATATCTTTGATAATTGGGTTATCCGGTTCGTAGGCGAATTGCACATGCGCAAAGCGCACGTGGCCGTGGATGGCAGGGAGTGCCACCGCTTGCGCGGCGTCATCAGTTTCCGAGGGTGTGTCGATGATCTCAAAGACACGTTCGGCCCCAGCCAGCGCCGCCTGAATCGCATTGTACATATTGGCCAACATGCGCAAGGGCTGGATGAAATTCTGCCCGTAAATGATAAAGGTGGTGATAATGCCCACACTCACCAGACCGCGCAAGGCCAACCAGCCGCCCAACGCGGCCAGCACGATCACGAAGAAGTTGCCCAGCACGTTGGTCAATGGCATCAGCAACAGTGCATAGCTATTGGCATAGACGCCGGATCGGTAGACGCCCTCGTTATGTTCGCGGAAGGCCGCAACCACGGAATCATTGCGCCGAAAGGCTTTGACCACCTTCTGACCACTGATCGCTTCTTCCATTACCCCGTTGAGTTCACCCAATTGTTTCTGTAGATCGCGAAAACCGCGTCGGGTATATTTGGCCACAAACTGCGTGAACCAGAACATGATCGGCACAACCAAGACCGAAGCCAATGCCAGCCAGACATCAAGCGTGAACATGGCAACCAGAATGCCGATCAACGACAGCACACTGGCCAGCAGCGTTGTCACGTTTTGCGAAACAGCCTGATTGATCGCATCCACATCGTTGGTCAGGCGGCTCATCAGTTGGCCAGCGGGATTCTGATCAAAGAAACGCATGGGCAGCGTTTGCAAATGGTCGAACAGATCCTGCCGCAACTGTTTGAGCGCACGCTGCGAAACGGCCGCCATCAGCCAGCCGGAGATCGCCTGGAATAGATTATTCAACAGATAGGCACCCAGCATAACAAGTGAGATAAAGGCCAGACCATCCAGCCGCTTGGGCACAATATACTGGTCAATCGCTACGCCCAGCAGGTAGGGACCAATCAAGCCCAGGGCGGTATAGAGGATGACGCAGACAAAGACAAACGCCAATGTGGGACGAAACGGGTTTAGATAGGGTACCAAGCGCGTGAGGGCATGGCGAGCATCACGCGCTTTTTCAATTTTGCCAAAACCCGTTGGATGTCTGGCCTGCACGGCGGGACGCGCATCACTAGCTCGCTCGCGTTGGTTAACAGCTTGGCTCATAAGGTTTCACCTGTTCGCTGATCGGTCATCCCGGCTTCGACGCGACTGCGGCCTGCTTTGGCCGGCGCACCATTGTGCGCTTGGGGCAGGAGAGCCGTACGCGCGGGTGGTTGGTCAGCCGGTCCACCTGTCACCTTCTCGCCATTGCCCAGTTGCGAGGCATAGATCTCTTGATAAATAGGGCTGGTTTGCATCAACTCACGATGCGTGCCCTCGGCAGCAATGCGCCCCTTGTCGAGGACTACAATCTTGTCGGCATTGAGCACGGTGCTAATCCGCTGCGCCACGACCAACGTCGTATGTTGCCCAATCTGATCTTCCAATGCGGCCTGGATCTTGGTTTCCGTCTCCACATCGACCGCGCTCGTACTGTCGTCGAGAATTAAGATGTGCGGTTTGGTGAGCAGGGCGCGTGCAATGGCAATCCGTTGCTTCTGCCCACCAGATAAGTTCACCCCGCGCTCTTCAATGTGTGTATCATAGCCATTGGGCAGCTCGATAATAAAGTGGTGCGCCTGGGCGGCTTGGGCGGCGGCCACCACTTCTTCTTCGCTGGCGTTAGGTGCGCCATAACGGATATTTTCACGCACCGTACCAGAGAAGAGAATTGTTTCCTGCGGCACAATGCCAATCTGTGCCAGCAGGGAATCCTGCGCCACCTGGCGAATATCCAGGCCGTCGATCAGAATACGGCCGGCGCTTACATCATAAAAGCGCGGCACCAGGTTGACGAGCGTGGACTTGCCGGCGCCAGTTGCACCAAGGATAGCGACCGTCTGCCCCGGCTCGGCGACCAGGTTGATCTGCTCTAAAACGGCTTCATTGCTGTTACCATTGTAGTGAAAGCTCACATCTTCAAAGACAACTCGACCCGTCGCGGATTTAGGGATAGTTAACGCGCTGGGCATTTCTTGAATTTCGGGCACAGTTTCCAACACTTCATTGATGCGCGTGGCCGAGGCCATCCCGCTGGCCCAGGTACTGGAGAGCCAACTCATCATCGTCAGCGGGATCATGGTCGTCAGCAGATAATTGGTAAAAGCCACAATCTGCCCGACCGACAGGTCGCCGCGAATGGTGTCTAGCCCGCCGACCCAAATAACCACCACCATGCCCACATTAATACAGGCTGTCAATACAGGTGACATCGTGGACATAAATTGCATGACGCGGACCGACTGTTCAGTAAATGCTTCGCTGGCGCTTTCAAAACGCGCGCCCTCAAAGTCGTTGCGCACAAAGGCTTTGACCAAGCGCGCACCAGCTGTGTTTTCCTGCAATACGGTGTTGAGCCGATCCAGCTTTTGTTGCACCAAACGAAACAGCGGTTCCGTTTTGCTCACAAAGAAGACGAGGATAACCGTCGTAACCAGCAGCAGTGGCACCATGGTTAGCGCCAAGCTGCGACTCGTACTAAACATGAGGATCAAGCTGCCGATCATCAGCAGCGGGGCACGCGTGCCAATCCGCAACGAGATCTGGATCAAGCGTTGAAAGGCGCCCGTATCGCTGCTCAGGCGCACCATCAACTGCCCCGTGCGCATGCGGTCCAGATCGCCGTAGGACAAACTCTGAATTTTGAGAAAGAGGGTGTCACGCAGATCGCGTGCCACGCTCTCGCCCACCTGCACCGACGTATTGTTGTTGCCAACGGCGATGATGGTGCTGATCAACGAGATGCCGAGCATCAGCAACCCGGTCTGGATCACAACCGCTTGGTTTTGTTGCTCAATGCCCTGGTCGATGATACGCTGAATTAAGCGCGGAATCGAAAGATCTAGCACGACCAATGTAGTCAGCAAAATCAAGGCAACGACCGATCTTTTCCAATAAGGCTTAACAAAGGTCATTAATGCGAAAACATCTTTCATAAGGCGTACACTCGCTTATCAATACAATGTCCGACAGACCCGATGAGGCGCAAGAACAGACGGATGCACAGCATGGCGCACATCCGTCGGTTGACATCGCAAAGTATAGCACAATCTGCGCTGCATATAAACTGACTTTTAAAGATGATCCCTTCCGGGAAGGCGCTCTGTACACCGATTTTTCAAATCGGTGTACAGAGCGCCTTCATCCAATCACTCAAAGCATCTGCCTGGATAATTACATCGAATCTATCGAATACAATGGCTAATTCTACCAACCCCAAACCAGAAAACTCACCAGCGGAGACACCCCAAACGCCCGTGCGCGCACGTCTAAAAGCCGGCCTAACGACGGCGATGAAAACGCGCCAAAGTGCTATCGTCTCGATCCTGCGCACGGTATTAGCGGCAATCGACAATGCCGCAGCCGTCGAACTCCCACCAAACTTCGTGCCTGTTATGGGGCAGTCTAACGACGTGCCGCGCAAAGTGCTAACTGAAACGCAGATGCGAGACATCGTCCGCAACGAGATCAGGGCGCTCCAGTCCGCCAGCGCCGAATACGAACAGTTGGGTAAAACAGAGGAAGCCGATACGTTGCGCATACAAGCAGCCGCGCTGAGCGAATATTTGTAACCAACAAAGCAACTTTTTGATGACCCACCTCACCCCTAAATCCCTTCTCTGTTGCGGGGACTTAGGGGCGAAGCCGAACGGGTGAGGTGGGTCATTACAAAATTTTTTGATAGACACGGATCGGGAAAAACACGGATAAAACAACTAAAAATATCCGTGTTTTTCCCGATCCGTGTATACTACCTTGGCGGTTTGAAGTGAAGCTGCGCTAGATCGTTGTATCTTTAGCCAATCTAAAGTTCAAAAGGAGAATTGACATGCGCAAAGTGGCTCAACTGGGTCGTCGCACCTTTCTGATGCAGGTAGGTAAGGGTTCGTTTGCCGTTTTGACTGAAGTAACGCTAGGGTTGGGCAGGCGCGGATTAGCGGTAGCCCTGGGTGGTTCCGCCCTGGCCGCGGCCTGCCAACCAATTCAGCAAGTAACCGAATCGTCCAGTCGGGCGGCGCAAACGCTCGAAGCTGTCAACTACTTTCCCGTCTTCAACCAGTTTGTCAATGCCTTTGTCTTGGTGCGCGGCAACGAAATCGCGATTGTTGATACGGGCATCGAAGGGACAACACCGATGATCGCCGAAACGATCACCGGCGCCGGGCTGGCTTGGGATAATGTCGGCCACCTGATCCTTACTCACTACCATCAAGACCACGCGGGCAGCATGGGCGATGTATTGGCGGCCGCAACCAAGGCCACCGCCTACGCGGGCGAGGCCGACATCAGTCAGTTGCCGGTAAAAACCGTCCAGGCTGTTAGTGACGGCGATGAAGTTTTTGGCTTGCAGATTATCCACACCCCTGGTCACACGGCCGGCCATATCTCCGTGCTCGATCCAGTGGGTTCGCTGCTAATTGCAGGTGACGCGATGGTCAATCAAGAAGGTGTATTGGCTGTATCACCGGCCCAGTTTACCGCCAACATGGAAGAAGCCATCGCCAGTGTCAAGAAACTGGGCAAGCTGAAATTCGACAAACTGGTGTTTGGGCATGGTGACGAGATCGCCAGCGGCGCATCCGACGCTGTGGCCGCGTTGGCGAGCACATTGTAGACTGTTTGTACTGTCCTACGATTTCCGCCCCAATAAACACGGATAGGGAAAACACGGATAGAAATAACTAAAAATATCCGTGTTTTCTCTATCCGTGTTTACCAAAAGTTATAACGCGGCGTTCAATTGCTAGCGAAATGCCCCATTAACAATCGCCTGCGCTTCGGTCTGGATCCGGCGCAGGTGAGCCTCGTCGATAAAACTTTCGGCATAGATCTTGTAAATATTTTCTGTGCCCGAAGGGCGGGCGGCGAACCAACCGTTGGCGGTCACGACCTTCAACCCGCCGATGGCAGCGCCGTTGCCCGGTGCATGGGTTAGTTTTGCGACAATCTTGTCACCCGCCAATTCAGCCGCATCAACCGCGTCCGCCGACAGATTCTTCAAGGCATTGCGTTGCGCGGCATTGGCCGGCGCGTCAATCCGATCATAAACCGATGCGCCAAATTGGGCCGCCAATGCTTGGTAGTGCTCGCCTGGATCGCGCCCGGTGACGGCGGTAATTTCGGCCGCCAACAAGGCCAGAATGATGCCATCTTTGTCCGTCGTCCAGACCGTACCGTCACGCCGCAAGAAGGACGCCCCGGCGCTCTCTTCGCCGCCAAAGCCGTAGGCACCGCTGAGTAACCCATCCACAAACCACTTAAAGCCCACCGGCACTTCGGCCAGCTTGCGCCCCAGGTGTTCGGCCACGCGATCGATCATGGCGCTGGAGACCAGGGTTTTGCCAATCGCGGCGTCCGCTGGCCAACCGGGCCGATGTTGGAAAAGATACCAAATTGCGACAGCCAAATAATGATTGGGGTCCATCAGCCCGGCGCTTTTGGTCACAATGCCGTGGCGATCGGCGTCCGGGTCGTTGCCAAAGGCGATGTCAAAGCGATCTTTGAGATGAATCAGGCCGGCCATCGCATAGGGCGAAGAGCAATCCATACGGATTTTGCCATCCTTATCGACCGTCATAAAGGCAAACGTGGGATCCACGCGGCGGTTGACGACTTCGATGTCCAG
>Ga0209591_10007674_pt1 | contig 11817 bp, 6 predicted proteins | sample MAT01_FD_187207 | JGI IMG/M metagenome (GOLD analysis project Ga0209591, IMG submission 187207) | Freshwater microbial communities from Lake Fryxell liftoff mats and glacier meltwater in Antarctica - MAT-01 (SPAdes) (version 2) | ecosystem: Environmental > Aquatic > Freshwater > Ice > Liftoff...
TTTAATATTAAACCAACGGATCGGGTTGGGGTCTTAGGAATTGGCGGATTAGGGCATATGGCGTTGGGATTTCTAAAAGCATGGGGATGTGATGTGACGGCATTTTCCACTACCCCAGATAAAGAACAAGAGGCAAGGGCATTAGGGGCAACTCACTTTATCAATTCCCGTGATCCAGAGGCAATTAGTAAAGCTGCAAATAGCTTTGACTTAATTCTTTCCACCGTTGCTGCTGACCTAGACTGGGGTACTTACATTGCCATGCTGCGCCCCAAAGGCAGACTGCATTTTGTTGGAGTGGTGCCTAATCCTATATCTAGCCTAGTTTTCCCTTTAATTAGTGGTCAGAAATCAATTTCTGGTAGTCCCCTAGGTAGCCCTGCTACAATCGCTCAAATGCTAGAGTTTACCAATCGGCATAACTTTGAACCAATGGTTGAAGAATTTCCCTTTGAGCAGGTGAATGAAGCGATCGCCAAATTGCGGACAGGTAGTCCCCGCTATCGTATAGTTCTCAAATATTAGAAAATCAGTTCTAATCTTATGCGTAATGATTCAACCAATGGTTTAGTTACTAAAAAATGGGTTCAAGGTAATAGTTTAAGTGGGAAATCTGAATACTTAATTCAACAATTTCTGACCATTGACAAATTTCATAATCAGAATAATAGCAACCCAGATTCGGTACTAGTATTTGCCGTTGATGCTGACGCTCGGAAAAAATTAAGCGATCGCCTGTCCATAGCCAGTGGGGGCAGATCATTCATCAGCGTTACTCCTTTGAGTTTCTTTGAGCGTGAAGTCATCCTATTTTTCCCGTTATTAATGGAAAAGCTAAATTGGCGATCGCAATTTCCGATTTTATTACGAGTAGAAAATGAACAGGAGTTAGCAACCCAACTTTGGAATCCATTGTTTAATCGCCACCTCAAAATGGCTGGGGTTTCAAATATGCGCCTAACTCGTCGTATCCTTGACCTGTTTTTACTGGCAGCCTATAGTGGTAAACCCATAGAACAAATTCCCCAATTACTGGAAACCAGCATCGATTTACCCAATCAAGACCCCGAACTTTGGGATGAAATCGCGATCGCTCTAAGTCAATGGCGAGACTATTGTTGGGAAAAGGGTTTACTCACCTACGGTATTATTACCGAACTGTTTGGTAGGTATTTACTGCCCGATCCAAAGTACCAAGCCAGCCTCAGATCAAGATATAAGTTTTTATTGATGGACGATGTGGATGAATATCCAGCGATCGCCTGTGATTTTAGTTTAATAATGCTCAATTTTGGCGTAACTGGCATTTTCACCTATAATCCCCATGGTTCTGCCCGTTTAGGATTAGGTGCAGATCCAACCTATTGGCAAGAACAGATTGAGGGGATCTGTGAACTTGGATCTCTCCCAAATAATGTAAATCCTTTAGCAGACTCTTCCTTAGCATCAATATTGAACATTGCCTTAAATCTCGATCCGTTTTATATCCCCGACCCAATAGATCTAGATGGCTTTTTAACTATAGAAACTCATTCGAGGGGCAGTTTATTACGATCTGTAGCTGAGGTTATTATTGCGGCGATCGCCTCTGAAAAAATTGAACCTAAAGATATAGCGATCATTGCCCCCGGACTCGATAATATTGCCAGCTATGCCCTACGGGAAATTTTGACCAAAAAAAATATTCCCATTATCTGCCTTAGCGATCAACACCCGCTTTCTAACTCTGCCCTAGTGCGATCGCTTTTAACTTTACTCACCCTCATCTATCCCCGCCTCGGACACCTAGTTACCAGAGACCAAGTGGCAGAAATGTTAACTAGCTTAGAATCAGCCATCGATCCAGTGCGGGCAGGAATGTTAAGCGATCGCTGCTTTGCCCCAGATGTTTCCGAACCAAAATTATTACCAAGCCAGACCTATGGAGAATGGTATCGATTGAGCTACCAAGCCAGTAACGCCTATGAGCAAATACGGGCTTGGATTACGCCAGAACTGCGATCGCTCTCGCCATTACAGCTCCTAGACCGAGCTATTCAAAAATTTCTTGTCCCCCAAAAACTAGGCTATGCCCAACTATCTAATCTCCAAAAACTATTAGAAACTGCTCAATCCTATTGGCAAATTGGCGATCGCTTAGGTTGGCAAGAGCAATCTATTTTAATTGGGTTTATTGATCTAATCAGAACAGGTATTGTTACCGCCAATCCCCAGCCCCCCACAACCTATGTAGACAACAGCGTAACTCTAGCAACTATTTATCAGTACCGCATGGCACACACCCAACACCGTTGGCAATTTTGGCTAGATACAGGATCATCATTATGGTCTCAAGGTGGCAGTGCGGCGTTATTTGCTGCTCCTCTATTTTTAAAAGGATGGCAGGGCATCTTAGACTCTGATTACGAAAGTAGTGTAAACAAGCAAAGGCTAGATCGGCTTTTACAAGATTTAATCTGCCGCTGTTCTGAAAAAATTTATTTGTGCTACAGCGAATTAAATACGGCTGGACAAGAGCAAATCGGCGACTTAATAGCACTTAAGGAAATTGCTACTACTTCGGTTATTAATTAACACTGATTCATCAAGATTGGTAAACCGAGGGTCTTCTTGCCGAAGAAAGATAAAGTAGGTAGATAGATGACTTTGATGATTTCTTGCTCCTCTTCTCCTGCCTTGGGAAAAGGGGCTGGGGGATGAGGGTTAGTTGTATTTTAATAGGCAACTGCTCGATTACGTCCTTGATGCTTTGCCCTGTATAGAGCTGAGTCTGCCTCGGCAATTAGTTGGGCGGGGTTAATATCAGCCCTAGGCATAATGATAGAGACTCCTAAGCTTAAGGTCAAGACTTGGTATAGCTCTGAACTAGCATGGGGAATTTGAAGAGATAGGATGCTCTGGCGCATAATTTCAGCCACCCGCATTGCTCCTTCAAGATTGGTATTCGGTAAAATAGCGCCAAACTCTTCCCCTCCGTAGCGGGCAACGAGATCAGTGGGACGGTTAAGAATTTGTGATAATGCCAGAGCGACCCTTGCTAAACATTCGTCACCAGTTTGGTGCCCGTAGCGGTCGTTATAAAGTTTGAAATAATCTATGTCAATTAAAATCAATGCCAAGGGTTTCTGATCGCGGATATGACGTTTCCATTCAGTTTCAAGGAATAGATCGAATCGTCTGCGATTGGCAATTTTAGTCAGTCCATCTAAGGTTGCCAGCTTAGATAATTCGGCATTGGCGTTAATTAGCTCAATGGTGCGCTCCTCTACTTTCTGCTCAAGGGTGAAGCTATAATTAACCTTCTCAGCATAGAGTTGGGCATTGGTGATGGCGATCGCCGCCTGTCCACTTAATAATTGTAAAAACTCAATCCGATTTTTGGTAAAAGCTGCGGTTGTGACTTGATTTTCCAAATAAACCACTCCCACAAGGTTGCCCTGATTGACAAGGGGATAGCAAAGAATAGATAAGGGTTTCTGCCTTTGGATGTATGGATCATGGATAAAATCACTAGACTCGATCGCATTGTCGAGGACAACACTGGCTTGGGTACGGGCAACATAGTGCAGAATTGATTCTGGCATTACCTGAGCGATAGATAGCTGGGGATAAACAGTGACAGATTCAGTATTACTATAAATGGCAATGGTGAGTTCTACAGCCTCAGTCGCAGTCGGACTTGGTAGTAATAGATAGGCAGTTTGGGCACCAGCATTTTCTACCAAGATTTTCATCAAGGTTTGCAAAAGATTTTCAAAAACAATTTCGCTGGCGATCGCTTGAGAAGATTTCATTAATGAGTACAGGTCAAAGTCCTCAATATTTCTACTCCCCGAGCTAGTAGTTACAGACCGACTAGGGGAAAAAAGCGACACCTGCTTTTCTGGAAATAAATGGGGATATTGATTCTTGAGGGCATTTACCTTGGTCTGAGCTCCCCAAAGCAGATAAAAGTAATGTGCCTCCAGAAAATAAGCTCGAGCCAATTTTTCTTTGCCCCAGTCCAGATAGAATTCTGCAACTAGCTCAAGGGCAATAGCTTCTTCTTGGGTATATCCATGTTCCTTGGCTCCCGCGATCGCCTGATCATAGAGTTCAATAGCTTCTAATTTATGCCCTAAAACCCTATTAATCTCAGCTGATACTAGCTGCCACTTATGTAAGAAATTCATAGGGGCATATTCTCCCCAATGGTGCAGCTTTTCTTGATTAAATTCAATTCTCGCCAAAGTATCAGGCTCGATCTGTGCCTCAGAAAGACTGGAAGAGTGACCTTTAAGTAAAATTAAGGAGTCATAGAAATAAAACTCAGCTTCGGAAATTGTGCCTGCTCCCCCTGCTAAGTATGCCCTAGCTTGATTAGTAAAAGCGATCGCCTGTGCTTGATTACGGCTAATAAAATGTGCCATCGCTCCCAGTTGACAGGCACTAAATCCCAACACCAAGTTATCTGTAAGCATTGGGGGCTGATTGAAGGAAATTTCCACCTGCTGCGGATTAGCTCTTAGAAACAGAGTGGATTCCCACAACAGCGTAAACATATTGGCAGAGTGGGATTGGTTCAGATTAAGGGTTTGCTGGCGGTATGCCAAAAGCTGTGGCTCTAATTCGCCCAAGGGCTGTCCACACCAAAACATACTGGCAACAAATGTGTATATACTATACCCTGCATATTCAAGGTTACCTGTCTCTAAACCAACTTCAAATGCTCTTTGGGCAATGGGTTCAGTTTCCCGTAGATGGGCATAGCGATGGGTTAAGTAATAGCTGATCGCAAAAAAAGCATGGCAGCGAATGCTCTTATTAATTTCTGCTAACCGATAGGCAAGGTGACTATACCTTGAACCAGTTTTAACATCTTGGAAATTACAGAGAATAAAGGCGTAGCAGGCGTAGCTAAAGGCAGAACTGATACTATTTCCGTACTGGATCGATAAATTAACTTGTAAAGCTACTACCAATGGGAAAAAGGCTGAGGCAATTTGGTAGCAAGGAGCAAATATACTTACCAAAATCTGCATCTTTGCCGAGTTAATGGGATCAGTCATCAATGGCAGATCGAATAGGCTTTCAATGCTGCGATCGCCCTCACCCTCTAGCAAAGAGGCAATTTCCTGTACCGCCTGCTGAATATCTGATGGTGAGGGGTGCTGCGGGAATTGGACTCCCAAGTCTTGTAAAATTTCTAACCCCGTGGCAATTGCTTGCTGTGGTTGGCTTTGGGATGTTAAAGCTCGAATTTTGACATCGTATACTTTAATCTGCTCAATGGAGGTTTGGGCATTTTTAATTACCACATCAAACCAAGCTGCCATTTGCTCAAATTTTCCATGCAAAGATGCAACTTCGGCACCAAGTTCATACAGTTGTAGTGTTAGGGTATATTGACGTTCCCAAGCTTGATCTCCCAAAAAATTCAGTCCAATTTGAGCATATTCCGTTGCGGTCTGATAAGCTGTGGCATCCTTTGCTTTCCTACAGGCAATTAGATTAAGCTCAGCTAGGCGATCCATTGTTCTTTGGTCAGTAACTAGGGCAATGCCATAATTTGTGTGATTGACTATGGTAAAAATCTGATCTAGCAAATCTTGCCCACTCACCTGCTGAAGTAGCAATTCCCCAATTTGATAATGGGTTTGATTACGATCTGCAATTAAAGAATAGGCAGCCTGTTGAATGCGGTCATGGCTAAACTGATAATCCTGAATTAGGAGGTCTTGATCAAGTGGAGATCGTCCCACCGTAAAGCCCCGTTCTAGGGTCAGTTTCAGATCATTAAAAATATCTGAAGCACTACGTTTAATGATAAGGGTAAGGGTTTTTAATTCAAAACTAGTGCCAAGATAGGCGGCGATCGCTAAAACTTCTTGTGCTGATTGGGGCAGCTTTTGAAATTGGGAAATCATTAATCCCACTACGTTATCAGTAAAGCCGATTCTCTCAATTTGGTTAAGATTCCACTCCCATTGCTTGCAGGTGTAGTTGAAACTAAGAAGATTTTCATTGTATAAAATTTTAAGAAACTGATTGATAAAGAAAGGATTACCTTGGGTTTTTTGTAATACCAATTCAGCAATATCCTTAACCTCAGATAAACTCCTTAATAGAGTCTCAGCAATTAATCGCTTAACCTGTTCTAGGGGTAAGGTCGATAGGGTGATTTTCTCTATATTTATCCCTTTCCGTTCTAACTGGGCGATCGCTACAGAAAAAGGATGATCTTCAGATACCTCATTGTCTCGATAGGCGAGGATTACCAGTAAATACTTAACCTGTCCTTCTGCCAATATCCGTTCCAGCAGGTTGAGGGTTGCCATATCTGCCCACTGCATATCATCTATAAATAAGACTAAGGGATGATCAATACGACATAGGACTTGAATGAATTTCAAGAAAACCAAATTAAAGCGATTTTGGGACTCACTTGCTCCTAAGGTAGGCACAGCAGATTGTTTGCCAATTATCAACTCTAGCTCGGGAATAACATCTACTATGACTTGACCATTTGTACCCAAGGCTCCAGTTAGCAGTTCGCACCATTGTCCAAGGATCGCCTCAGGTTCACCTAAAAGTTGCTTGATGATACTACCAAAAGCTGCGGTCAAAGCTGAGTAGGGAATATTGCGTTGAAACTGATCGAATTTTCCTGAAATAAAATTTCCCCGTTTAGCCGTAATGGGCTTATAGAGTTCCCTAACTAAAGCGGATTTACCTATACCCGAGTACCCTGCCACTAAGATTAATTCAGCCATACCTTTATTATTTTGAGTAGTGCCTGCTTCTCCCTGAGTTACCTGAGTTACCCGATCAAATGCTGTCAGTAGTACTTCAATCTCCTGCTCCCTACCATAGAGCTTTTGGGAAATCTGAAATCGATCAGAAATATCATTTTTACTTAAGGCGAATGGGGCGATCGCTTCGGTTTGTTGCCATTGCCGCAGACAACTCTCTAAATCTGCCTTTAACCCCCAAGCACTTTGATAACGATCTTCAGCATTCTTGCTCATCAACTTCATGATCATTGACGATAGAACTTCTGGAATTTCTGGATTCACAAGATGGGGTGGCAGGGGTTGTCTAGCGATGTGGCAGTGCAGTAATTCCATAGGATCTTTTGTCGGGAAAGGAACGTTGCCAATTAGGAGTTCATAAAAGGTAACGCCAAGGGAATACAGATCAGTGCGATAATCCAAAAACCGATTCATTCTTCCTGTTTGTTCAGGGGAAAGATAGGCTAGAGTTCCTTCCACCATACTTGGGGTTTTGAGCACAGGATTTTCACGACTAAATTGGGTAGAAATGCCTAAATCTATTAGTTTTAGAACTCCAGTTTCAGAATTGAGAACTATATTAGAGGGATTTATATCTTTATGAATAATTGACTGGCTGTGCAGTTGCCCAATCCCATCAGCAATTTTTATGGCGATCGCTAGGAACTCAGATACTCCAAACCTCTGGCATTGCTCTAATTGCTGCTCTAGGCAAACTGCCCCAAAGTCCTCTAATATCATAACTAGGGTTCTTTGCCATTTTTCTAAGCCATAGGCATTGATCAAGCTAGGCAAAATAATTTGGCTGGTTAAATAATATTCCTGTTTGTATTTGCGAAGTTGATCTGAGGAAGGATACTCAGCATTAAGAACTTTTAAAATTACTGATTGACTTTGGTCATGAGATCGCCATCCTCGATATACAATTGAATTGTCTCCTCGATGAATTTCAACTAGATTTGTATATCCTAAAAGAGTCTTCATTGATTATATTTTGACCTTTTGCCAATCGTTATTTATTACTTCTATCCTAGATAAACTACTCTTTTCTCACTATAAAAATAAAGGAAGAAAATTTAAGGAGATAATTGAAATAAAATTTTTCCTGATACTATATTTTGAGTAAGAAAAAAGCAACTGTTTACATTCAGTATTCAGATACTATTAACCAATAACGCTTCAGGATACCCTAACTGAGATAGTCTAAATCACGCCCAGCAATAAAAAAGTAGATAATGCCTAGGATAAATGCGATCGCCAAGAAAATAAAGCCGATTTCCATATTTGTTAGTAAAAATGGGCAAAAAATTAGTCAAGCCCATTACAAATGAGTTCAATTTAGTTGCAAACTCTATCAACTCAATATAAAAATTGGAGAATACCTGATCATAAGAGCTAATATAAAAAAAGCTCTAATTTTCCCTAGTTCCATGACCTCCCCCAAACTTGCGATCGCTGACAAACAAGAAATATTACGTCTGTACTGCGAAACTGACCTATCAACTGTCCAGTTATCCAAACAGTTTGGTATAAGTACTAGCACCACATTACGGCTATTACAAGAAATGATGACTCCTGAGGCTTATAGGGAAGCAGTGCAAAGAAAACAAACTAAACCAAGCAAGCAGCCCAAACCTCTTAAATCAGTTATAAATCAAAAACTAGATCAAAAAATAGATCAACTAGATTTACAACTGATCGAAACTGTAACTATAGAATTATCAGAATCAGCGATCGCTCCAAAACTGCCCATCAGCGAAATTAGTAACGTCGAAATCGACCTAATTCAGGAAGAGGAAGAAGAAACAAGCGACTTTGACCCAGATTTTGATGAAGATCAAAGTATAGTCGAAGACCTAGTCCATGATTTAGTCCATGAAGATATCATTGATGATGAGTTTGATGAAGACGAAGAACTGGACTCAGAGGATGAGGATGGTGAAGATGAACAATTTACCATTAATCATCCAGAACTCAAGCCAGCTAGCAATATCCTGACGATCCTACCTCTGGAGCGAGCTGAGCTTTCCAATATTTGCTACATGGTAGTTGATAAAGCCTCGGAAATGGTGACTAGACCAATGCGTGATTTTAAGGAACTAGGAAAAGTGCCAACTGAGGAAATCAATTTATTAGCATTACCCCTATTTGATAATCACCGAGCCGCCCGTAGGTTTTCTACGCCCAATCAAAAGGTAATTAAATTTCCTAGTTCTCTCATCCATGCCGCAAAATCTCACCTTTCCAAAAAGGGCATCACCCGTTTATTGTATGGCGGACAAGTTTTTGCCCTTTAATTTGCATTTTAAAGAAATTTTCGCAGTAATAATCTTTGGTCACGGGCAAAGGGATTAAGCCGAAATTCGGGATCAAGTTTATAAAGTTTATACCCTGAGACTTGATACAAATTAAATGCTGCCAGATTACTGTCCATCACATGGAGATAAATAGACTTAAACCCCCATGATCGCACCTTGTGTTCTACAGCCATTAACAGCTTTAAGGCTATCCCCTGTTTGCGCCATTGCGGATGTACTGCCAGATTAGAAATATATGGCTGTGGTGATGTCTGCCAATTTAGGTAAGGAACAGCGTTAAGGCTAGGAATGTTTCTGATGCTAAGTTCTAGGGTGGCGATCGCTTCAAAATCTAAATTAGAAGTGGCAATCAAACAAGCATAACGGGGATCGGGGTCTAAAAGTCGTAGCCCTAAATCTAAAGAAAGTGACCATACCGCCAGAGGATAAAACCACTGTGGGTATTTATGGTAAAAGCTGATCGCCAAAATATTAGCAATACTAAGAACATCTATTTGTTGGGCTAGGCGCACCTGATAAGAGGAACTTTTACTTTTATCTGCCACTGTTATCTACCACTGTGATACTCTAATTCCTCTTGAACCCAGTTTTAATATTTAATTAAGGTATTGTATCGTTAATTCTATGATTCATCCCCGCAAGCAATTTGGACAACATTGGCTAAAAAGTGATAAAGCTTTGGCTAAAATCCTCCAAGCTGCCGATTTACAACCAACCGATCGCGTTCTAGAAATTGGACCTGGTACTGGTATTTTAACTGTGAAACTTTTACCGTTAGTGCGATCGCTCGTAGCCATAGAAATTGATCGAGATCTCTGCCAAAGCCTCCGTCAAAAATTTGCTGAACCAATTCTGGAGCAAAAATTAGAACTAATTGAGGGTGATATTCTTACTCTACCTCTGCCGAATGTTAATAAAGTAGTTGCCAATATTCCCTACAACATTACTAGTCCAATATTAGAAAAACTATTGGGATCGATTAGTCAACCAGTGGCGCAGTTTGAGCAGATTGTGTTGCTAGTCCAAAAAGAAATTGGCGATCGCTTAGTAGCAAAAGCTGGACATAAAGCCTACGGTGCCATGAGTGTCAGAGTGCAGTATTTGGCAGAATGTAGGTTTATCTGTGATGTGCCTGCCAAAGCCTTTATGCCGCCACCCAAGGTAGACTCAGCCGTTGTGTGTTTATTACCGCGATCGCTTCCGCAACCTGCTTCTGATCCTAAATTTCTCGAAACTATTATTAAGCTTGGGTTTGCCACTAAACGCAAAATGTTACGCAATAACCTAGGGACGATCATTGAACGCGATCGCCTGGTTAATGTATTGGCATCGATCCAGATTAATCCACAAGTACGCGCTGAAGATTTGAGTGTAGAGCAATGGATTCAACTAAGTGAATGCTTAAGATCTCTTGAACCCGTTCCCCCTGTTTTTGATGCCCAGTAATGCCATAGAAAAATAAATTCTACTTTTAGAAGAAAGCGTTAATATCGGCTCTGCCTGTGGTTTTTAGCCAATTCTGAGCTTCGATGTAGTTATTTGGGGCAATCCGAATCGCTCTTACCCAATATTCTGTAGCTTGAATAAAAAATTCTTCTTTTTCGTCTTCTGTTTCTGATTTTTCACCTTTGTAATGACAAATCACCGCAATATTATTTAATGCCTGTGGTAAGCGGGGGTTAATGTCGATCGCCTGATGGTAGTAATCTAAAGCTCGATTATGATCACCATTACTGGCATGAATTAGACCAATATTGTAAAGAACATAACTGCGATCGTAGGGATTCTCTTCCAGTTTTAATGCCTCTTCATAGTTTTCTAGTGCCTCGGCATATTCTCCATCGCCTTGGGCTGACATCCCATCACGGTAATAGGCAAAGGCTTCTTTCTCTTTTTGACTAGCAGGAAAGAATTTAAGTATAGTATCAGCAATAACCGTGAAGGTTTGGTCAACAAAATTATCGTTGCGTTGAGATCTAGACATGGTTTTTAATCAGAGTTCTTAACTATTCTGCCATTTATATTTAGAAAAGTTTGAATTAATACGCAATTATTTACTTTCTTTAAATTTTTCCCTAAAAGAGCCGCCAAGCTAACCAATCTGCTTCGTACCTGATGCCTCTACCGATCCCAATTTGGCAGTAAACTTTTCTGTCTGATGGCAATATTCCCTGATCGTATATTTGCTCGGCGGCGGCGAGATCAGCTTTTCTGGATAAAAAAGATATACCCTATAAATGACCTAAAAATCACAATAGCTCTCAGCCATGATCAGCATTTTATGCAAGCAGGATTTCTAAATTTAATTAAAAAGGAGTAATTATGATTGATATTAAACAATTTCAAGGTGTAGGACTAGTCACAATTTTAAGTCTAATTCTCTTTTATATCCTTAGTGTCAATGTCGGGATCGCAAGGGCAAAATACAAAGTTCCTGCTCCCCAAATTACGGGAGATGAGAATTTTGAACGGGTGTTTCGAGTGCAGCAAAATACCTTAGAGCAGCTAATTATATTTATTCCAGCGCTCTGGACGTTCTCATTATTTGTGAATGCGATCGCCGCCAATATTTTGGGTGGAATTTGGATTGTGGGCAGAATTATTTATGCTTGGGGCTACTATGCTGAAGCGGGTAAAAGAGGTTTAGGATTTGCTATTAATTCCTTAGTAGCGATCGCTCTTTTAATAGGCAGCTTAATTGGCATTGGCAAATCATTATTAAATTTGTA
>Ga0209591_10007676_pt1 | contig 11816 bp, 8 predicted proteins | sample MAT01_FD_187207 | JGI IMG/M metagenome (GOLD analysis project Ga0209591, IMG submission 187207) | Freshwater microbial communities from Lake Fryxell liftoff mats and glacier meltwater in Antarctica - MAT-01 (SPAdes) (version 2) | ecosystem: Environmental > Aquatic > Freshwater > Ice > Liftoff...
ACGGGCTGTCACTTCCAAACTGCGAATTGCTTCGGTAATGTCTTCGCCGTTAATCTTTAATGTCAAACCCGATGCAGGATCGAGATTGTATTCCAAATAACTCGAATTGACTAATTCGGCGATCGCGCATTCGTCGGAAATCGCTGTGTTTGTGTTCATCGCCAGCCACGTCACGGCTCGATACATCGCCCCCGTATCCAGATAAGATAAGCCTAGAACTTGAGCGACTTGCCTCGTGACTGTAGATTTACCAGATCCGGCTGGCCCGTCGATCGCCACAATTGGCCGACGATTCCTGATAATTATATTGTCAATCAACCGAGTAGAACCGATTTTGGCAGCCACAGCTAAAAGTCCCGCCGTTTCCACAACCTCCAATGCTATCAGAGAGTTGGGATCGACGAGTTCTGCATACTCAAGCTTGATTGCTGACTCCTTAGCGACTTCTGCTTTCACCAGAGCGAGTATTACTTCCGCAGTGCGATCGCCTGAAGAGAAAGTTTTCAACCCTTGCTGTAGAGCGCGATAGAGTACGGATGCTTGCTGTTTTTGCTCTTGTGTTAAATATTGATTTCGAGAACTCATTGCCAGTCCCGAAGCTTCGCGGGCGATCGGACAAGCCACAATCTCTACAGGCAAATTAAAATCTGCCACCAGTTGCCGAATAATTGCTACTTGCTGGGCATCTTTTTGACCGAAATAAGCTCTCGTCGGCTGCACCAAACTCAAAAGTTTAGTGACGATTGCTGCTACGCCCTGAAAATGACCAGGCCTGGATTTCCCGCACAAAACCGATGTCATCGCCGGTGGTGGCACAACTTGAGTCAAGGATGAAGAATCAATCAGTTTGAAAACAGGCATCTCAGAGTTGTCTGCATCGATGCCCGACTTCCCAAACATTTCTAGTTCTGAGGGAGCAAAAATTACATCAACCCCAGCTTGTTCGCACAACAGCCGGTCTTGCTCCAAATTGCGAGGATAATCTTGAAAATCCTCTTTCGGCCCAAATTGCAGCGGGTTGACAAAAATGCTGACCACAACGATCGCATTTTCTTGTCTAGCCCGCTGGATCAAGCTCAAATGTCCGCTGTGCAAAGCTCCCATCGTCGGCACTAAACCGATTTGTAAATGCGATGCCACAGATTTTTCTGAATTTAAGTAGCAGCGTAGGGCTGCGATCGTCGTAAACAGGCGCACGAATCAACTCCTGAAGGCATTCGTCTGTATTGTGCCTTACCGTAGCGTTCACCGTCCAACAGTTTCTGCCGACTTTGGTGCCATTACTTCTATTTCGACTCTCGCCACACCGCTGCCCATCATGCCGATCACGCTGGCGGCACCTGCGGACAAGTCAATCACCCGATCGCCCACGTAAGGACCACGGTCATTGATCCGGACGACGACGGTACGGCCATTGTCTAGATTTTTCACCATTACTAGAGTTCCAAAGGGCAAGTGGCGGTGGGCTGCGGTCAAGGCATTTTGGTTGAAACGTTCGCCACTGGCGCTGAGATTGCCGTCAAAGCCTGGGCCGTACCAGGAAGCCCAGCCATTGATCCGAACTTGAACTGACCCAATGGATAGCACGGGCCGTTCTGGTTGGGGTTTGCCTACGATTTCTGCCAGCGGTGGGGCATTGCCCAGGAGTCGGCGTAGCCGATTGGTTACTTGAAGGGCATCTCGGCTGAAGTCGCTGGTGGTGTCGGGGAGGATGGTTTTGGCGTTGATGTCTACCAAGTCCTCGCCGTTTGCCTGGATTAGGTAGCGATCGCCTTTTTCCCACTTAACGGTAATGCTGTTTGGGTCAACGTTTTGGCGCGCCAACTGATTGAGTCTTGCTGCTAAGCTTGACGCGCGCCACACTGGGTCGGTTTCTTGAGCGTTGGAATTGCTGGACTTTTTGCTGTCTGAGAGATTTGCTCGATCGCCCGCTACTTTCAACTGACTGCTGGCATTTGATGCCTTAGCATCAGTTTTTTCGATACTTTGGTCTAGAAAAGTGATAACTGGAATGTTTCGCAGGTAAACTGTCGCTGCTTGTCGCCCTTCCAATTCGTGGGACTGAATTTTGGCGATCGAGTCTCGTTCAATGTCAGCTCTTGCTTGGTACTGATATTGTCCGACTTTTTGTGCTTCAACCCGAGTCGCCTTTAACTGCGGGGAAGGTTGGGTGAAAACTACTTGCTTGTTTCCCTGAAAGCTTTGCCTGGAGGCATCAGTTGCTTGTGCGTGACAAGATGATGATGTTCCTAAGACAGGAACTAACAGGACAGCGAGTAGACTACCAACAAATTTTTCCTTCATACGTCCATTTTTGTGAAAGCCATTGCCAACCGAGGTTAGGGGATTGGCTATTCGGCGATCGGGCCTTCGGGATTTCCCTCGTACCCGATACTATTCCCCCGCGAGTCGAAACAAACTGTCGGGCTGCATTTTTGCTTTACTGTTCCAGCGGATCAAAAATTTGCCTGAAACTTCCCTGACACTTGACAACTCTTACTCAATTCGCAATTTGTGTTTACTTGAGGAACTGCAACAGATTACCACAAAGTTTTGAGCTTGGGGATCGCTGATCCCACGCAATTTGCCAAAAATTCATCGAATCTTCAGAGTTATCGGTCTCAGAAAATGCTTTAATGGTAGTGCTTGCAGCCTTTTTGACAATTCCCAAAAATTTCACAAAAATTTACAAAACTTCACACAAAATCAGAGTATTTTGTGGGCTGGCAATAAACTAAAAACTAGCAATCGACGAAGGCGGACTTATGGATTATCGAGAAGCAGGTGTGGATGTTGAGGCGGGCAGAGCTTTTGTCTCGCGCATCGGCAGTATGGTCAAGAGCACCCATCGATCGGGCGTTTTAGGCGGATTCGGCGGGTTTAGCGGGTTTTTCAGCGTCCCAGAGGGTTTAAAAGAGCCGATTATGGTTTCGGGCACTGATGGCGTTGGCACTAAGTTGAAATTGGCCCACGAGCTCGATCGGCATGACACGGTAGGCATCGACTTGGTAGCGATGTGTGTCAACGACGTGCTCACATCCGGGGCGGAACCGCTATTTTTTCTCGATTATTTGGCGACGGGAAAGTTAAATCCCGAACAATTAGCTGCTGTGGTTGCTGGCATTGTGGATGGTTGCAAGCAAGCTGGCTGTGCTTTGTTGGGCGGGGAAACAGCCGAGATGCCTGGTTTTTACCAAGCCGGAGAGTACGATTTGGCTGGCTTTTGCGTGGGAATTGTCGAAAAGAGCAAGTTGTTAGACGGTTCGCGGGTTAAAGTCGGAGATGTCGCGATCGGGCTGGCTAGTTCGGGTGTCCACAGCAATGGTTTTAGTTTGGTGAGAAAGATTGCAGGCGATTTGGGTTTTGACTGGAATTCCCAACCCGAAAAATTAGGCGGCAAAAGTTTGGGAGAAGTCCTCTTAACTCCGACTACAATCTATGTGAAACCAGTCCTCGAAGCAATTAAGAGTGGTTTAGAAATTCACGGCATGGCGCACATTACTGGCGGCGGTTTGCCGGAGAATTTGCCCCGCTGTTTGGCCGCCAATCAATCTGTCAAAATTCAGACGAATAGCTGGCTAAGTTTGCCGATTTTTGACTGGATTGCTGAAGCTGGCTCAGTCGCGACTGCGGATATGTTCAATACTTTTAATATGGGGATTGGGTTTGTGCTGTTGGTCGATCGCAGGGAAGTAGAGCAAGCTATTAAATGGTTTGAATCCCAGGATATTCCTGCTTGGGCGATCGGAGCAGTTATTGACTCTGATTGAAAATTCTAGCACTTGTCAAATCGCTTAGGAAAAATTATTTTCGGGTGGGCGCTACCATCATCTCACCCCATTAAGAGAAATATCCTCACAGCAGCGCCCACCCAAAATCTTTACCTTTCCATAACCAAAAATTAAGCAATTTATAGTAATTATTTAATCTTGCCGTGATACTTTTTGAGTGACTTCAACAGAAAGTCAAAGTAATTATCTTTGAGTCAATCAGGAAAATTAAAATCATGGCAGTTACTGAGTTTTTTTTGCTGACAAATAGCAATGACAATTTCACCGTTACTCCTGGCTCACTCAAGGGAATACTGGGGGGGATTTCGGCGCTGGGCGGTAACGACAATATTGTGGGAAGTGTTGATTCAGAGCAAATTAATGGGAATTCTGGTAATGATTCACTGTCTGGTAGTGGTGGCAATGACACCCTCATTGGCGGTCAAGGTAATGATATCTTGCTAGGTGGAGATGGAGACGATTTTCTCAGTGGAGACAAAGGTTTAGATACTCTCACTGGCGGTGCCGGAAATGATAGGTTTTTGTTGCGTCGCACTCAGGGTGCTGATATTATTACTGATTTTGGAGCAGGCGATCGCTTAACCTTAGAAAATCAACTTCACTTCTCGGATTTGTTGATTACTAGCACTGGGCTAAATACAGCAATCAGCCTCCGAGACGGGACATTGTTGGCAACAATCAATGGAGTACCAACTATTAACCAAAACAATTTTGTTGAACTACCCCGCCGACCTCTAATTATCGGACATCGTGGCGCAAGCGGCTACCGCCCTGAGCATACCCTAGCTTCCTACGAATTGGCAATTGAGATGGGTGCAGATTTCATTGAACCAGACTTAGTTTCGACTAAAGATGGAGTGTTAGTTGCCCGCCACGAGAATGAAATTTCCGGGACGACTGATATTGCCAAACGACCGGAATTTGCCGATCGCAAACGCAAAAAGACAATTGACGGTCAAGAAGTAGAAGGTTGGTTTACAGAAGATTTGACTTTAGCAGAAATCAAAAGTTTGCGGGCGCGGGAACGCTTGCCAGAGTTGCGGGGGACAGCATTTGACGGTCAATTCCAGGTTCCTACATTTCAAGAAGTAATTGATTTAGCTAAGCGCAAAAGTGCTGAAAAAGGGCGGACAGTTGGACTTTATCCAGAGACCAAACACCCGACTTATTTTAAGTCAGTTAATTTGCCTTTAGAGGAGCGGTTAGTGCAAGTGCTGTCTGCTAGTGGATATACCAAACGCACAGATCCCGTATTTATCCAATCTTTTGAAGTGGGCAATCTCAAAGAGTTAAATCGGTTGACAGACTTGCCGTTGGTGCAGTTAATGGATGACTTTGGAGAAAAACCTTATGATTTTGTAGTGAGTGGCGATCGCCGTACCTACCGCGATTTAATGACAACCCAAGGGTTAGCAGAAATCAAAACCTATGCTGACGGAATCGGGCCTTGGAAGCGGACAATAGTTGTCGAAGGTGCAGGTAAGAAATTACAGCCTGCTAATAGTTTAATCACTGATGCTCACCTGGCTGGCTTATTAGTTCACCCTTACACTTTTCGCAATGAATCTCCTACTTATGTGGCTCCAGAGTATGGCGGTAATCCAGCTTTGGAGTACGAACAATTTTACCGCTTAGGGGTAGACGGTGTGTTTAGCGATTTTCCTGATACAGCTTTTAATGCAGCGGCACGGCTTTATCCTTTCTCAAGTGTAGACTCTTTAAAAGGCGTGAGTTTGTAGGCTTTAGTCGGCGAATCGGTTAGGAAAAATTCTTGTAGGAAGGGCGCTGCTATCATCTTATCCGATTAGGAGAAATATCGTCACAGCAGCGCTCACCCTATTACAATGTCTTAACTGCCTTGACGGTTGCTATAGTAATGGGGTAGATTCATTTTAGTTGATTGAGATAAAAAAATGGCGATTTTTTTAACAAGATTGGCAGAAAGCGCGATCGCATTCCATACCTACAAAAATTCACAATCAAAGTAAATCTTCCTCAGATAGCTGTCCTATTTTCATTAATGCTCTTAATGTGCCAACTTTCAAGTCTTGGTTGCGGTGAACAGGAATCGACAAAATTTGTTCTAATTCTGAATTTTCATAGATATGATGACTACCAGTAATTCTTTTCAAAACCCAACCTCTTTGCTCTACAATTTTGCACAGTTGCTTGCCAGAAATAGATTTCATACAGCAATTTCCACAACTTGATCGGTAGATGCAATTGCTTCACGACTATTAGCAACTTCGAGCCAACCGACCATAGCATCTTTTAAATTAATTACCACTTCTTCTATCGTGTCTCCTTCGGTAATGCAGCCTGGAAGTGCGGGGACTTCTGCCCAATAGCCACCTTCTTCTGCTGGATGGATGATTGCTCTAATTTTCATACACTTATTGAGTTATTAGTCAAGCATATTATAGCAACTATCAATCAATTACAGTTCGGTTAATGCTATTCGTGAGTAGTTGAGTTTTTAGGGGCGAATCCGGTCGGGATAGCTGCGCCGCGCGTACTTTGGATTTAGGATGGCGATGGGCGGGCGATCGCTCATTGAAATTGAGAATGGGAGAGGGGCGATTCCCGCCTGGATAGCTTTGCTTCACACTCTTTTAGTTACTTGGGGAAAGGGGTCATATTTACAATATCAGAGGTCCAAAACAAATACGCTAAAAAAGCATACTGTTTCCCTGTTTCTAGTCGATTAGCCCATTCAACTATTCCTTTTAAATCCATTGTCACTTGACCCTGAAAATTGGCAGTTGGTAAAACTTGATTGTGTAAAGCTTGTAAAGCTTCCACTACAGTTGCTAAATTTGGACTATTTTCATAATCATAAGGTGAAAATTCACCTAAAATTTTTAGTATTTCTACCTCTGTATCTAGCACTAGCTGTAAGGCTTCACTCATCGGAGCAACTAGACGCTGAATATATTCTTGGAATTCTTTCTCTCCTTGCTCATCTAAATCAGGAAGTCTTTCAAAATCTCGAATATGGGCTGCAAACAACGATAACTGGGACACCGAAGCAATTAGCTTATGCGCCACTTCTAAACGCGGTTCTGCCCAAGTTGTTAATTTCAACTCAGTTAAAGCATCTGGAGGAATAAGATGGGGAGCTAAATTCCACCACTTCAATTCAAGCTGTTCATCATTTGACAAGAGAACAGTTAAGGAAATGCGCCATGCCGTCGCATTTAAAGACTTGCTTTTGACTAAGGGTATAATGACAACCAAAGGCCAATTCAAGTCAATCACATGGTATCGCAAATCCTTGTTTTTAACTTCCAAAAATACCTGATGAATTACCGTCAGTACGCTTTCCAATGAGTTATATACATCTATGGGATTTTCGCCATCAATTTTTATCCACAGTCCCCGTTCTTCTTCCCAAAGCGTGTCTTCAGATACAATCTGAAACCGTAGGCTTTCCGACGAAATACTTCGTAACTCTTTTTTGAGATTGTTTCTAATTCTTTTTTTAGTATTATCAAATAGATTGGCAGATTCCTGTCCGGCATTCTGTAAGCGTAAATCAGGCCGAGATGTAAACAAATACCACAGATTCCATACACGCCTATAGACTGCCTGTTCTTGACCATCCAAAGACTCCAATTCATTGTCATTGATAAATTGAGCGATCAACTGTCTAAAGTTCTTGTGGAGCTTGGGCAAAACTTTGATTGTATTAGATAGATTGAAATTGGATATGCGAATCAAATTAGCTTTAATTCCATACTGTTCTGAGTTTTTAATTATTTGGTTTCTGCTGACCTCGTTTTTCTGGTCAGGCTTCAATCCTTTTCCCAGGAGAGGGTTTAATACCATCGCATGAGTGGCTTGGTCAAAAAAGTTATAAAGAGTGTTGGTGTAAGTTCCAAAATCAGTTAAAAAAGGCTTGTATAATTTGAGGAGCAAACTTCGTTTGCTGACAACGGATAACTTTTCCTTAGCCTTTTGACTAGGTGAATCTGAGCCTAGTTCATCAACAAAACCCCACTCATCAACAGCGCAAAGAGGAAGCAGGGGCTTTTTTAGCAGTATCTGCTGACAATAATCCCATCTTTCTGAGTCAATTAATTTGCCAATTAACTGAACGTTCTTTGAGTGACGGAAGTAGACTTCTAAACCCTGTTCTAGTTGTTTGAGCGCCTGGAGTATAGCCTGTCTGAGATTGCAAATTAAATGAGTATATTCCTGCCAACTTTTAGGTCTAAAAGGTTGTAGCGCCAATCCTCTAAATGTTGAATTGACTGAGAGCAGCCACGAGATTGGAAGATACTGCTGGGAAATACCTGTTTTTTGAGTTTCATCGAATGGGATTTCACCTGACCAAACCCTGTGACCGTAACCTTGACAAGCATACAGTTCTCGATTTGGCAGCAGTCTTCTTAATAGTCCGCATCGCTGCACGGCTTCTTCATGCAAGCGATTTTTAGTAGTTTCGGCTTCTTGTTCGTCTTCAGATTTAGAGCCGTTTTGTTGCTGGATATCAACAATAAAATGAGCCGTAAGTTTTTCTCCATCATCTTCCAATGCTACTGTTTGTGTTTCTTGCCGAAAGCGATTCATAAGTCTAGAGCGATTCGTCTCCAGCCAAGAACTAAAGCCGTCTTGATATCCGCAAGACATCCCTAGCATTAAATCAGCTAATATCTCGATGGGGAGCGCATCAATTGCTCGGTCAATCTCATAATTAGAAAGCCATTCTGCTAAAGGCCAGGATACTCCAAAATGTCCTATCCAAAATATTGTTTCCGCCATACCAGACCAATCCACATCAAATGAGGGTGCTGTAGGTTTTTGAGTCCGACTTGACAACCATGTTTTAGCACGTACAAACACCTGCTTTTTATCAGTCTGACGAGCTTGAAAGGCTTCTATTCGCTGCCGTCCTTCTGGAGGTATCGTGTGTCCTAAGTTGCTTAAAAACAATCTCCCCCAGCCGGGAGTAGCATCTGCAATATCGCAATCTAGTACAGCTATAAAACCAGTTCCCACCTTTTCATATATTTCTGCAATCAGTTGTTTATTAGCTTCAGCGTATTCCTTAATGCCTAACCAAATTAAAGCCCGCGTGACTCCTGCTATTGCAGTCCACTGTTGTGGCTGATATGAGGCAAGAGAGTTTAGCAAAGGTTCAATTTCAAACCGATGACGGGAGAAGGCGTAAAGGAGAAAACTTTCAACATCCCGTTCAAAGATGAAGGGCAAACAGATGCTAGCACTTTCCGACCAGGGTGAAAATGTTGAATCGCTTAGAAGGTCAGCAAGTATTGCTGAACGTATAGGATGTAATCCCTGTATTAGGGAACCATCCTCACTAAGCCTAAGCAAATACTCTTTTTCAAAGAGTTCAAAAGTTCTCTTTGGCGCAGTTAAAGCTAAATGTTTTACAAGGGGTCTAATCTGCAACCGAGATTCAAAGGCTGACGCTACAGAAGCCAATCTCAAGAGTTCAATTGTTGCGTCACTTAGCTTTCCTGTTCTGGCTTCATCCTCAAGTCGTCTTATCTGTTGTGAGAGTCTTTCTCGAAGAGAATTTCCCTGAGTCACCAGATAGACAAATTCCATGAGGGGGCCTTCACCGCCAAATTTGTTCCAGGCCTCCTCAAAAGTCAAGAACTCTGCTGGAAGTTTCTTGCGTGTAAGAGAGTGATAGATTTCCTGCGCCTCAATTCGATTGAAGGTCAGTTCGACTCCAGAAAATTGAATTTCAGCACCAGAAATACTGGCTCGACGAAAATCTTCTTCGCGAACCGTGACCAGAACTCGAATGTTTCTATGAGTAGATAATTCCTTGACTAACTCAGTCCAACCAATATCGTTGGGTGAAACATCCAAGTAAACGGCAATCGGCATACCGATAGCATTAGCTTTATCGGCTATAGCTGTCGCAATACTAAGAGCGTGTTTTCTGCTATCAATTAGTTGAACTTTAAAGCGCGATTTGTCGGAAAAGAATTCGCGAAGATAGCGAAAGGCTAAAGTCGTCTTGCCTTGACCAGAAGCGCCGTGGATAATAACGACTCTGTTTTCTTCAAATTTTTTAGCTATTTCTTGTAAGTTTTTATGACGCAAGACATCAACATCAGCCAAAATATGCTCGTAACGAGCTGAAATTCCGCGATAAAATTCATCGGATAATTCATCTTTTACTTGGGCATCAATCTCTTGCTCTTCTAGAGGCACAATTACCCGTTCCCCTTCGGGCGAGTTCAGTCAAAAGTTCTGGGTAAGATTCTCGATGGAACCTCCCTGAATGTTTCCATAGATTTTCTCTGCCATGTTCGTAATATTCTGACTTGTTTGTGGCTGAGACTTCACAGCGTCAGCCAAAGCTTGAACTGCCAGCGCGATTTCAGAGTCTGATTTTGCTGCTGACTCGACTTTTTCCACCAAAACGGCTTGTCCATAATCCTCTGGCTGCTGTTCAACTAATTCTGGATGTTGTCCTACTAATTCTATGGCCCTTGCTGTATCAGGAGACTTGCGCTTGAGCAGTTGCATCAACTGGCCGCCTTTCTCCAATACTTTTTCTCCTAAAGTTTCGCCTCCCTTTTCAATAGCTTTCGTTAAAACCAAAGTTACGATCACGCCAGCAGTCAAGGGTTCCATATGTTACCAATTGTAAGTGGAGTTGAGTTAGCTATGTAGCTTTCCATTAAGTATCTTAGCTTAAAGAGTAGAGAAGCGTCAATCATGCACATCCAGGCAAGTCTTTAGTTTGAGCCACATATCCCTCCTGAAAAGTGCGATCGCCCTTGTCGCAAAATTAACCCAGTCAGTCCTGGACACATTAAGGCCAGAGAAACCGGGTTTTTTACCTAATCTGTGGACTATAACGCGCATTTTCGTCAAAAAACCCGGTTTCTGACTACCCGTGCGTCCAGGACTACCACTGCTAAAATGATTTTAAAATCAACAAATCGTAATAAAGCCCTATGCCCTCACCATTTCCCGGAATGAACCCCTACTTAGAACACCCCGATTTCTGGCAGGAAACTCACAATCGGTTAATTATTGCAATCGCCGTCCCCTTGCCGAACTTTATGCTTTTAATCTCCGCGATTCTCTACCTGTATTTCTACTTCCCTTGCGCGAGGAAGATGTAGAACCTATTGTGAATTTACCAGAATTGTTCGCAGGTGTTTACGATCGCGCTGGCTATGATTATCGAATCGATTACGATCGAGATCCGATACCGTCCCTGTCAGAACAAAATCTGGTTTGGGCAAAGGAACTTTTACAAGCAACTGGAGTGCGAGATAATTAATTCTATTTTACATTATTAATATTAATCAACGTCCATACTAAAATCGCTCAATAGTTAACTTGAAACAGAAACCACATTGTACAATCTTGTTTGATTATAGCCTAAGAAATTAGGAGACGGCAGTGCCGTGTCCCTACAATATTATTTTGGAGTAGGGACACGGCATTGCCTTGGACTCTATCCTGACAGTGCAACCTCAATTGATATCATTCACCATCCACCGCCCCTACATAAACCGATCGCGCTTTCGATCGATCTTTGCCAAAGCAGCACCGGAAACATCCGCCAGAATACTGATAATCCGATACAACGCCACCGCACTCAAAATTATACCCGTCGAAAAGCGATCGGACAACAGGGCGATCGCCGTTGCTTCAAATACTCCCATGCCTCCCGGTGCTCCCGGTACGACTAAACCCACAACAAAGGCAAAACAGAAAGCACCGAACAAGTTCGGAATATCGAGAAAATTCACCGGATTTAAAGCCATTACAGTTAGCAAAAATCCGCTACCCCGCAATCCGATAAAACACATTTGTCCGATTAACGGCACTAAAGGATAGCGTTTAATTGGCAAATTATTTTTGCGCTGGGACTTGACACTCGATTTTGTTTTCGCTAGACTGGAGCTAGACCCTAAACGCGAAATTAGTCGATCGCCCGCAGCCTCTTCAACCTGAGAATTTTCCCCACTCTTCTTCTTTAACTTTAACTTCTCTACAAATAGGACGATCGGATTTAGAGTTTGA
>Ga0209591_10007681_pt1 | contig 11810 bp, 9 predicted proteins | sample MAT01_FD_187207 | JGI IMG/M metagenome (GOLD analysis project Ga0209591, IMG submission 187207) | Freshwater microbial communities from Lake Fryxell liftoff mats and glacier meltwater in Antarctica - MAT-01 (SPAdes) (version 2) | ecosystem: Environmental > Aquatic > Freshwater > Ice > Liftoff...
TTAAGTCGCTGATCCTTGCTATATTAGAACCTATGGCACTGCCTGTGGATACGATCGGCGACTCTAACCCTGCAGATCCCCCAAGGCCTACCGTTACCGCGCTGGTGAGGGCATGGGCATAAGTATGTTTCATAGGTATAAATGAAAATTTAACTGCAATCATTTTTAATACCATGGCAATACCTTTTTGTAATTGGTTCCCAAAAAAATATTTAATAATAAAAACGGTTATCAATAAACCGATGGCGGGAAAAAAAAGGTAGAGCCATTGCCCGCTGTTGGCCGCGACCAAGCTTGTTTGTAGAAAATGTACCAGCAACTTCAACAACACCGCCATCATGCCTGATGCCAGGCCTACTAATGTGGCGATAAACATTATAAACTGCGGCCTGCTTAATTTGGTGCGCAAGTTTAAAACAATGAGCTGGTATATTTTTTTGATCATCTGATTAGTTTTCGTTAAAAATTTACTGCACCATCAACTGTATAGTATCTATTTTTAGCCTCACTTTTAACCAACTTTCCATTTTATTCTTGTCCGCTAATGGCAATGGCTCTTTCATTTTCAAGAGCACCAGATAAGTATCTTTAGTCTTTGATGTATCGCCCCATCTTTTAGCAGGTTGAATCACCGCAGTATTAATAGAAGGATACTGTGCTTTCAATTCAGCAAATAACTGTGCTGATAACACTTCTTTTTGAGTAATACTATCCAGTTTATTTTGGTAAGAACGTTCCAGTACATCTTTTTCTTGCAGTGCTTTCGATAGTTGTTGCACTTCTGTTTTTTCGCCGTTCATCTGCTCCTTCAAATAAGCAAATCCTTGTTTTATTTCCAGCGTTGTATTTTCTAAATTGTATTTATCCAGATTACCTTTTACGCGTTCTATTTCTGTAGCAGGAATTTCGTTGCCGCCAAACACCAACGTTATAATCCTCTTTTTTGGATCTATTTTTTTATTCAATAAGTAGTCGTTCGGGAAGTGGGCTTCATAAGTAATAAATCGATTGGCATTTTTCGAAAATTCATTTTTTCGAATCATGTCATAGCCAAAGTAAAGGCTAGGTAATAAAGTAAGTATTACAATGGTTAAAGTTATTCTTTTTGCCATTTTTTCTTCCTTTTCATTGTCCAAATTCTTGAGAGGGAAATGTAAAAACCGAACAATGATATAGGTAGATAAAGCAATAAATACCGTGTTGATAATAAAAAGATAAAAAGCGCCAAAGAAAAAATTGAATTGCAAAGTAGCCAGACCATAACCAGCCGTACATAGCGGTGGCATTAAAGCAGTAGCAATGGCTACACCCGGAATTACATTTCCTTTTTGTTTACTGGATATTGCTATTATACCGGCAATGCCCCCAAAAAAGGCAATCAACACATCGTAAATGGTAGGGGATGTGCGTGATAGTATTTCGGAGTGAGCTTCATTTAAGGGCGATAATAAAAAAAATAAAGTAGAAGTAATCAGTGCCACAGCGGCCGCAATACCATAATTGTAAAGGGCTTTTTTTAATAAACTCAGATCGTTGATACCCATGCCTAATCCCATACCTATAATTGGACCCATCAAAGGCGATATCAACATGGCACCAATGATGACTGCTGTAGAATTCACATTCAGTCCCAACGAAGCTACAAAAATGGCGAAAATCAATACCCACAAGTTGGTGCCCCTAAAAGCGACGCCCTTATCAATATTTGCAATCACTTGTGCCAAATCTTCTTTTTCCTGCGCAATATTAAATTTTTCGAAAAATGAGTTCATTTGCTTTTAATTATGATCACTCCTTCAAAGGTAGTCCAAATCAACTTAGTGACCCGTGTGGTAAAATTCAGTGCTCGATTTAAAAGAAAGCTTCATTTTTTAAATCTTATTTTTGTTTTGAACAAATTATTCGACTTCCAGTCATGAGAAATATATCTGTTGAAATTTTACTGCTGATCCTAAGCTCCATTGTGGTGGTGTCCTATGTTTTTTCTATTATCTCAAAATACATCAGAATTCCTTCTGTGCTGCTGTTATTGTCAGCAGGTATTTTTTTTAGAGTAATAGCTCAACAACAACGATGGAATATTGCTATACCCGAAAAACTGGTAGAATTTTTGGGCGTTACGGGGTTAGTAATGATTATTCTGGAAGCAGGGTTGGATTTGAAGGTCAGCAGAGCAAAAAAGAAAATTATCCGCGATTCGTTTTTTGCAGCATTATTCATTTTCATTATTTCTCTGGCTGGAATTTCCAGCGGTTTGTACTGGTGGTTACAGGAGCCGTTAATAAAATGTATTGTCTACGGAATTCCACTGAGTATTATGAGCAGTTCAATTGTTATACCTAGCTTACACGCCTTGTCGCCGTCCAAAAAAGAATTTTTAATCTACGAAGCTTCTTTTTCTGATATCATTGGAATATTAGTTTTTAACTTCCTCATAGCAGGGGAAGCGCTCTCTTTTATTTCGATTGGAGGATTTTTTCTGAACATTATTTTATCATGTATTTTATCATTGATCTTTTCTTTCGTTTTATTGCTGATCTTAGCCAAGTCTAAACTAAACATTCGCTTCTTTTTAGTTTTTGCATTACTAATATTTTTATATGTAACGGGCAAAATTCTTCACTTACCATCGTTGATCATCATTTTAGTATTTGGCTTGCTCATGAACAATTGGAATTTGATCGCGCATTTCCCTCGGGTAGAAAAATATTTTCCTAGAAAACAGGTAAATGGTTTAACACATTTGCTGCATTCCATTACCGCAGAAACTTCTTTTTTAATTCGAACTTTTTTCTTTTTGTTGTTTGGATTTTCTATTGATCTTAATTTAGTGATACAAAAAGAGGTAATCTTGATTGGATCAGTCATTGTCGGCGTTTTGTTGTTAACACGGTTTTTGTACCTCCGTTTTTTTCTGAAAGAGCAGGTTTTCCCAGAAGTAGTATTCATTCCCCGAGGGTTGATCACCATATTGCTGTTCTACAAAATACCCCGGGTGTTTCAGCTCGATAACTTTAATGAAGGCATACTCTTTTTTGTGATTCTCCTGTCTAGTTTTATCATGGTATTGGGAATGTTGTTTTATAAATACACGCCAAAAGATTTAACAGATGATGTACAATAAGCCATCGTTGTAAAATATCAGCTGGTGTTCGTTGTTTCTACCTGAATATCTTGTAGCTTAATGATCTAATTATCCGCCATATATGAATAAGTGCAGCACTCTTTCCGTCTTTTTTCTTTTGCTATCAGTCCTGGCTCTTGCACAGAAACACCCCTACGAATATGGATTTCAAGGTGGATTAGTGGTAGGTAGTGCTAATGGTTCTGCCATTGTTTCCGCCTCTAAGGACCGGCTTACGGGAATGGGATTTGGAATACATTTTAAGCGCAATTTCTCCCCGAATATTGGATTGAAAATTAAAATAAATTACGAGCAAATGGGATGGGCCTACAGATCGTCTTTTGTGGAAGGTAATGGTAACTATTCGCCGGCTTTAGATAGAGTAGATGTTCTTTATCGACTTCCTTTTTTGAACATACCGGTATTAGCAGAATATGCTTTCGGTAAGCAGTTAAAAGTTTATGTGAACGCGGGCCCGTTCATTGGTTTTTTATTAGACAGTAAATTCTTGGTCCGCTACAAGGACAGAAACGAACCAGATGTAACCAGTTCCACCAATAGAATTAAGTCGTTGAATGCTGGCATAGCAACTGGCATAGGGATGTCTTATCCTTTGTCTTCTACTCTAAAAATCAACCTTGCATCCAGTCAGCAATTTGGAATGATGGATGTTGAAAATAATTCTCAAAGTAATCTGCGGACGAATTTAAATGCCTTCACTTTTATGACAGGCGTAAGCTTTTCTTTTTGAGAAAATAAGGTTCCTTGATCCTAAACTAGTGTATGTATGCAATTCCCTAATTCCAAAATACCCCTCTGTAACATAGAAATAGTGACTCTCTGCATACGAACCTTAGCATTTAATAATGCAATTGGTTCTTTAACAATTTGGCCGAATTACTATCGCGTCTAATTAACAATGAAACTGGTACAGTAACATACACCACATCTTTTAAAAAAGTCAGAAACAATCTTATTAGTTTTAGTAAAAAAACTACAAATACCTTTCTTTAATAATGTTGATGTGATGATACACATGACCCACAATGATGAAACCCAATGCACTCACCGTAACCGGCTTATTGCTGGATAAACCAATATGCCCGTACACTTCCAAACTGAAACTGCGAAATAGTATTTCCGTAGTTTGACGAACCAATTTTAGCTCTGATAACATTTCTGTCCAAACTCGTTTGTTAGCATGACTTTGTAACACAAATTCATTTTCGTCAAAGCCAGGTAGCGACTGTGTTTCTTTGCGTGCGACGCACAAAGCACGGTAAGCAAAAATACGTTCCGTATCAATCATGTGTTGCAACAATTCTTTTAATGTCCACTTACCCGGCGCGTAAGAGTAGTCTGCTTTTTCTGCTGGAATCGCATCAAAAAATTCTACAAAAATAGGTTGCTGGTGTGCCAACGCCTCTAATACATTATTTTCATTTACCAGCTTTATATAATTGGTGAAATAAGAAGGAAAGCTGCCTTCGATTGGTTTCATCATTTTTATTTAAAAGTAAAGAAAATAAGGGAAAGCCTGCATCATTGTTCGCTGATAAAATATTTCTTTCACTTTTTTTGCAGAGCTGTTCAACATAAAAAGCCGCTTCTTTTGGAAAGCGGCTTTTTAAAATTCTTTTCTATTGTATTATCCTTTGCGTTCTTTTTTGACAGGTGATTTGGGCACAGTTTGCTTTTTCACAGGAGTAGTACTCATGGTACTGGCATACTTGATGGCTTCATAAGCGTTGATGATCCCGCCAGTTTTTGCTAATTCACTCATGTCCACTTTTTCATCCGTACCTGGTTTGTTTACTTTTTCACCAGGAGATTGTGCTGTTTTTTCAATAGCTTCTTTTACCTGTTGCGCTGTAAGTTTAGGATAGTGCTGCATAATAAATGCGGCCACACCAGCTACCAGTGGACAAGCCATACTGGTACCACTTGCATCGCCGTAAGTATTACCGCCTGGAATGGTAGAATAAATACCCACACCTGGAGCAAACACATCTACCTGCTCTTTGTTGTAGTTACTAAAGGATGCCGTTAATCCACCATTTTTTTCATTGCCACTTGCACCAACATTAATTACATTGGTTGCTTTTCCTTTTCCGTTGGCATAGGTGGCGTTAGGATACGCTGCTTCCTCGCCTACATCTTTTGCATCGTTGCCTGCTGCATGTACCAATAAAACGCCTTTGCTTTCTGCATACCTGAATGCATCATCTACCCATTCTTTTTGTGGAGAAAAGCCTTTGCCAAAACTCATGCTGATAATTTTTGCACCGTTGTCAACCGCATAGCGGATGGCCAGGGCAATATCTTTATCGTGTTCATCTCCATCCGGTACTGCACGCAACATCATGATGCTTACATTGCTCACAACACCATCCATTCCTTTTTCGTTGTTGCGAACCGCCGCAATAATACCACTGCAATGTGTACCATGAAAAGGCGTGTTGGCCATAACATCGTTGTTACCGTAAAAACGATCATTGATGTCCATTTCGTTATCGCCTACAATATTTTTTCTAAATTCTTCCGGGGCTTGTGCGGCAGATGTTGCTTTCATAATTTCACCTTCCAACTGATCTAATAATTGTTGGTTGGTAATATCGTAGTTGTTGTTGGCTTTTGAAATGCTTAACATCAATCCTTTCACCATTTTACCATCTGCATTGGCCGGTGTAAATTCTTTTAGGTCATTACCGTTGTATGATGATTTGCCTATTTCTTTTCTGATGGCAGAATCACCTTTAACGAATTTTGGGAAAAGCTGTGTCATGTATGCCGCTTCTTCTTTATTTACTCCTTCTACTGTTTTTTGTCTGGCAAGCACAAACATGTCGTATTCGGCTTTTTCTGATGCCGAAAGACTAGCCGCTTCCACCTCTTTTCCATCCCACTTCGCTTTTAAACTGTGGTACACCCGTGCGCCTTCATAGCTGTCTTTTTTTACATTCCTTCCATCTTTTCCACCCAAAAAGTTCCAGCCGTAGATATCATCTACATAACCATTTCTGTCATCGTCAATTCCATTTCCTGGAATCTCTGTAGGATTTCTCCACAAAATAGGTTTTAGGTCTTCGTGTAGGGTGTCAATACCACTGTCAATAACGGCCACCACAATTTTTTTGCTTTGTAAATTTTTGGATTTAACAAATTCGTAGGCTTTATTCAAACTTACTCCCGGGAAACCGTCTTCCTTTTGATCCAACAAATGCCAGTCTTTAGGAACTGCGTCTTTTTTTGTGGCAGTATTTCCTTGTGCCATGGTCACCCCAGACATCAACAATGCTGCTAAAAGTAACTTTGCGTATTTTATCGTCATGCTTTATTATTTTTTACGAAATTAAATGGTTTATTAGGTTTGTTGAACACTCAAAGCAACAATTTGGCTAAATTTTATAAATCGAAGCGGATGCCTTGCGCCAAAGGTAACTGGTTGGTATAATTGATGGTGTTGGTTTGCCTGCGCATATACACTTTCCAAGCATCGCTCCCACTTTCCCTGCCACCGCCGGTTTCTTTTTCTCCACCAAAAGCTCCGCCGATCTCTGCCCCCGAAGTACCAATATTTACGTTGGCTATTCCGCAATCACTGCCTGTAGCTGATAAAAAGCCCTCTGCTTCGCGCAGGTTGTTGGTGATGATGGCGGAAGACAATCCCTGAGGTACGCCGTTTTGCAGGGCAATGGCATCCTCAATATTTTTGTACTTCATGATATATAAAATGGGCGCAAATGTTTCATGCTGCACGATTTCAAAGTTGTTGTCTGCTTCTGCTATACATGGTTTAACATAACAACCACTTTCATAAGCCTTACCTTTTAATACCTTTCCTTCTACTAAAAATTTACCCCCTTCTGCTTTGCAGCGTTCGATAGCGCTCAGATAGGCTGCTACTGCATCAATATCGATCAACGGGCCTACATGATTTTTTTCATTCAAAGGATTGCCAATCTTTAATTGTGCATAAGCATTGGCCAACAACTCTTTTACCTTGTTGTATATTTTTTCGTGGATGATGAGTCTGCGTGTAGTGGTACATCTTTGGCCAGCGGTACCTACTGCTCCAAATACCGCAGCAGTGAGTGCTATGCCAAGATCGGCGTCTTTGCTGATGATGATAGCGTTGTTACCACCTAGTTCCAACAAACTTCTTCCTAGCCTTTGTCCAACGGCCGCACCAACGGCTTTGCCCATACGGGTACTACCGGTGGCGGATACCAGCGCAATGCGTTGATCGTGGCTCATCCATTCACCCGCTTCTCTTTCGCCGACGAGAATATTGCTTACACCTTCCGGCACGTTATTTTCTTTAAAAACTTTTTGTATAATTTTTTGACAGGCGATGGCACACAAAGGTGTTTTTTCACTCGGCTTCCAGATACAAACATCTCCGCAAACCCAAGCCAGCATGGCATTCCAGCTCCATACCGCTACAGGAAAATTAAAAGCCGAAATGATACCCACAATTCCCAACGGATGGTACTGTTCGTACATGCGGTGTCCGGGTCTTTCGCTGTGCATTGTGAGGCCGTGTAGTTGCCTGCTGAGTCCTACCGCAAAATCACAGATATCGATCATTTCCTGCACTTCGCCCATTCCTTCTTGCAGGCTTTTTCCCATTTCGTAACTTACCAGTTTCCCCAGCGCCAGTTTTTTATTCCTGAGTTCGTTGCCGATCTGGCGCACTACTTCTCCTCTTTTTGGAGCAGGCCAACTGCGCCATTCTGCAAAGGCTGCTGTTGCAGAAGCCATTACCAGTTCATAACCTGCCATATCCGCAGCGGTTACCCGGGCTATTAATTGGCCATCCACTGGCGAATAGGAATGTATCTTTTTTCCCTTGTTGTTGATCCATTTCAATCCGGTAGAAACACCGGCATTGCTGGCATTGATGCCCAGTTCTTTTAATACAGCAATCATATCATTTATTATTTGTGCTGCAATTTACGTTAAACTGTGCTTTCGCCATTTTAAAAAGATAGGTTCAGTCCTGCTGTGGTCCAGCTTTGCGGCATTTTACTGCCCAGCAAATCACTGTACCTAACATTGCCAATGTTGTTTACCGCCACAAACAGATTAAACTGCTTGAACTGGTAGGCTGTTTTTACGTTTACCAGCCAATAGTGCGGACTTACAATTGCGTTGATGCCAGGTGCCTGCCTGGGATTTCTTTCTTTGTAGATGCTGGTTATGGCTGTGTTTAATTTTTTATAATGGTAAATAATTGTTTGCTGCAAGAGGGTTTTGGCATGTGAAATGATGTAAAAAGAGGGCACCGCATCTGAACTGCTGGATCTCAAAAAAGTGGCAGCTATATTTACATAAAGTTGCGAATGTTGATGAATCTTTTTTTGATAGTTGAGCTCTATTTCCAAGCCGCTTGTGTATACTTTTTTAATATTTTTTGCCAATGCATAACTCCCGGTGGGTACCAGATTTTCTTTGCGGGGCATATCGGCATAGGGCGTGGCTACATAATCGATCACGTTGTTTTGATCCCTGTAAAACCATGCGGCAGAAATTTTGAGATGGTTGAAATACAGATCAGCACCCACCTCGTAACTCCATGATCGTTCTGCCTGCAAATCAGGATTGCCAATGCTGCCTCCTGTTACAATAGATTTGTTGTAATTATTGTACCGCTCTGTAAAATCTGCACTCCGAATAGCCCTGCCCGCATTGGCTTTTAAGCCCAATTTACCTGTTCGATAGAGTAGGTTGGCCTGAGGCAAAATTTCTGTGCCATAGTTTTTGTCATGCACGATTCGAAGGCCTGGATTCACCGAAAACTTTTTGTATTTGTAAACAATTGATCCAAATCCGGCAATATGTTGGTTTTGATGATTACCCCGGTCATTCGACCGGATGGTTCTCTGCTCGGCCATGATACCGGCATTGTAAAAAAAAGAGGAACTTATTTTTTTGCTGTGCACATATTGTAAGGTGAATAAACCAGAAGTATTGTCGTTGGCAATAGCCGCAGGATTAAATTGATAAACGTCATTGGTATTTTTATAGGCGATGTCAATTTCGTCGCTGCCGTTGTTGGTTTCCCTTTTTAGTTTGGCGTGGCTCCACCAGGTACGAACCCTTTCTACTGCAGTGTCGCTGGCAAAGCTGGTGTAAAAGTTTTGCGCAGCAAAATCGCGATCGTCGTAACTGCTGTGTAGCATGGCTTTCCATTTGTTGCTCAACTTTACAGCGGCGTTGGCAGAGAATAAATGGTTATTGAAATAACCACGATTATTACCGCGAAGCAATTGACCATCTGCATTGGTGGTTTGCCCCGCAATGGAATAATTTATCTTTTCATTGGTTTTTTGAAAACCTGCATGGGCCATCCAATAGCCATATTCACCTGCTGCAATACCTGCGTTTCCGGAAAGTGCTTTTTCTTTTTTAAACTGTGCAAATGTTTTGCTGATGATATTGATCACTGCACCTACGGCTTCTGATCCATAACCTGCTGCTGCCGGGCCTCTGAGAATTTCTATCCGCTCAATTTGCGATGTAGCGATCGGCATGTAGCCTGAGAAATGTCCGGTAATGGGGTCGTTGATTTTAATCCCGTCAATCAGTACCAAAACTTGTTGAAATGTACCTCCCCGTACCACAATATCGGCTTGCGCACCAGCAGGCCCTCTTTGTTGTATCTCAACAGAGGCGGCATACTTCAACAGTTCGTCTAATGAATTTACGGGCAATCTTTCTATAAGTTTACCTTCAATGACAGTGATAGAACGGCCCGTTTCTGATACTTTTTGATCGATGCGGGAACTGGTGATGCTGAGAGGATCTAATGCGATGATTTCTTGTGCCCTGGCAGGCAATACCATAGCGCCTAAAAGATAAGCAGTTATAAGAAGTTTCACGAGATGTTGTTTTTGAGCTGCAAATGTAGGGGAGACTTGCTAACAATTCGTGTTTTGTTTCGAGTTAATATTGCTCGTTTTCATTGGGAAAATCACCACTTTTTATATCCGAAATATAATGCTGCACAGCGTTGGTTACCTGCTCACCCATGTTAAGGTACTGCCTTAAAAATCTCGGTTTAAAAGAAGCATTGATGCCTAGCATATCATGCATCACCAGCACTTGTCCATCACAATCGCCGCCTGCACCAATACCAATGGTAGGAATCACTAAGCTATTGGAAACTTCTTTGGCCAATGCTGCAGGAATTTTTTCTAACACGATGGCAAAACAGCCAGCTTCCTGCAACAACGTCGCATCCTTTTTGAGTTTTTCTGCCTCCGCTTCTTCTTTGGCCCTAACCGTGTAGGTCCCAAATTTATAGATACTTTGCGGCGTTAAACCCAGATGACCCATCACCGGTATTCCAGTATCCACAATACGTTTTACCGAGTCTGCTACTTCTGCGCCGCCTTCTAATTTGATGGAATGCCCGCCCGTTTCTTTCATGATGCGGATAGATGAATGCAAGGCTTCTTTTGCATTGCCCTGGTAAGATCCAAATGGAAGATCTACCACCACAAAACAACGATTCACCCCACGAACTACCGAACTGGCATGGTAAATCATTTGGTCGAGGGTGATGGGGAGCGTAGTTTCATGTCCGGCCATTACATTGCTGGCACTATCGCCCACTAAAATGATATCGATGCCTGCAGCGTCAAACAATTGGGCAAATGAAAAATCATACGCCGTGATCATGGATATTTTTTCTCCCGCCGCCTTCATCTTTAGCAATGTGTTGGTGGTGATCTTTTTTACTTCTTTATGAACAGACATTTTTTTATATTTTATTTCAATTAGTATGTTGGTTGATGACGACCAAATGGCTACTTTATTTTTACTTATTGTAAATGTACCAACAATTATTTTGCTTGAATAATTTTAAGAAAAGGGGCCGGTAATTCATCCACTTTGCCCTGATGCGTTTTGTTCGACCAACATTCGATTGACAAAATATTTGAATAGATTTTATTTTGAGAGGAGATGTAAAACCATTCCTGCTCCAGCATTACAAAAGGTACATTGGTGAGAGGTATTGGGATGTCTTTCAAATCTGTTTTTTTATACTCAATGATGGCTCCTTTTTCATTGTACACCGGAACCTCTACAACGCTACTATCGAGTAAAAACATGCTAATATCTTTTATTGAAAGCATCGTTAGCGAGGAAGGATCCTGCAACAGCATATCTTTTTTGCCCAGATAGGGCCAGATAGCTTCCAGTAGGTTTTTTCCGTACATCGGTTTTAACAAAGGGGTACCGGCAGTAAGGAGGTTGAGCATGTATTTTTTGCTACTCTTACCCAGATAGAGGGCTTTCTTTTTCCATTTTTTTTTAATGGTCGGATTTGAATTAAAAGCCGTTTGAAAAGCGTTGCTGATACCCAACTCCATTCCCGTGGAAGTGACCACAAAGTACATCGGAGATACCCATGCAATGTGCGACCGCAGCCTTCCGTCTTCCACAAAAATCACCTGTTGGATGTCTACCAAATTGTTCGTGAATGGATTGAAGTACCGGTCATCGTACAACTGATTCTGTGCAGCAACCATTTCATTTACCACATTTCCGATGCTGTCTATTACTTTCAATATTTTATTCGGGGATATTCTTTCTTTTACAGAATCAACAGTTACTTTTATTTGCGTATTGTGATCATAATCAGTGAGGCGAGCTTCGATCTTGTTGTTCACCAATT
>Ga0209591_10007683_pt1 | contig 11810 bp, 8 predicted proteins | sample MAT01_FD_187207 | JGI IMG/M metagenome (GOLD analysis project Ga0209591, IMG submission 187207) | Freshwater microbial communities from Lake Fryxell liftoff mats and glacier meltwater in Antarctica - MAT-01 (SPAdes) (version 2) | ecosystem: Environmental > Aquatic > Freshwater > Ice > Liftoff...
CACTCTGGACAAGGCCACCGCCCAGTTCGAGCACGGCAGCAGCAACGCGTTGATGACCACCTACAACGCCAGCGACGACCATTGCCGCGTCGGCGCTTTCGCCTTGCTCAGCAGCAACGGCACGCGGTACTACGTCGAAATTTCGTTCAGCAAGGCGGCCAAGGTGGTGGGGCGTGTGAATTTCGGCGCCGACGCCGGCCTGCTGCTGCTGGCCCGCTCGGTGGCCCCGGTGGCGGGCGTGACGGTGGACACCGCCAACCGCCGCATCGGCCTCGCGAACGTCGTCGTCGGCGGCACCAACAGCACCAACAGCGTGACGCTCAACGGGTCCATCGAGTACCCGTCGAACATCGACGCCGCTGCCCGCGCCGCCTGCGGCTGAACGGCATACTCGACGGCGCACTCGACTGCGCACTCGACCGCAGCGCGGCTGGCCTTGGGGCCGACCCCGAGGGCTTTTTCAACATCCGCCATGACGCCGACACCCGACGCCGCCCGCTGGGCCCAGATCAAGGCCCTGTTCGATGGCGTCGTCGAAGCGCCACCGGCGCAGCGCGAGGCCTTCATCACCGCTGCCGGGCTGGACGCGGAAACCGTCGCCGAACTGCGCAGCCTGCTCGCCCACCACGACGCCGCCGACGCTGCTGACACTGGCGGCGGCGCCTTCATGGCCGCCAGCGCCAGCACCACGCTGGCCGAAACCCCGGCGCCGGCCGTGTTGCCCGGCCAGCGCCTGGGCGCCTGGCAGGTGGTGCGCGCCATCGGCGCGGGCGGCATGGGCGAGGTTTTCGAGGCGCGCCGTGCCGACGGTAGCTACGAGGGCCGCGCTGCGGTGAAGCTATTGAAGCGCGGCATGGACAGCGCCGCCGTGCTGCAGCGTTTTGCGCAAGAACGCCAGGCCCTGGCGCGCCTGAGCCACCCGAATATTGCGCGCCTGCTCGACGCCGGCGCCAGCGAACAAGGCCTGCCTTATTTCGTGCTGGAGTTCGTGGACGGCCAGCCCGTTGACGTGGCCGTTCACGGCAAGCCGCTGGAAGCCCGGCTGCAGCTGTTCCTGCAACTGGCCGATGCCGTGGCCCACGCCCATCGCAACCTGCTGGTGCACCGCGACCTGAAACCCGGCAACGTGCTGGTGGACCGTGAAGGCCAGGTCAAGCTGCTCGACTTCGGCATTGCCAAGGCGCTGGACCCGCTTGAAGGCCACGATGGATCGACCACCGTGGGCGGCGTGCGCCCTTACACGCCCAACTACGCCAGCCCGGAACAGATACGCGGTGAGCCGGTGAGCACTGCCACCGACATCTACAGCCTGGGCGTGCTGCTGTACCAGATGCTCACCGGCACCCGGCCCACCGGCCGCCGCGCCACCACACCGGCCGAAGCCGCGCGCAGCGTGCTGGAAGACGAGCCGACGCGGCCCAGCCGGCTGTCGCCCGACGAGGCGGTTGATCCGCACTGGTTGCAAACGCGCCGCAAGCTCGAAGGCGACCTCGACAACATCCTGCTCAAGGCGCTGGAAAAAGCCCCCGAACGCCGCTACGCCAGCGTGGACGCCTTTGCCGCAGACGTGCGAGCCATGCTGCAGGGCCGGCCGGTCAGCGCGCGCGCGGCCAGCCCGGCCTATGTGCTGGGCAAGTTCGTGCGGCGCAACCGTTGGGCGGTGCTGGCTGGCAGCCTGGGCGGTGTGGGCCTGGCCAGCGGCCTGGCGGCGGCGCTGCTGCAGGGCCGCGCCGCCGCCGCTTTGGGGGTGCTGGGCCTGGCCGGTGGGCTGGCGCTGGCGCTGTTCCAGGGCCGGCGTGCGGTGCTGGCGCGTGACGAAGCGCAGGCGCGGCTGGACGACATTCGGGGCATCACCGGCAGCCTGGTGTTCCGGTTTGGCGACGCGGTGAGCTACCTGCCCGGCGGCATGCAGATCAAGGAAGAGCTGCTGCAGGACGCCCTGCGCAGCCTGGACCGCCTGGCCACGGGCCGCGACCGCGACCCCGCGCTGCTGGCCGACGTGGCCAACACCTACGCGCGCCTGGCCGAGCTGCAGTTCAGCGACCAGCTCTCGCTGGAAAAACCCGAAGCCGCGCGCGAAAACGCGGCCAAGGCGGTGGCGCTGGGCACGCCGCTGCTGGCTCAGCGGCCCACCGACTGGCGGCTGCACAGCTGGCTCTCGCGCGCCCACCTGGTGCTGGGCAAGGTGCACCGCGCGCGCGGTGAACTGGCCACCGGCCTGGTGGCGCTGCAGCGCGCTGCTGCCGTGCTGGGCCAGGCCGATGTGAGCCGCGCCGACGATCTGGGCCGCATCACCGTGCTGGGCAGCCAGGCCTCGACGCTGATCACCTGCGCACAGATCCAGGACCTGCTGGCAGTGCAGCAGGGTGTGGCCAACACCGAAGCCCTGGCCACCTTCTCCGAGGCCGAAACCATCTACCGCCAGCTGAACGCGCAGCACGCGATGATGGAACGTGTGGACGCCACCGGCCATGCCGAAGAGCCCAAGGCGGTGGCGCAGGTGCTGGTGCAGCTGGGGGTGATCACCGGCACGCGTTCACGCATTCATCTGCGCAACGACGCGCTGGACCGGGCGCTGACCGAGACCGCCGAGGCCATGGGCTGGCTGGAAGCAGCCGTGGCCTACGACCCCAAGACCCAGATCTGGCAGAACTCCCTGGCCACCGAGGCCCACCACCAGGCGGTGTTGCACCTGCACTGTGGCGACGCCGCTGCCGCGCTGGCTGCGCTGGAACGTTGCCAGGCCACGGCGCAGGTACTGGCCACGGCCGATGGGCCGCAAAGCAAGTGGGCCGGCCTGATGCCCAGGCTGGGTGGCCTGCGCGCACGCATCCTGGCCGCGCTGGGCCGGCATGAAGAAACCTTGCCGCTGTTTGACGGCGCGCTGGCCTTTCATGCCGCGCAGTGCAGCGCGGCCGTCCCAGGTGCGGCGTTGCAGGCCGCCCAGCGTGCCCAGGCTCAGGAGCAGACGGCGCTGGCCGTCAGCCTGCACGCGCTGGGGCGTGGCGCAGAGGCCCTGCCGCTGGTGCAGGCGGCCGCCGCCGCGCTGCAGCCCATGGCCGAGAGCCAGCCGCCGCTGCGCGAAGCGCTGCTGTTGCACGCCCATGCGCTGGCCGTGCAGGCCGCTGTACAGCCTGAAGCCGCCGTGCCGCTGCGTGCGTTGGCCCTGAAGCGTGTGCAAGCCGCGCATGCGATGGCGCCGCTGGCGGGCTTGTCAGCGCGGCTGGCGGACAAACTGGGTCATGTGCCTGCGCCTTGAGGGGCTGCGCGTTGCGGCCCGTGCGTTGCGGCCTGCGCCTTGCGGTCCTGGCCTGAAACCTGAGACGCTCTTCACCGCGACTGGCTCAAACCTCGCCTGGCCTTCACCGCCTGAGCCAGCCCGTCCAGCAAGCCCACCGTGTCGTCCCAGTCGATGCAGGCATCGGTGATGCTCTTGCCGTATTCCAGCTTGGCCGCGTCGTCCTTGCCCGGGGTGAACTTCTGCGCGCCGCCATGGAGGTGGCTTTCCACCATCACGCCGAAGATGCAGCGGCCGCCGGCAGCGACCTGGCCGCCCACGTCCTTCATCACTTCGATCTGGCGCTGGTACTGCTTGCTGCTGTTGGCATGGCTGGCGTCCACCATCAGGCGGCAGGGCAGCTTGCTGGCCTCGATCTCGGCACAGGCTGCGGCCACGCTCTCGGCGTCGTAGTTCGGCGTCTTGCCGCCGCGCAGGATGATGTGGCAGTCTTTGTTGCCCTTGGTCTCGACGATGGCCACTTGGCCGTTCTTGTGCACGCTCATGAAGTGGTGCGGGCGGCTGGCGGCCTGGATGGCGTCGATGGCGATGCGCACGTTGCCGTCGGTGCCGTTCTTGAAGCCCACCGGTGCACTCAGCCCGCTGGCCAGTTCGCGGTGCACCTGGCTTTCGGTGGTGCGCGCGCCGATGGCGCCCCAGCTGATGAGGTCGCCGATGTACTGTGGGCTGATGACGTCGAGAAACTCGCTGCCCGCCGGCACGCCCAGGCGGTTGATGTCCACCAGCAGCTGGCGCGCGATGCGCAGGCCTTCGTGGATGCGGAAGCTCTCGTCCAGGTAGGGGTCGTTGATCAGGCCCTTCCAGCCGACCGTGGTGCGCGGCTTCTCGAAATAGACGCGCATCACCACTTCCAGCTCGCCGGCATGCCGGTCGCGCTCGGCCTTCAGCCGGCGCGCGTACTCCACGGCTGCGGCCGGGTCGTGGATGCTGCACGGGCCGACGATGACGAGCAGGCGGTCACTGCCTTGTTCATTCCCGCCCGTCATGATCTTGCGGATGTTGGCGCGCGTGCCGCTGATCAGCGTTTCCACCGGCGTGCCGGCGATGGGAAAGAAGCGGATCAGGTGTTCCGGCGGTGGCAGCGGCGTCACATCGCGGATGCGCTGGTCGTCGGTCTGGCTGGTCTTTTCCGAAAGCGCCAGGCGCTCGTCGGTAGGGGTCGCGGTTTTCGGGCTCATGGAACACTTTTCAAATGTGCCTGCGGGCCCCGGCAACAAAAAACCGCCGGGGCTGCCGGCGGTTTCTGGGGGTGCGGTGCGCTGCTTCTACCTACGCGTTTGCCTCTCCAGCCGCCAAGCGGTGCGAGAACCAAAAGTACGAAAAGAAGAAGGCTGCGGGGCGCATGGCCGCGAATGTAGCACGCACCTCATGTCGGGCCGCTGACCGCAGCACCGGCCACCGGCAGGTGCTGCGCCGCGGTGACCCCCATCGAGACATAGAGGCTCGTCACCGCCTCGACGCTGAGCGCGGCCGGTGTCACCCAGGCCTCGGGCACGAAGAGCAGGCCGCCGCCGATGGGCACCGGTGCGGTGGGCACCAGCACCGTCACGCAGCGGCGGCCGTCCACTTCCAGCACCTCGGCCGACGTCTGCAGGGCCAGCACGACGGCGCCACCTTCTGCGCCGCCGAAGCGCAGCCACACCGCCTGCATGGCGCGCGCGGCCGTCGGGTCGCGCTGCGTGAACAGGGCCACCAGCCGCTGCACAGTGTCGTAGACCTGCCGCACCAGCGGTATGCGACGCATCACGCCGTCCACCAAGCGCGCCAGGCCGCGCTGCAGACCGGCTTCCACCAGCGCTCCCAGGCCCACCAGCACGCCGGCGACGACGCCCAGGCCCACGACGTAACCGAGGAATGCCGAGCCCAGGCCCAGCGCCACCAGCAGCGAACCGATCAGGCTGCTGGGCCCCACCATGCTCGCCACCACGCTGAGCGCCCAGGCGAAGATGGCCAGCGTGGCGGCCACCGGCAATGCCGCCAGCAGCCCGGTGATGAAGAGGCGCAGCAGGTGGGCGGGGGTGGGTTTCATGGCGGGGATTGTCGGTGCCGCAGCGGCACCGGTCTTCAGCGCGTCTGCGCGTCCAGGCCCGCTGCGGCCAGCCGCTGCACCACGTCTTGCACGTGCGCGGCGTTGCGCGTCTGCAGCACGAGTTCGACCTCGACGTTCTGCGCGCTCAGCGAGCTGAAGGCGCGCTGGTGGTGCACCTCGTCGATGTTGGCGCCGGCTTCCGCAACCACGGCGGTGATGCGTGCCAGCACGCCGGGTGTGTCGCGCGCATTGACGCGTATGCGTGCCAGCCGGCCCGCTCGCACCATGCCGCGTTCAATCAAGGCCGAGAGCATCAGCGGGTCGATGTTGCCGCCGCACAGCACCAGGCCCACCTGCTTGCCGGCGAAGCGTGCCGGGTCCTTCAGCAAGGCGGCCAAGCCGGCAGCGCCTGCGCCTTCAACCACGGTTTTTTCGATCTCCAGCAGCATCAGCACCGCTTGCTCGATGTCGCCTTCGTCCACCAGCACCATGTCGTCGACACGTTCGCGGATGAGTTCGCGCGTGATCTTGCCGGGCTGGCCGACGGCGATGCCTTCGGCGATGGTATTGGCGCCCTGCGGGTGCGCCGTGCCCTTGATGGCGTTGACCATCGCCGGAAAGCGGCTCGTCTGCACGCCGATGATCTGCACAGAGGGTTTGAGCTGGCGCACGGCGGTCGCGATGCCGCTGATGAGGCCGCCGCCCCCCACCGCAATGACCAGCGTGTCGAGATCAGGCTGGGCGCGCAGCATCTCGACACCGATCGTGCCCTGGCCGGCGATGACGGCCTCGTCGTCGAAGGGGTGCACGAAGCTCAAGGACTCGCGCTCAGCCAGCACCAGCGCGTGTTCACGCGCTTCGTCGAAAGTCTCGCCGAACAGCAGCACTTCGGCGCCGAAGCCGCGTGTGCGTTCGACCTTCACGGTGGGCGTGGTGACCGGCATCACGATGACCGCGCGCAGGCCGAGGCGCTGCGCGTGGTGCGCCACACCCTGGGCGTGGTTGCCGGCGCTGGCTGCGATCACGCCCTTGATGGGCATGCCGCTTTCCAGCATCGTGGCCAGCTTGTTCAGCGCGCCGCGTTCCTTGAATGACGCGGTGAACTGCAGGTTCTCGAACTTCAGGAACACCCGCGCGCCGACGATCTGGCCCAGCGTCTTGCTCTCGACACAAGGCGTGTCGAGCACCTGCCCTTCCAGGCGTGCTGCGGCCTGTTCGATGTCGGAAAAACTGACCGCCATGTTCAGGCGGTGCCGCCCACGGTGAGGCGATCGATGCGCAGCGTGGGCTGGCCCACGCCCACGGGCACGCTCTGGCCTTCCTTGCCGCAGACGCCGACGCCGGTGTCGAGCTCCATGTCGTTGCCGATCATGCTCACGCGCATCATCGCCTCGGGTCCGTTGCCCACCAGCGTGGCGCCCTTCACCGGGTAGAGGATCTTGCCGTTCTCCACCCAGAAGGCCTCGCTCGCGCTGAAGACGAACTTGCCGCTGGTGATGTCGACCTGGCCACCGCCGAAGTTGGTGGCGTAGAGCCCGCGCTTGATGCTGGCGATGATCTCTTCCTTGGTCTTGTCACCGTCCAGCATGTAGGTGTTGGTCATGCGCGGCATGGGCAGACTGGCATAGCTTTCACGACGGCCGTTGCCGGTGGGTTTCACGCCCATCAGGCGCGCATTCATGCTGTCCTGGATGTAGCCGCGCAGGATGCCGTCTTCGATCAGCACATTGCGCTGGCTGACGTTGCCTTCGTCGTCGACGTTCAGGCTGCCGCGCCGGTCGGCGAGCGTGCCGTCGTCCAGCACCGTCACGCCCTTGGCCGCCACGCGCTGCCCGATGCGGCCGGCGAAGGTGGATGAACCCTTGCGGTTGAAGTCGCCTTCCAGGCCGTGGCCCACGGCTTCGTGCAGCAGCACGCCGGGCCAGCCCGGGCCCAGCACCACGGTCATTTCGCCGGCTGGCGCGGGGCGGCTGTCCAGGTTCGTCAGCGCGGCCTTCACCGCGTGGTCGACGTAGCTCTGCATCATGGCGTCGGTGAAATAACCGAGGCCGAAGCGGCCGCCGCCGCCTGCGCTGCCGACTTCGCGCCGCAGCACGCCGGCCACGGTCTGCTCGGCGATGACGGTGACGTTCACGCGCACCATCGGGCGCACATCGGCCGCGCGGGTGCCGTCGGCGCGCGCTACCAGCACCACGTCGTACTCGGCAGCAAGGCTGGCCATCACCTGCGCAATGCGCGGGTCTTTGGCACGCGCCATCTTCTCCATGCGTTCCAGCAGCGCCACCTTCTGCGCGCTGTCGAGTGTGGCGATGGGGTCGGTGGGCGCATACAGCACGCGGCTGGCCGCGACCTTGGGCGCGCGCGCCAGCTTCACGCGCTTGTTCTGGCCCGCAGCGGCGATGGTGCGCACGGTGCGTGCGGCGTCCAGCAGCGAAGCCACGCTCAGGTCGTCTGAATAGGCGAAGGCCGTCTTTTCGCCGGCCACCGCGCGCACGCCCACGCCCTGGTCGATGCTGAAGCTGCCGCTCTTGACGATGCCCTCTTCCAGGCTCCAGCCTTCATGGCGTGTGGTCTGAAAGTAGAGGTCGGCGTCATCGACGCGGTGTTCGCGGATGGTGGCCAGGGCCTGCTGCAGCGCGCTCTCGCCGATGCCGAAGGGCTCGAGCATCAGAGCCTGGGCAATGGCCAGGCGCTCGATCGTGGGTTCACGGGTGATCATGGCGTGGCTCCTTAGGGCAGCGATGGTGGTTGATTGTAGAAGTCGGGCCGTTGTCCCTGAAGCTTGTACTCAGGGCGTATCGGCGCTTTCGCCTGAGCTTTCGCGTGAGCCTTCGTGGCCCCTCCAGCCTGCGCCGTCGCGCTCAGCCAGCGCGCGCTGGTACAGCGCCTTGCGTGGGGCGCCGCTCAGCTCGGCGGCCAGCGCCACGGCCTGCTTCAGTGGCAGTTCACGCATCAGCACGCGCAGCGTTTGCAGCGCCGCGGCCGGCAGTTCGTCGGCCGCAGCAGGCTGGAACGGCAGGGCGTGCAGCACCACGACGAACTCGCCGCGCTCATGGTTCTTGTCAGCCGCCAGCCAGGCCGGCAAGGCCGCTGCCGGGTGGGTGACGATGCTTTCGAACTGCTTGGTCAGTTCACGGCACAACGTCACCTTGCGCAACGGCGCGGCTTCGGCCAGCGCCAGAGCCAGTTCGGCAATGCGGTGCGGTGCCTCGAAGAGCAGCTGCGTGCGCGGGTCGGCCAGCGCCAAAGCCAGCGCCGCACGGCGTTCACCGCCTTTGGCCGGCAAAAAACCGACGAAGCAGAAGGCCGATGCCTGGGTGTCGCCGGCAGCGCTCAGCGCGGCCAGCGCGCTGCTGGGCCCGGGCAGTGGCACCACCGCATGGCCGGCAGCGCGCGCGGCGGCCACCAGCACAGCGCCGGGGTCGCTGACGGCCGGCGTGCCGGCGTCGCTGATGTAAGCCACCCGCTGGCCCTGGGCCAGCAGCGCCAGCACGCCTTCGGCGGCTTCGTGTTCGTTGTGCGCGTGCAGCGCGCGCAGGGGCTTGTGCAGGCCCAGGTGCGTAAGCAGCTGCGCAGCCACCCGGGTGTCTTCGCAGGCCACGGCATCCACCAGGCTCAGCACGTGGATGGCGCGCAGCGTGATGTCGGCCAGGTTGCCGATGGGTGTGGCCACCACGTACAGTGTGCCGGCGGGGTGATGCTGGTGGCCAGTGGCCAGGCGCGCCGCGTTCAGCAAGGGGGCGGGGTCGATGTTCACGAAGGCATTGAAGCGGTGGGCAGGCGTGGGCCAGAAGCAAACGGCAGCCGGCCGTACGGGCAGCACCACCGAGGCCGGTGCCGATTCGACTGCCGCACGCGCGGGTTCAACCGCAAGCCGCGAGGCTTCGACCGCCGCCAGCGGCACACTCACCGCCGCCAGCCGCACATCCACCGCCGCCAGCGGCGAGGCCGCCGAGTTGCGGGCGCTGGCCTGGCTGCAGGCCCGCGGGCTGGTGCTGGAGCAGCGCAATTATCGGGTCGCGCGCGGCCCCTCGGCGCGTGGCGGCGAGATCGACCTTGTGATGCGCGACCGCGATGGCACGCTGGTCTTCGTCGAGGTGCGCCAGCGCCGCGGCAGCCAGCACGGTGGCGCTGCCGCCAGCGTCACGCCGGCCAAGCAGCGGCGCCTGCTGCTGGCGGCGCAGCACTACCTGCTGCGTTTTGCCGCGCCGCCGCCCTGCCGCTTCGATGTGCTGGCGCTGGACGGCGAACACATCGAGTGGCTGCCAGCGGCTTTCGGCGCCTGACAAGGGAAACGGCCCGCCGAAGCGGGCCGTGACTGGCGAGATGTTCCGGTCAGCCCGGTAATCAGTCCTGCTGGCGGCGGCGGCGAGCCACCGCGCCAATGCCGATCAGGCCCAGCCCCATCATCAGGTAGGTCGAAGCTTCCGGCACCAACGAGGCGTTGATGAAGCTGGCGTGGATGAAGGTGGGCACGTAACCGCTGAACTCACCGAAGCTGCTGTTCAAGGTGCTGTTGATGTCGCCGTAGGCGACGCCGAAGCTCAGGCCGTAACTGTTCACGCCCGAGACCAGGCCGTTGATGAAGTTCGGGCCGCCGGAGTCGCCGCCAGCCACGCCCACTTCGCGCAGGCCCACGCCCCTGTTGCAGTACTTCGCCGTGCCCGCCGCGATGGTGAAATCGGGGTCGGCAGCCAGGAGGCACGAGGCGTCGTTGGCGGCCAGGCCGTTGTCGAAGTCGGAGACATACGAGAAGCCGACCTGCGCTGCGGGCAGGGCGGGGTTGTCGAAGGCTCCGTTCCAGTAGCCGGCACCCCAATCGGAGTCACCGAAACGGAAGTCGTAACGGTTGTCGCCCGTGCGCAGGCGGCCGGTGGAGCCGCCACCGGTAGTGCCTGCGGTACCCGTGCCCCGCAGGCCGTAGCCGGCGACGGTGAAGTTCTGCCCCGTCAGGTCACCACCGGTGTAGATGCCGTGCGAGACAGCCCATGCAGGCGCCAGGGTGTTCATGCGCAGCACGGCGATGTCGTTCTGGTCGACCACCTGGCCGGTGTAGCCCGAATTCACGAAGTAGTTCGTGACGGTGCGCGAAGTGGCCAACGGGTTGTTGTAGATCGACACCGTCGACGACAGGCCGGCTTCCGGTTGGAAAAACACCGTCGTGCTCAGCGGGTTGGCGCTGCCGAAGCCGTCGCTCACGCAATGGCCGGCCGTCAGGATGGACTGGCGATCGGGCAGCAGCGTGCCCGAGCAGACGAAGCTGCCGGCGGGGCCGAAGTTCATCAGCAGGCCCACCACACCACCGTTGGCGGGGAAGCTGGGCAGGTAGGCAGCGTCACCCGCGACGGTATTCGTGCCGGTGCTGGCGAAGCCGGTCAGCATGCTTTGGGCCGACCACTGCATGCCGTTAAGCACGCCCGCGACTGATCTGTCGCGGTTGGCGGTTTGCGCCGAGACAGCCATCGAGGCCGCCAGGGCCAAAGCGGTGACAGTCATCTTCAGGAGGCGTGAGCTGATCATTTCGTGTGTGCGTTGGTGGAAGGACGGGGGCGACGATAAGCCCGCAAGTCGCCGTGAAATCGGACGTCCCCGGGCCCGTGGGGCCCGTGTTCAGGGGGTTCCCTGTGACTTCGTGTGCCGAATTGCGCAGCAGCTGTGTGCGCTGGTCGCGAAGGTGTTGAGCCGACGCGCGGGCTGCATCAAGCAGCGGCTTGTTCGACGAGGGCGTCTGCCAGGTGGCCTTGTGTGACCTGGCGTGCGGCGAGGCATTGGCGTAGGGCGGCGCAGAGGCGGCGGAGTTCTTGGACGCGGGCGACGATGCGGGATTGCTCGGCTAAGGGCGGCAGCGGAATCTGAGACTGCTTTACCTTCCCGACATTCAGGTTCGGCTGTGCGCCACCCGCCGACAGCTCACGAATCTCGTCGTAGCCCTTCTCCAATACAAGCTTCACGAATTGCCTATGGCTTGTCGATCGCTCAATGAGCGTGATCGCCGCACAAGCTTGATTGGTGGCCGCTGGGATTCCGAGTTCCGAGATCTGCCCACGCGTCTTGCCTTGCCCGTACATCGCCATGATCAGTGTTCCGACCGGATAGACCGTCAGGCTGGTCTGAGAAAGCGCCGCATCGGTTACGTACTGATCGGTTGCGTCTATCAATGTTCGGCTGGTTTCACCGCTGGTCACCCAGGGAATCGTCCCGTCAGCAAAGAAGGCGGCGTTATCTCGAGACGGGGTTGTCCCGGTACCAACGCTTGAAATGTCCTCGATCGATACCCACTCCCATCCGGCCGGTGGGCCGAACAACTGGTCTAGCTCGGCCGTCGAAGAGGTCGACCGTTCGCGCTTGAACTTGCCTTTGGAAATCAACCGGTCCCTCTCAGCGCGAATCCGCTGCAGCAGCACGCTCGCTGGCTCGTCGTTCGGGTCCTGCGGCACCAACAGCCCGCGCACGGCGAGTTGCAGGATGGTCTGCTCCAGCGCG
>Ga0209591_10007684_pt1 | contig 11808 bp, 8 predicted proteins | sample MAT01_FD_187207 | JGI IMG/M metagenome (GOLD analysis project Ga0209591, IMG submission 187207) | Freshwater microbial communities from Lake Fryxell liftoff mats and glacier meltwater in Antarctica - MAT-01 (SPAdes) (version 2) | ecosystem: Environmental > Aquatic > Freshwater > Ice > Liftoff...
GTAGTAGAGCTCTACATGGATGGCAACGACGTCCCGCTCATCCACACTGGCGACTCGGCGCGGCTGCAGTTTGAAGGCTGGCCCGCCATCCAGTTCGCCGGTTGGCCTTCGGTCGCTGTCGGCACCTTCGGCGGCAAAGTGCTGCTGGTCGATTCCACCGACAATGGCAAAGGCAAATTCCGCATTCTGGTTGAACCCGACCCGAATAGCGAAATTTGGCCCTCCACACGCTACCTTCGCCAGGGCGTACGCACCAACGGCTGGGTGCTCTTGAACAAAGTCAGTCTCGGTTATGAGCTTTGGCGACAATTCAATGGCTTCCCGCCCACCGTCAATCCGCAGATGGAAACTGGCGGTATGGAAGGCGGCGTGAAAAAGTGAAGCCGCTTTGTGCCGCACTACTGATCTCAACGCTCACCCTTGAGGCACAGCAGCAGTTTCGCCTTCCGGCACCCAAGCCTCTCTCAAACCGGCTCTCCACCAGTAAGGCGCAGATTGTAGAGGCAATGCTCACGCTTGAACAGCTCCTCGCCTCGGTCAACAAGAACTTCCCTCCATTGCGGGCGGCCCTGTTAGAAAGACCCCTCGCCCAAGCCGATCTCCTCAATCAGGAAGGCCGCTTTGACCTCTCGCTTCGCAGCCGGCTCGAAACACAAAACTTAGGCTTCTATCAGAACGAGCGCTTCGAAATCTCGCTTGAGCAGCCAACGCAAGTCTGGGGCTCCACCCTCTACAGCGGCTACGGTATAAGCCGCGGTCGATACCCCGACTACGATGGGAAGGCAGTCACCAATGAGGCTGGGCAATATCGTGCCGGCATTCGCGTCCCCTTGGCTCGCGATCGTGAAATCGATGGCCGCCGCGCCGATCTTGGCAAGGCCCGCATCGGCCTTCGCCTGGCCGATCTATCGATCGATCAGCAGCGCCTTACGATCCTGCAAACTGCGACTCGCCGTTACTGGGATTGGGTTGCCGCCGGCCGGCGCTTGCTAATCGCCAACACTCTTCTCGATGTCGCTCTTGGTCGCGACCTCATCCTCGCCGAAGCTGTGCGCATCGGGGCCTTGCCGCAGTTTGAAAAGCTGGACAATGAACGCATCGTCCTGCAGCGCAGGAACAATGTAGTCGAAGGACGTCGCAGCCTTGAGAATGCCTCGATCGAAATGAGCCTCTTCCTCCGCGACGACAGCGGCCAGCCACTGATTGCAGAACCAGAAAAGTTGATCCCGGGCTTCCCCGATCCATCTGCCATCTCTGAAGCTCAGATGCTAGACGATATGAACGCAGCGCTCAGCAGGCGTCCTGAAGTCCTGCGATTTATCTTCCAGCGGAATCAGGTTGCTATCGACAAGAAGCTGGCTGAGAACCAACGCAAGCCCAATATTGATCTCTTTGCCGAATACTTCCGGGAAGCTGGCGACGGCATCATCAAGCGTGGTCCAAATGATCTTCGTCTTGGCTTGATCTTTGACTTGCCTTTGCAACGGCGGCAGGCCACCAGTCGCCTGCAGAACGCTGAAGCGCGTCTAGGCCAGATTGATCAGCGCGAACGCTTCCAGCGCGATCAGGTGACCGCAGACGTACGAGATGCAGCTTCTGCCGTAAGAGCGGCCTTTGAGCGATCGAGAGTTGTTTCGGAAGAACTCGACATCACCAGAAGAGTTGAAGACGCCGAGCGTCTTCGCTTTGAGCTGGGCGATAGCACGCTCTTTGTCCTGAACCAGCGCGAACAGGCCACAGCCGAGTCTGCCATCCGCGAAGCCAACGCGCTTGCCGATTACTTCCGCGCCTACGCAGCCTATGAGCTCGCTATCGCCAAGGCGCTGATCCCCGGCTCGACGCCAGCCTTTACTTCACCGGTGAGTACGCCGCAGCCTTAAACAGCGAAATCGTTATGATGCGTGGCGTATAGCCATGGTTGTCGATCGATTCCTGCCGAACACGATGCCATTCCGGGTCTGCCTGAAACTGGGTCCATGCGGCCTCACGCGAGGCCAGGCTGTCGAAGGGGGTCAGATAGGTGAGGTTCGGCATCTGCGGCCCGGCAATCGTGCTGGCATAGAGGATCGGATGAATACCGCACTTGTGAAAGACCGGAATCTCAGGCCCGGCAAAGCGCTCATGTACGCCGTTCATCTGCCACTCACTTGGTGCCTGATAGACGCGCATCTCAAAGATTCGAGGGCTCTCCGCTCCGGTTGCAATAGGCGGACAGTAGTTCGTCGCAGCCAGCAAACTGACCGTATGCGAGAGGTATGGCCCCTGCCGGTCCCATGCCGCATTGGCCTCAAGAAGCGAGGCGTCCTGCTTGAGCTTCAAGCCAATCTCCCGCCAGGCTGCGACATCGCGAAACTCCTGAAGAAAAATAACTTGTGGTTGATGGGCGGCCACCGTCGCCTCAAGAATAATCTGAGCCCCGCCCGCTTCGCGAGCCAGTGCTGGCAGCAGCGAGTCTTTCAGATAGGCGTGCAAACGGCCCAATTGCTGGCCATTCTCAAGCAAAAACTGCTGCAGGACGAACAATGGCCCCGACTCGAAACGCGCATCTATCCCGATCAATGTTCCGGTTCCTCCCCAAATTTCCAGAAATTCGCGACGCTTGATTATGCTTTCCATTTGCGCCGCAGGCTGGCTACTAGTTAGAGTACCTTTGATGTCTCTTTGTTTTCTTTGTCTCGCTTTACTGCAAGCCGCCGACTTCAAGACCCCCGCAGGAACCGAAACTGCCGCTCGCCGGCCCGGTGCGCAGACCATTCTGCCAGGTGGAAGATTCGTCTCCCCTTACGGTCAGACGCACCTCACCGGCCCCGGGCCATTTGGCATTGCCGTCAACGCCAAGGCTGACATGATTGTCTCAGCCGATGGTGGCCCAAATCGTTACTCCCTCACAGTGGTGAAGCGCGATGGCCAGTTCTGGCGAACCCGCACCATCCGTGGCAAAAAGCTGAAGGTTGAGGAAGATGAGGAGCCAGAAGAAGAAGGCTTCCATAGCGTCTTTCAGGGGATGGCCTTCGAAGGCGATACGGGTCTCTTTGTATCGGAAGGCAACTCCGGTGTAGTGCGCCGCCTCGATGCCGACAATGGCAGGACGCAGTTCAAGCTGGAACTCAACCAGGGTGAATTCCGCGATAGCTATAGCGCCGATCTTGCCTTCGACGCCAAGCGCCACCTGCTTTACGTCGTCGATCAGGCAAACTTTCGCGTGGCTATCTTTGACACAAGCAAGCACCGCCTCCTGCAGAGCGTGAAAGTGGGCCGTTTGCCCTTTGCCATCGCACTGTCGCCCGATCAGCGACGTCTCTATGTAACCAATCTGGGTATGTTCGAATACCAGTCTTTACCGGGCGCAGACCGCAAGCGTCCGATCGAGACCGGTATCCCCTTTCCAGCTTTTGGCTTCCCCTCAAAGGAATCAATTGAAGGCGTCGAGCGCGAAACTGGTGAAGGCAAAGTGAAGGTTGCGCCGCTGGGCGATCCCAACCGCGAAGAATCAAACTCACTCGCCGTAGTCGATGTAGCCAACCCCGGTCAAGCCAGGCTGATCAAGTTCATCCGCACTGGGCTGCCCTTTGGTGCGCAAAGCCTCGGCGGCAGCTCGCCCAGCGGTGTTGTCGCCACAAACGATCGAATCTTCGTCGCCAATGGCCACAACGATTCCATCACCGTCATCGACGCCCGCAAGCTGGAGCGCATTGAAGACATCACGATCCGCATCCCCAAGCTTGAATCGCTGCGTGGAGTGTTGCCGATTGGCCTCGCCTGGCATGAGCCATCGCGCCGCCTTCTGGTGGCCGAGGCTGGCATCAATGCCATAGGCATCATCGACCCTCAAGCCCATCGAGTAGTCGGCCACATCCCCAGCGCCTGGTTCCCAACCGACCTTACGCTCAGTGGCAACAAGGTCTATGCGGTGGCCGCCAAGGGCTTTGGCACTGGCCCTAACGCCACTAGCACCGTAGCCTTCGAGCGCAGCTTTCAGGCCGAACTGCGACGTGGCGCTGTGCAGATCTTCGACCTACCCTCAGATGCTGAACTAGCCACCATGACGCAGACCGTCTACAAGAACAACGGCTTCATCGAGAGTGCTGATGCCCCCGGGCCGCTTCCGGCCGGGGTGAAGCACGTTGTCATCATTGTCAAAGAAAACCGCACCTTTGACGAAGTCTTCGGTGATCTTGAGAAGGCGGGCAATGGCGACATTCGTGGTGCCTGGTTGCTAGCCCGCTTCGGTCGCTTTGCCATCGTACAGGCAGAACGTAACGCGCTCAAACCACGCATCAGCCAAAAGGGTCAAGTCATCAGCCCCAATCACATTGCTCTCGCCCAACGCTTCGCCATCAGCGACAACTTCTATGCCGATAGCGAAGTGAGCGTAGATGGTCACCACTGGATTGTGGGTAGCTATCCCAATGCCTTTACCGAATCCTCGCTGATGGCGGCCTACGGCGACCAGAAAGACTTTCGCCTGCCAACTACGGCCCCAGGCCGCCTGCTCTTCCCGGGCAGCAATTCCAGCGTTCATCCCGAGGAGCAACTTGAAGGCGGCGCACTCTGGCAGCATCTCGAACGCAACAAGATCAGCTTCCGCAATTACGGCGAAGGCTTTGAGCTGGCTGGTGCGGATGAGGGTACAGGCCTCAAGCCCACTGGCGCACGCTACCTCACCAACATCCCGATGCCTGACGCGCTCTATCGTAATACCGCGCGGGACTATCCGAACTACAACACCAATATTCCCGATCAGTTCCGTGCCGACCAGTTCATCAAGGATGTAACGCAACGCTTCATCGATGGCAGTGAAACACTGCCCCGGTTGATCTTCATCCATCTCCCCAACGACCACGGCGCCAAGCCACGACGCGAAGACGGCTACCCGGTCGCTGCCAGCTACATGGCCGACAACGACTACGCCCTTGGCCGCATCGTCGACTTCCTGTCGCACACCAAGTACTGGGAGAACATGTCGATTTTTGTCACTGAAGATGACTCGCAAGGCGGCGTCGACCATATCGATTCGCACCGTACTGTCTTTATGGCAATGGGGCCTTACATCAAGCAAAACTATGTTTCGCGCGTAAACAGCAGCTTCCCTGGTTTGCTCAAGACCGTCTTCAGACTCTTGCAGATCCCCTCGCTGAACCTGTATGATCATGCGGCTCAGGACTTGTCCGACTGCTTCGCGTTGAGCCCCGACATGACGCCCTTTCAGTTGAAGCCGGCCAACCCCGAGATCTTCGACCCCGCGCGAGCCAAAGAGCCACGCGACCCCATCCCCGGACCCCGCATGGATGACCCTTTCTACCTGCGGCAAGAACACGAAAAGAAGAAACCATGAGACCTCTCTGCCTGCTTGTCTTAGCCTCGATTGCCTCTGCCCAGGCTCCGAAGCCGCTGCCACCTCCCGGCGTAGCCATCCCTCCAGAAGTGAAGGCCAAGCTTGAGGCCAAGCTCAAGGAACTCAACCAGAACATTGAACCTATCGCCAAGCATCCGCTGCTGCCTGATGTGCTGATCTTTCGTGAGGCCGTCCGCTATGCCCTTACTTACAACGAGTTCTTCAAGGCCGATGAAGGCACCAAGGCCATTCGCCTGCTCGATGAGGGCCTGTTGCGGGCCCGCCAGTTAGCCAACGGCCAATCCCCCTGGACGACAGACACTGGCCTGATCGTGCGTGGGTATGTCTCAAAGATCGATGGCAGCATACAGCCTTATGGGCTCGTAATTCCGGCCGGTTGGCGCGCGACTGATGCCAAGCCCTGGCGCCTCGATACCTGGTTTGCCGGCCGCAGTGACGTTCGCAGTGAAGTGAATTTTCTGATCGACCGTATGACCAGGCCCGGCGAATTCACTCCGCCCGACGCCATCATGCTGCATGTCTATGGCCGCTACTGTAACGCCACCAAGTTCGCCGGTGAGGTCGATGTACTGGAAGGCCTGGAGGCCGCAAAGAAGCATTACCGTATTGATGAAGACCGCATCTTTGTTCGCGGCTTCTCAATGGGCGGTGCTTCCACCTGGCATATCGCCGCTCACTACGCCGACCAGTTTGCCGGCGCGGCCCCGGGCGCGGGCTTTGCCGAGACGAAGGAATATCAGAACCTCGAGAAGAAGGGCGATGTCCGCCCCTGGTACGAGCAGAAGCTTTGGCGCTGGTATGACGCAACAGAGTACGCAGCCAACTTCTACAACTTGCCGCTGGTTGCCTATTCCGGGGAGATCGATAAACAGATCCAGGCCGCCCAGATCATGAACCGTTATCTCTCCAAGGAAGGCCTCTCGCTCGCCCATGTCATCGGCCCAAAAACGGAACACAAGTATCATCCCGATTCCAAGCCCGAGATCGAAGCTCGTCTGGCCGCGATCGCCAAGAGCGGCCGCGATGCCTATCCATCGAGCGTCCGCTTCACCACCTATACGCTTCGCTACAACCGCATGCGCTGGATCGTGGTGAATGGGCTTGACGAACACTGGGAGAAAGCTCGCGTCAACGCGCAGATTCAGGACAACGGCGACATCCACATCGATACAACAAATGTCTCTTCCTTCAGCCTCGACTTTGGTGCTGGTGGCTGGCGCCACTCGCTGGATCGCAACCCCACGATCCGAATCGACGGCCAACGCGCTGCCTCACTTCAACCGCTTACCGATCAAAGCTTGCGCGGCAGCTTCTCTAAAGTGAAAGGCACCTGGCAGCTTGCTGCCGGCAGCGATACGCTGCGGAAGAGCCCCGGCCTGCAAGGGCCGATTGACGATGCCTTTCTGTCGAGCTTCGTCATGGTGTTGCCCTCGGCTGAAGCAATGCACTCCGCCGGCGGAAGCTGGGTAAAGACAGAAAGCGACCGCGCCATTCGCACCTGGCGCTCGCTGTTTCGAGGCGATGCCCGTGTGAAGAAAGACAGCGAAATAACCGAGGCCGATATCGCCTCATCGAACCTTGTGCTTTGGGGCGACCCGAAGAGCAACAGCATGATCGCCAGGATCCTGGGCAAGCTGCCACTCGAATGGAATGCCTCGCGCCTCGCTATTGGCAAGACCGCCTGCGATGCAACGCAGTGCATGCCAGTGATGGTTTACCCCAATCCCTTGAACCCCAAGCGTTACATTGTGCTCAACAGCGGCCCCACGATGCGCGAAGACTCCAACGGCACCAACTCGCTACAGACTCCCCGCCTGCCTGACGCTGCTCTTGTGGGTCTGGACGAAGCACCGGGGGCCGTGCGGCCGGGTAAGATTCTTTGGGCTGACTTCTTTAACGAAGAGTGGCAACTGAAGGCAGGACAGTAGCAAGCCGCTCGGCAGCTCAGGGTGAGGATATTGGGCAACTCTGAAGCTTGCCTCACGCCAACACCCTGCACGGGAGAAGCACCCCATGGGGTGACATGGATCTTGGCCGGGTTGGTGTCGGGGTGTAGACCTGATAGCAGTGCCGGGTGAGAACTTCAAAGTCCGGCCCTTCACTGATATTGGCTCCGTGTGTAGCGAACGATTTCTTCGGCTCGTTCTTTAGGCCGAAAGACCTCGAGTTCAAACGGCTGTGTAGATCACTTTCATTCAGGCCAGGTAACGTAGAGCAGCGTAGTGGTTTTTGAAGGTTCGATCGTGAGGTTGCGCAAGAGCCGCCAGCCTTCGCCCTTCTCATAGGGCTCACCCGCAATCCTGCCTTTACCTTCGAGGATCATGACCACAGCTCGTGGCCCGCTGACCGACAATGCTGCATCGAGTCGCATGCGTTCTGTGCGGAAATACTTGCATTCGACAACACCAGCTCTGAGACCTTCATAAGGGCCGGTATGGCTTACTGCCATGCCGTGCTCCAGATGCAGTTCACGAGGGCGGCCATAATCATAAAGCCGGTAAGTGATGTCGGAGTTTTGCTGGATTTCGCAGATCGCAACACCAGCGCCGATGGCATGAACTTCGCCAGCAGGGACAAAGTAATTTTCCCCGGCCCTCACCTTGCGCCAGTGGAGCATGTCTTCAATCGCACCATTCCGTGCCGCTGCGGTAACTTCTTCAGCACTGAAGGCTTTGTTGAAACCGAGGCCGATTTCGCTGCCTTCATCTGCACGCAGAATGTGCCACATTTCGGTCTTGCCGAGCGACTGATGCTGAGCCTCTGCATAGGCATCATCTGGATGCACCTGGATTGAGAGCCGCTCTGAAGTAAAGAGGAACTTGAAAAGCAGCGGCAGCCGTTCTTCGTCTTCAAACCACACCTCACCGATCTTCGAATCGGCAGCGGCAAAAATGGGGGACAAGTTAGTTGTCCCCCAGATCTTTTCGAGGCGAGTTGTTTTTAGACGACGTGCGCCAGGCCCGATGGTCATGCGAGCTTCTCGACGAATTGCTCGATGCGGTCGAGGCCCTTCTTCAGTTCTTCCATCGAAGTGGCGTAGGAAAGCCGTAAGTGTTCTTGAGAACCAAAGGCTTCACCGGGCACCACAGTGACCAATGACTCTGACAGAAGCCGCGAGGCAAATTCCATCGGCGTTTTGATGCCGCCCTTGCCCAGCACACCGCTGATGTTGGGGTAAGCGTAGAAGGCACCCTGCGGCGTCTGTGCCGTGATACCGGGGATCGCGCGCAGACGAGCGAGCGCATAATCGCGCCGTTTTAGGAATTCGGTCATCATCGTCGTGATCGAATCCTGAGGGCCTGAGACTGCTTCGAGAGCCGCCTTCTGGGCGATCGAATTCGGGTTTGACGTCGAGTGTGTGAGCAGCTTGCTGCAGGCATCGATGACAAACTTGGGCCCAAGCAGGAAGCCGATGCGCCAGCCGGTCATCGCGTAGGTCTTCGATAGCGACCCCATCACGATCACCGTGTCTTTGCCACCCGGCAGCGAGGCCATGCTGAAGGGCTCACCTTCATAGAGGAAGCGGCAGTAGCACTCGTCGGTCAAAATCCAGACGCCGTTCTTCTGGGCGATCTCGTAGATCTTCTTGAGTTCAGAGGTCGGGATCACAGCGCCGCTCGGGTTGGAAGGCGAATTGATGATGATGGCCTTGGTACGCGGCGTGATGTGGGCGGCGATGGCATCGGCTGAAACGGCGAAACCATCGGCTTCGGACGATTCGACAAAGATCGCTTTGCCACCGGCATAGTTGACGATATCGGCAAAGCTCACCCAGTAAGGAACCGGGATGATCACTTCGTCGCCTTCGTTGACCAGCGCCTGAATCACAGTGAAGATGCCGTACTTGCCGCCAACGGTGACAGCGCATTCCGCAGGCGAGTAATCAGTGCCGTAGTCGGTCTTGTGACGCTTGACGATGGCTGCTTTAAGCTCAGCCGTACCACCTGCGGGAGTGTACTTGGTGAAGTTGTTGTTGATCGCGTCGATGGCCGCCTGCTTGACGTTGGCGGGGGTGGGGAAGTCAGGCTCGCCCACGCTGAAATCAACTACGTCGTGACCTTCACGGCGCAGACGATCGGCATCGGCGGCTACCTTCATCGTGGCGCTCACGCTGATGCGTGAGATTCTCTCGGCTAGTTCGGTTGGCGGCGCAACAGGCATTGTAGTAAGTAGTTAACTCCTTTGAAATCGAGCCCGCAGATGGGACTCCACATGTGGCGGCACAAGCCCGCCAATGTCGCCGCCCAGGCGGGCGACTTCTTTGATGATGCGCGAGCTGACGAATGAGTACTGCTCGCTGGCCATCAGAAATACGGTTTCCAGATCCGGCTTAAGGCGCCGGTTCATCAGCGCCATCTGCAATTCAAATTCATAGTCGGAAATGGCGCGGATGCCGCGCACGATGATCTGAGCCGATTCGCGCTCAGCGAATCCCACGAGCAGGCCATCGAAGTGAGTTACTTCGATATTCTTGAAGCCCTTGACGGCTTCGCGGGTCATCTCGACACGTTCTTCGATCGGGAAGAGAGGGTTCTTGTTGGAATTCAGAAGGACGCCAACAACGAGGCGGTCAGCAAGGCGGGAAGCCCTGCCGATCACATCGAGGTGACCGTTGGTGATGGGGTCAAAAGATCCGGGGTAGATTGCAGTCAGCACGCTGGAAGGTAAATACCTATTGTAGCCCCAGCTATGTTCCCAGGTTGAGGCTCTTGAGAGCCTTGGCCCAGGGTTCGCGATAAGGCCGTTCGAGCATTGCGTTTGCTTCGCGGTCGCCAATGATTTCTTCTTTGATTGGGTCCCACTTGAGGTTGCGACCCAGTCGCAATGAAAGGTTGGCGAGATGGCAGGCCACTGCTGTCTGATGGCCGTCTTCGACATCGGCAATCGTTCGCTGGCGTGTCTTCACGCAATCGATGAAGTTACGCACGTGCAGGTCAAACTGTTCTTCACTTGACCCCTTCTCGCTGCGATTGGCGATCAACTTCTCGGGCTTGACTTCTACCCTTACAGCTCCGCCGGTGGGGTGGCCCTGAAAGGTTGGGATCGAATTCTCCGGAGGCCGCTTGGCATCGCCAGTGATCTGGAAACCACTGCGGCCAATACTGAGGCTGCCCTTTGTGCCAAAGAATTCAAGACCAGAACCGGCAGCGCTGCCTTGGCTGCCTTCCCGATGGCTCCATAGAGAAGTAAGGCCCTGATAGGTGAAAGCGGCGTCCTGCGTGTCTGGTGTTTCGCCATCGTCTTCGAGCACTAAGCGGCCACCGTTTGAGTAGACAGCCTGCGGACCCTTGAAGCCGAGATACCACTGCAGGATGTCGATCTGATGTGCACCGAGATTTGTCATCTGGCCACCGGAATAATCCCAAAACCAGCGGAAATGATAGAGCGCGCGATGTGGGCTGTAAGGGCGCTTGGGCGCGGGGCCAAGCCACATTTCATAATCCAGTTCGGTTGGCACCTGGTCGGCCGTCGGCCTTCCAAAGCCCGGCATGATGTTGCGGAAGTTTGCCATGCGCACACTGTGAACTTTGCCGATGGCACCATCGGCGATCAACTGCTTCGCCTGCTGGTAGTGCTTGCCGCTGCGCTGTTGCGTGCCCACCTGCACCACTCGCTTGTACTTGCGAGCGGCATTGATCATCCAGCGGCCTTCACGCACAAAGAGCGTCATCGGCTTCTCGACGTAGACGTCTTTGCCGGCAGAGCAGGCAAGGATGGTCATCATGGCGTGCCAGTGATCTGGCGTTGACACAACCACTGCCTGAATCTCTTTGTCGTCGAGCAAGCGACGAAAATCTTTGTAGGCTTTGGCTTTGCCACCACAAGCCTGGATGCCTTGCTCCATGCGCGGCTGATAGATGTCGCTCATGGCAGCCATGTCGACATCGCGCTGGTTCTTGAAGTCGAAAACGTGTTGTGCTCCGATCAGGCCATAGCCGACGAAGCCGACTTGCAACCGGTCGTTCGCACCAAGAATGCGGGAATACGAAGCGGCAGCTACGGAGGTTGCGAAAATTCTTCTGGTGAGTGACATCGCAAAAATCGTATCAGGTTTCACGTTAGGATGACTCTTTATGTCTAGTTCCCCCCTATTGTCGATTCTCGAAGCGGAAGACCGCTCAGTTCTTGATGTTGTTTCGAAAGCGAAAGGCCCTGAGGGGTCTCTGCCAATCACTGCGGAGATGCTGATTCAGCAACCCTCGGGAAACATCTTCGGCTGGACGCAGAACGCCGGGATGGGTTTGGACCCGCGGCTTCTTGGCGGCAAAGAGATCCTGCTGCTTTCGACTCACGGCGGCATCCGGGCTACCGACGGCTCGCCTGTTGCACTGGGTTATCACACTGGTCACTGGGAAGTGAACCTGCTGATGACCGCGGCAGCAGAAGAATTGAAGAAACACCGCGCAGTGCCCTTTGCGGCTTTCGTCACAGACCCTTGCGATGGCCGCACG
>Ga0209591_10007685_pt1 | contig 11806 bp, 11 predicted proteins | sample MAT01_FD_187207 | JGI IMG/M metagenome (GOLD analysis project Ga0209591, IMG submission 187207) | Freshwater microbial communities from Lake Fryxell liftoff mats and glacier meltwater in Antarctica - MAT-01 (SPAdes) (version 2) | ecosystem: Environmental > Aquatic > Freshwater > Ice > Liftoff...
GATTTCCCTGAAGATTTTCTTTTTTATCCAATTGCTATTCGTGGCTCAAAAGGCAGGGGGGGGATTTGTAAAGATCGAGATTGCTTAATATCAAGAATTGCACTTAATAGAACTTGGCGATATTTCAATAATTGGGTCAAATCAAAAATAGATCTCAAGCAATTTAAAAGGAATGATATCCCGGTATTTTTCAATTCGAAAGGCAATCCAACGAAAAGTAAGACAGTCACAGATTTGTACTTGCGGAAGAGTATCAAGTTGATTAGTGAGAATAGAATCGTCAAAAATATTCACCCTCACAGTTTCAGGCATGGTGCGGGATATTCAATCATGATGAGTAATCACGGGAAAGACATGGTGGAAAAACTACTGCTTGTCAAAAGGCAATTAGGACACAATCAGATTAAATCAACCGAAGTCTATGCAACGATCCCAATTGATGTACTTCTAAGAATTAGGGAACTCAATTCAAATATCGAGATTCTTGATAGATACGGAGAAGCGCAGTATATTTTTGATCACACGTCCAATTCAAAATAAAATGGGTGCTTAGACATGAACGAGTATAGCAATAATGTTTCTGATAAAAATCTATTTCAAGAATGGAATGCTATTTTTAATAGCTATAGGGCTCTGCTCCGCGAACGCCACTCTGAAAAATATTTAAATGCGAGTAATAAATTCAAAGCCTTTCTTTATAAAGATGGACTAAAGTTGGGTTATAATAACTCCGAGAAATTCTTTACGAAGAAATTTCTAATAGCAGATATCTCTTTATACTTCAGGCAATTCCTTTTGGAGGAAAATGCTATGGGAAGATTAACAATTGAGTCCTGCTCACAAATACTTTCACGTGTTAACAAGATTCTTTTGTTTTCGGAAAATTGTGAATTAACCCGAGATAAGAATATTTTACGAGCTGAAATTCATTACACTTCAGAGGGAAGCCACCATGGACATGACTCCTATTCGGACGAAGAGATTGAATTAATCAAAAATGTATTGAAGCAGGAGCTGAACTACATTGAATATGTAATTCAAAATCCTAATTATGTTACTTTTAATAGTGAGACTATTTCGTGTAGCAAAGAATTTATCGAGGCGTTAAAACTATTTGAGGATCCAGAATGTCTGAGTCGAATTCCCATTCCAGCAACAAATGAAAATCAGGCGTTAAGTAAAAAGCACAGAAGATTTTTTGCTCTGGCGTGTAAAAGTTCTGGGGGCCTAATTGGCTTCTATAGAAAGATCGGAGTTATTGATTTGGTAGATGCTAAAGTCATGGGTTGTCTTCTGTTAAAGTTGGCGATGGAAACGGGCTACAATCCTTGCTCTCTTTATAGTCTCAAAGTTGATTGCCTTAATGAAAAGACTTTACCATTTGGAAATCCCTCAATTGAGTTTAAAAAAAATAGAAGTGATGGTCACAATACAATGCCGATCTTATTGTATGATGACGATCCCCTCATTATGGATTTGAAGCAAAAACAATATCAGATTGTCAAAAAAACTATCAATTCTATTTTATTAATTACAAAAAGGATAAGGGAACAAGCGCCAAAGAATTTAAAGCATTTTTTATTCATTTACCAGATGAGAGGGCGACGAAAATTTAGTGAGATTTCGCTCTATGAGGATCGCGTTTCTCATACATTTTGTAAGCATTTGATTTCTGTATATAAGTTGATTGATAATAATGGTGCACCCCTTAAACTGCGAATTGTAAGATTCAGGTCAACCAGAATTACTCAAATGGTTAGGGAGGGGTATGATATTTTTGAAGTGCAAGCCGCTGCTGTTCACGATAGTATTGCATCTACTTTAAATTATATTCGTACTCGTAAAATTGAACCGCAACTTGACGCAGAGAATCTAGCTGTAGTTGAAAGGATTTATAATTCATTTATGGAGACCAAGGACTCATCGAATGAGAACGGTTTTTCAACCAATGGCCAGACCGTTTTTAAGGGGGTTTTAAGCAATTGCAGAAATCCATATGACCCACCAGATGAAATAAAAAGAATCCAAAATTATAGACAAGGTAAGGCCTGCACATCTTTCAACATGTGCCTAACATGCCCTAATGTAATAGTCACAAAGCATCATCTGCCTATTCTAATAAATTATCGAAAGCAGATTTTAAATTCAAATGTTGTGCAAAATAACGAGGGTCCGCATCCTCATATCTACAAAAGGAGCCTTGCAATTCTTAACTCGCTTCTAGATGAGGAGAAGTCCCTCTTTCCGAAGGCTGAACTAGATGCGGCAAAAGCCAAAGCGGAACGATTGGTTGATGACGTAATTGACCCACTTTTCAATGTTCCAGCAATAATTGAGATTCGATGAATTCGCGTAGACTCGTTTCGTACAGACAACAGGAGATCCCTAAACTGGAATTCGATTTCCCTGTATCAGGCAAATCTATTTTTTCGGATGACGTGTGGGACTTTTCGGACAACAGATTGGAAAGGCTGAATTCGGTCAGCGATTCTAAATTGAAAATTAATTGGCTTTTGCTTGAGCATTTTGCTAGTTGTAATTCCATTATTTCACTAAAACTTTTAATTGGTCTTAGAATAAATGGAATTGGGGCTCGCTATTCAAAAGGTAACTTAAAACCAAATACAGTTTGCTTAACCGCGAGAAACCTAATTGAATTACTCATTTCCATCAGTAAATACTTTTGTTTTATTGGCAGCCTTGATGTTGTAAGAATAGATATTTTTAATTTGGAGGCAATTGATATTCAGAATGGCCTTGACAGATACGAAAGAAAATCTCTTGCCGGAGTAAGACCTCTTTTGTTTTTAATGACAAATGTATCTTTCCAGAAGGAGCTACAAAGACTTTCAAATATTGGACAGTCTTTGAAATTTACTGAGATCGATATTCGAAATCTTAATTTTCCTATACGGGAGGAGCGTCTAGAAAAGACGTCAAGAGCCATTCCATTACAAGATGATTTGCTTCAGTTTCTAATTAAAACTGCGACAGGCGATCTATTAACATTCCTGAGAAGATTGGGTGTACAACCGACCATTGATACTTCAGTTTCGAGCTCCTCGACCTTAAGGATTCCGGCTTCGTTGAATATCAAAGAGTGTTTTTCTGATTATAAAATTATAAGGCAAGCAGAGATTGATAATATGAAAAAGAAGCTGATGAGAGGTAGTTATGCAACAAAATTCAGAAAAAAATTCCGAGGAGACCATCAAATATCGCCGGGTGAATTTAAGATTTTGATTGAAAGGGTGCAATCTGCGGCTAGATATTTGATTCTTCAATTCACAGGTGTCAGATACAGCGAAGCGATTTCATTTAAAAATGGAGCTATAGTTAAAAAGGGAGACGATTATTATGTAAAAGGAATAGTTGTAAAAGGAAAGAGTCATTTACTCCGTCAATCTGATGACTATTGGGTCGCAGTTCCGATTGTTCGAGATTCAATAAAGCTCCTTGAATTGATTACGGAATACACACAACACAGTTTTCTTTTCGCTACAAATAATTCAAAAGTACTAGATGTTAAACCTAGACAACTGACTGGTGGCGGAATGAATGACATGCTTAATAATTATTTGTATGACATTGATTGTTCCGGGAAGTATTCAGATAGGTCAAATAATAAAAAGGCCAATCGGTTTTATTTGATAAAACCCGAATTTAAGATATGCACCCATAGGATAAGACACACGCTATCAAATCAGTTCTACAGACACGAAAGTGGATTGCTCGTTGCAGCATACCATTTCAAGCACGTCTACATGGCAATTAAAATGTACAACATCCCCAATGAGGTCACTGAAGGCTATGGAAATATTGGAAATGAAATATTTCGCAACGCTCAGCGGCTTCAAGAAAATAAAGCTGAAATAGTAAATTCAATTTGTCATCCTGATGCGCCAATTGCCGGAGGTGGGGCAACTGAATTCAAGAAAAATAGAACCGATTTTTTTGCTGGAGAGATTAAGAGAGGAAAAACGATTGATACAATCCTTAAGGATTTACAAAAAAGAAATTTGCCGTTTGCTGATGTGATGCTGGGCTTTTGTGGTGGAAAGAATAACTATCTGGATGAACAAGGGAGAGAAAAATCTCCGCCTTGTATTGGCCAATGTAAGTGCAACCCTGCTGGGTGCTCGAATGCGATTGTTCCGAAAATTAAGAAACCTCTGTGGGAATCTTACTTGACCAGCAACCAGAAGTTGCTTAAAGACCCGGGAATGGCGCATGCGAGAGATTATTTAGAATATCACATTGCGGAAGCTGAAAAGGTACTGAAGATTCTTAACAATGAGAATTCCTGATTTTGTATTTACGAACGGTGGCACTAAAAATGACTGGATTCCCAAGCATGACAAATACTCTGGGGGTTGTCCTGAAATCTTTAGCGATAGCATTAAAGAAATATGGTGGCGTAATAATTGGGCCATTCGTACCGGGTTAAAGGCAATTCAAATCGATGTAGAGCTTAAAATTCTTAAGGATATAAAAATTTCGGCAAGCGATACATCAATTTCTAATCTTTCGAGGAAGACCCGATTAAATCGTGAAACAATCAAACATCCCGAGCGATATTATTGGGTGAGAGGATCATTAGACGAAATAGAATATTTGTACAAAAAGAAAATTACTTCAATCGTAGAACGGTCTTCAAAAGACAAATCACTTATATCGAATTTGCGTAAAATGTTAAACGGTCAGAGGGAGGAAACGACCCGAATATACGTTGAAAATCAGGAATTAAAGGTCAAACTCGATGTGCAGCGTAGGATAAATGAAAATTATTTTCGTGAATTGGAAAGAATTAAAAAGTCTGGTAAGACTGTCAATTTTTCACCAAATTTGAGCACCGAAAAAGAGGGTCAATGAAACAATACTTAGAGCTGGCAAGCCATATTTTAGAAAAAGGGATTCAAAAGACTGATAGGACTGGCACAGGAACTATTTCTGTCTTTGGCTATCAAATGCGTTTTAATCTCCAAGATGGGTTTCCATTAGTCACAACAAAAAAACTTCATCTTCGCTCAATTATTCATGAGTTACTCTGGTTTCTAAATGGTGATACAAACATCAAATATTTAAAAGATAATGGTGTTTCTATTTGGGACGAATGGGCAGATAAAGATGGTAATCTTGGTCCGGTATATGGACATCAATGGCGGTCATGGCCAGGCCGAGGCAACGAAAAGATAGATCAGATTTCTAAAGTTATTGACCAGATAAAAAAGAAACCTGATTCCAGAAGGCACATCGTGTCAGCATGGAATCCGGCAGATGTTGATCATATGGCTCTTCCACCATGCCATGCTATGTTTCAGTTTTATGTGGCTGAAAAAAAATTGTCTTGTATGTTGACTCAGCGATCGACAGATTTTTTTCTGGGTTTACCTTTTAACATCGCTAGCTACGCTTTGCTTACTCACATGGTAGCCCAACAGTGCGATTTGGAGATTGGGGACTTTGTTTGGTCTGGTGGTGACACTCATATCTACAATAATCATGTTGACCAAGTAAAACTTCAACTGACTCGATCGCCTTTTCCTCTACCTACCTTAAAGATCAAACGGAAACCTGCTTCAATATTCGATTATCAATTTGATGATTTTGAAATCCTAAATTACCAAAGTCACCCTGGTATAAAGGCACCCATTGCTGTTTAATATTTAAACGAGCAGAATTGGATTTTAGTTTATTGATAATAGATGAAATTAGAACCAAGAGCACCGATTCAGTTGAGCGTATTTCTTTGGGAATCTGAGTGGAGATTTCTCTACCCTTGAGCACTTCATTTTCGTGGCGGTTTGATAAGTAAAAGTTAGTTCAAAACCAGATTTAGTAGTCTTACATAAATCACTTAATACCAAAGCTCGTGATGGTCAAATTTTTGCGAAATGATTTGCTAAGTACCGCGAAAAATTGTGATCACCGATAAACGAAATAAAGCGTTCAATAACCACGGGAACTACTATCAACTGCAAAATCATAAACATCGGACTACTAATTTCTAGAATGATTCGTTTTTCAGGTTAGAAAGACTGTTAAGTGAAGCCAGAAATCTCCAATCAACTAAGTGTTTGTGTATAACTTATAACAGAAGTTGCAAGTAGAAATATTTTCATTTTTTAAAGAGCTGATTATGTGATAGTTGATAGATAAGCATAGAAAAATGACTGGTTCTACGCTTGATTTATGAAAAAAGCCAAAATCACTTAAATAGTGGGACTATGCAAGTTTTAAGTAGAAAGAACTTTTTAGGAGTTCCGTTCAATATTGCCAGCTATGCCCTGTTGATTTATATGTTTGCTCAGCAATGTGATTTAGAACCCGGGGAGTTCGTGTGGACAGGCGGAGATGTTCATTTGTATTCCAATCATTTAGAGCAAGTAAAACTTCAATTGTCGCGAGAACCGTATCCGCTTCCCCAATTGTTGATAAAAAGAAGACCCGATTCAATTTTTGACTATCAGTTTGAGGACTTTGAAATAGTCAATTATCAGTCGCATCCTAGCATTAAAGCACCCATCGCTGTATAGACGATGTGGGAATAAATCCTATTTTTGCCCCTCGTTAAGAAATACCAAGGTTTGGGGTAAAAATACCCGTAAAAGAATATCCTTTTCATATTTCTTGCGTTAAAACCGCGTATGCCCGAAAAAAGCAGTGTTTTTGACATGATTGGCCCCGTAATGATAGGGCCGTCCAGTTCACACACGGCTGGCGTGGTACGGATTGCGAAGGCAGCGGTGAAAGTGCTCGGTGGCATACCTGAAGAGGCTGAGATCATTTTTTACAATTCCTTTGCCCGCACCTATGAAGGTCATGGCAGCGATCGCGCGATCCTTGCTGGATTGATGGATTTTGAAACCGATGATAAGCGGATTAAAGATGCCATTGAGATTGCCACCCAAAAGGGTTTGAAATTTCATTACAAGTCAGTGGGCAACGCATCCACATTACACCCTAATTCGATCCGTTTGAACTTGAAGAAAGGAGAAAGATCAGTGGAGGTATTAGGCGAAAGTAGAGGCGGTGGTATGATCAACATTGCCGAGGTCAACGGATTTAAGGCAGACTTCACAGCCAATTTACATACCATTATTATATTCGCGGCCGATGTAAAGGGAAGCATCGCTTTTATTGCCGATGTGATCGCCCATGATGATTGCAATATTGCCACGATGTCGGTTTCCCGCAAGGGAAAAAATGATTTGGCATGCCAGGTAATTGAAATGGATTCGGGCATCAAGCCTGTAACATTTGAATACCTAAAGAGTCTCAGTTGGATAAATGAAGTTATTTATATACCCGATATCAACCGTTAATATGATCAAGAAGTTAGTTACTGTTCTGATTTTCGTTTCTGCTAGTTCGTTGTCGTTTGGACAAGGTAGTGATGCTAAAAAAGTTTATACGCTCAAGGAGTGTATTGAAATTGCGCTTCAAAACAACTTGGCAGTTAAGAGAAGTATCCTTGGATTAAAAGGTGCAGATATTACGTTAGATCAATCGAGATTCTCTATGCTACCCAACTTAAACTTGTCCAGCTCGGGCGGATCAAACTGGGGAAGATCTATTGACCCTACGACCAACCAATTTCTTGATCAAAAAATTGATAATGCGAACATCAATACCAACGCAAGTTTGTTGTTGTTCAATGCGTTTCGCGTGATGAACACGATCCGACAAAGTGTAAATGATAAAGCGGCTGCTGAAAATGACTACACCAAGGCAAAGAACGATGTGATATTGAATGTTATTACTTTTTACACTGCGGTGATCTTCAATCAAGAACTTTTTCAAAACGCCCAGTATCAATTGAAGACTACTGAACAGCAATTAGAGCGTACGAAGAAACTAGAGCAGGCGGGTTCTGTTCCTTTTGGCAATGTGTTGGATTTAGAAGCCCAAAATGCAACCAACGAACTGAACTTGATTCAACGAGAGAATGCTTACAACCTTTCACTTCTGCAATTGAAACAAGCTCTTCAACTTCCAGCATCTACTCCATTGGAGATCGAAGTGCCGGCACTGAGCGTAGAAAATCAGGTGATTGATCAAACAACTGAACAGATATATGATTTGGCCAGACAAAATATGCCTGAGATCAAAGCAGCTATTTATCGGATCGAAAGTGCAAATTTTGGCTTGAAATCTGCGCGGGGAAGTTATTATCCTAGGCTCAGTCTGAATGCAGGTGCCTTCACCAACTACTCGAGCGCAGCAAGGACTATTCAAAATGGAGTTTTGGTTGAGAAGCCTTTTAATGATCAATTCTCAGATAATGTTTCTCGAAGCCTTTCCCTTGGATTGACCATGCCAATTTTCAATAGCTACAATGCGCGAGCAAATGTTCTAAGAAGCAAAGTCACCAGAGAAACGGCTAATATTAATTTAACAGATGTTGAGAATAGATTGCGACAAGCCATTGAAACTGCCTATACCGATGCAATTGCTGCGGCTAAAACATTCACGTCTTCCGCGAAGGCAGTAAAAGCGCGGGAAGAGGCATTTCGTATGACCAAGCAACGCTACGATGCGGGAGCTTCCAATTATGTCGACTACCAAGTATCAGAAAATAATCTGTTTCAATCAAAATCAGATCAGGTGCGTGCAAAGTATGATTTGATTTTCAAAAAGAAAGTACTCGATTTTTATCAAGGTAAACCAATAGACTATTAATATTTTTTACGAATGGCAAAGCAAAAGAAAAAATCCAACAAGCTTCTTTACTGGGGAATTGGAATCGTTATTTTCCTAATCATCTTTTTAATCATCGGTAAGTCGCAGGGCTGGATTGGAAAGTCGCGCGATTTGGAAGTTGAATTTACAAAGGCGAAGAAAACTTCCATTACTGAAAAAGTAAGCGCTTCCGGTACCGTTCAGCCGGTCACCGAAGTGAAATTGGCTCCGGAAGTTTCGGGTGAAATTACCGATTTGAAAATTCAAGACGGTGACTCGGTAAAACTGGGAGATGTTCTTGTCAAGATCCGCCCCGATGTGTGGATGAGTCAGTTAGAAAGATCAGAGGCTTCGTTAAGCCAACAAAAAGCGAATCTGGAATCTTCCCGCGCCTCGCTGGCCCGTGCGGAGGCTACGTTCATGCGTGGAGAGCAAGACTACAAGCGCCAGGAGAAATTATGGGCTGAGAAAGTGATTTCCGAATCGGACTGGCAATTGGCACAACAGAACTACAAAATTTCACAAAGCGACTTAAAGTCGGCCGCCCAAACATTGGAGGCTGCCAAATACATTGTTAGCAGCACCAACGCAACAGTAAAAGAATCGCGCGAGAATGTTCGCAGAACAACCGTGTATGCCCCGATGAAAGGAATCGTCTCTAAACTAAATGTTAAGAAGGGAGAGCGCGTGGTGGGTACTGCGCAAATGGCCGGAACAGAAATGTTGCGCATTGCAGATCTGAACAAAATGGAAGTTCGGGTCAACGTAAATGAAAATGATATCGTGCGTGTACACCTAAATGATAGTGTGTTAATTGATGTAGATTCTTATACCAACGCTGAAAAGCAGTTTAAGGGAATCGTTACCAATATTGCCAATACGGCCAAAGAAAAAGTTTCATCGGATGCCATTACAGAGTTTGAAGTACGCATTTTGATTTTACGTTCTTCTTATGAGGACTTGATAAAATCAGGAAACAAGTTTCCTTTTCGTCCGGGCATGACCGCCAGCGTGGAGATCATTACTACGAAGCGTGATAATGTTTTATCTGTGCCGTTGACTGCCGTTACCACTCGTAGTCCCGAGAAAGACAAGAAACCCGAAGGAAAAAGAGATGACGATGATGATAAGCCAACCGTCACTGATAATAAACCTAAAACCGAAAAGAAAGAAGATAAGGTGGTAGTGTTTGTGAATGAGAAAGGGGTGGCTAAGATGGTAGAAGTGAAAACGGGAATTAGCGATTACGATAACATCGAGATTATCTCTGGTTTGAAAGACAGCGTGGAGGTAGTAACGGGTCCATTCTTGGTGGTATCCAAGCGACTGAAGGATGGTGATAAAATAGTGCAGGCCAAGAAAGACGAAAAGAAGGGAGAGAAAAAATAGATTATAAGAATTCTCATTTCAAGAGCTACGCAGCTGCAAGGGACACTTTGCAACTCGTAGCTCTTGACTTTTATAGCTACCTTGCGTAAAATATTATTTTAATGATCAAACACCCTTGGCACGAAGCTCCTGTTGGCAGTAATGCTCCTGAATTTGTAAACGGAATCATTGAAATATCTACTGGCATGCGTACAAAGTACGAGGTAGATAAAGATACCGGGTTGTTGAAGCTTGATCGTATTTTGTATTCCGCGGTATTTTATCCAGCTAACTACGGATTTATTCCACAAACGTTGGGAGAAGACAACGACCCATTGGACATTATGATCTTGTGCCGTGAGCCGATTCAACCGTTGTGCTTGGTTCCAGCTCGTGTAGTGGGGGTGATGCGAATGATTGATCAGGGATTGGCAGACGATAAAATTTTGGCGGTTGCAGAGAATGACGCCAACACCAAACACTTGAAGGACATCAGTGAGTTGGCCTCTCATTTTAAATTGGAACTGAAAGAATTTTTTGAGAGCTACAAGAAATTGGAAAATAAAGTAGTTACTGTTCCTGAATTTCAGGGTAAAGAAACTGCGTTGGAGATTATCCGAAAGGCTATTGACTATTACCAATCAGAGTTCAAGAAATAGTGAAATCGGAGCAATCCTTTTTAGTTATACAAACCGCCTTTATAGGCGATGTTATATTAGCAACTGCACTCGTTGAAAAGATACATCAGTTCTATCCGAACGCGCCCATCGATTTCCTTCTACGAAAAGGGAATGAGAGTTTGTTATTAAACCATCCCTTCCTAAGGGAGGTTATTGTATTCGACAAAAAGAATAAGTATCGCAATTTAGTTCGGATTGTAAGTAAGATTCGGTCGGCTCATTACGATTACGTAATCAACGTGCAGCGATTTGCCACCACGGGCTTGATCGCTGCTTTTTCTAAAGGCAAAAATCGGATTGGATTTGATAAAAATCCGTTTTCTTTTTTTAACACACAAACTATTAAACATCAGGTAGGCAGCATTCATGAGGTAGATCGCAATCAAAAATTAATAGCAACCTTTACGGATTCGACATCGGTAAAACCAAGACTGTATCCTACCAAATTGGATGATGAACGTGTTAAGGAGTTTAAAGTAGGAATGTATTATTGCCTCGCGCCCACTTCCGTTTGGTTTACCAAGCAATGGCCTGCTGAAAAATGGATTGAGTTGATACAATCCATTCATGCGCAAGTCAATTCGATTTTTTTATTAGGTGCTCCAGCCGATCATCATGTATGCGAATCAATACGACTGGCCAGCGGAGTTTCAATGGTGGTCAATCTTGCGGGTAAGTTGAGCTTCCTTCAGTCTGCTGCGTTGATGAAGGGAGCGAAAATGAATTTTGTAAATGATTCTGCGCCCATGCATTTGGCTTCAGCGGTGAATGCACCGGTCACAGCTATTTATTGTTCTACCGTTCCGTCTTTTGGATTTGGCCCTTTGTCGGATAGGTCTTTTGTGGTAGAAACGGAAGAGAAATTGGATTGTCGCCCTTGTGGGCTTCACGGATTTAGAGATTGTCCAAAAGGTCATTTTAAATGTGCCCAGTCTATTCGGATAGACCAACTAATAACAAATAACTAGTGCAATGTTAATTGTAACCTGAGAGTTGCGTGAGGGATTGAAGCGGTTACCCCACAGGTGTGCGCCTCGAACACCGAGGAGTAAAAGCGAAAAGCCCGACCCAAAGGG
>Ga0209591_10007686_pt1 | contig 11806 bp, 8 predicted proteins | sample MAT01_FD_187207 | JGI IMG/M metagenome (GOLD analysis project Ga0209591, IMG submission 187207) | Freshwater microbial communities from Lake Fryxell liftoff mats and glacier meltwater in Antarctica - MAT-01 (SPAdes) (version 2) | ecosystem: Environmental > Aquatic > Freshwater > Ice > Liftoff...
GCCGCGGACCGAACCCGCATGATCCCGATCATCACCAAGGCCCTCCAACCAGCCTGACCAGGCAAGCCGCCGACCTCACGCGTACTTCACACACCTTGCCGTTCCCCTGAGGGAGAATGCCCCCTGACCTGGGATGATGGGAGTTGCTGAAGCTCTGAAACCCCACACCGAGAAGGCACCTGCGAGATGTGATTGTTGCACAGCGCCGCGGCCACGCGCATCCCGGCGGCTCCTCCGAACGCGAGAATCTCCGGTTCGTAGATCGCCGCATTCCAGACGCGGACGGCGTCGTCCTCCATGAGTGCATCGAGGACGGAGCTCAGGAGGCCGTCGCACGGTAGTGCACCGACGAATGCAGCCGACGGTCAGTGGAACGGTCGCGACTGGGACAACCGACTGTCATCGCGAGGTTGGAGAGTCTCACAGACCGCTACCGTCGGCTCAGTAGCTCAGTGGGAGGCGGGAGAGCGCACCTACTACGCGGGAAGCACCGGGGCCTGGTATCAGGCCGGTAGCCGTGGCCATGTCGGCTACGTCTCCGCTGTGTACTCGAATGGCGATGTCCTTCTGCAGGACTACAATCGCTTCGGCACTCGTCAGTTCATGTCCACCCGCGTGCCGGCCACATTCGTCGGTGACTTCATCCGAAAGGGATGACCGCGAACCGGCTGCAACCACTCGCTCGATGTAGGGAGCGAGCCACGCACATCCTCGACGACACCACGCCCGCCGACCGTCACCACCGATCGTCGCGCTGCGGCTGCGGAGCAGGCTCGACCGCGTGTTCCACCGTGACGCAGTCCAGACGGCGACCACGACCGATCAGGTCGGCGGTCGGCAGGAACTCCACCTGCACGCCGAGCGGGGCGACCGACGCCTGGAACGCCCGTTCGAGGCCGGCGATGTCCGACTCGGGGCGGTCACTACTACGTACGTGACTGACGGCGCGATGCGTCGACGGGATTACGTGCGGCCGGGGCCGTCCCGAAGCTGGTGCAGCTTCGGGACGGCCCCGGCGCCCGTGATCGTCAGGCAGGCTCAGTCTCTTCGGTCAGGGTTTGACCACCACTCGAAGGCCGCGCGCGACCTCATCAATCCACGCCTGTTCGAACGGAAACATCGTGCCGGGCCAGCACAGGACGATCCGGTTCACATCGCCGAAGGTCGCCACGGCTTGGACCTGTCCATCCGGACCTGCAGCTCCCTTCATGATGGTCATTCCCGTGGTGTTTGCGCTGTTGCCGGAGGACCAGAACCAGCTCACCTTTGCCGGGTCGGTCGCCGGCGCCTTCAGCGTTACGGCGTACGCCAGGGAAGCAGGTAGGCCCCCCTCGGTCGGACACTGTCCCGGCGTCACCACTACGGCGGCGGACGACACCTCGACCGGGGCCGGGGGCGGAATCATGAAGAGCTGGTTGGGCCAATACCGATAGTCCTCGTTCACGGACAGGTCGGCCACCCAACCGGTGGTGGCCGCGCCCACGGGGAGTCCGGCGATCGTCTGCAGGATCTGGGCCAGCACCTCCGTGGCACTGCCCCCGACCGCGGTTCCGCCCGTGGGTTCCGCGAGGGCGGTGTACTGGTCGACGATGTACTTCTCCTGGGTCACGGCCGCCACGGACGTGATCAGCGGCTGCGGCAGCACGTCAGGCGCCGGGTAGGTCTCGGTCGGGTCCACGTTCGGGTCCGGGATCGCCGGAGGATCGATCGGGTCCACAGCCGGCGGAGCCGGAACAGGGTCGGCAGCCGGCGGAGCCGGAACAGGGTCGGCAGCCGGCGGAGCCGGAACAGGGTCGGCAGCCGGCGGAGCCGGAACAGGGTCGGCAGCCGGCGGAGCCGGAACAGGGTCGGCAGCCGGCGGAGCCGGAACAGGGTCGGCAGCCGGCGGAGCCGGAACAGGGTCGGCAGCCGGCGGAGCCGGAACAGGGTCGGCAGCAGCCGGCGGAGCCGGAACAGGGTCGGCAGCAGCCGGCGGAGCCGGAACAGGGTCGGCCGTTGCGCTGCCGAAGTCGCCGTCGCTGTAGGTGTTGGTGGGGCCCGCCAACAGGATCTCGACGACCTGCGGGCCGGTCAGTCCCGAGGGGGAGGGATCCTTCCCGGGCGCGTCGGTGACGAGCAGGACGTCAGCGGAGGTGTTGCGGTTCCACGGCCCGATGCCCGAGTCACCGGTTCCGTAGCTGCCGGGCGCCCCGGCCAGCGCTCCCAGCGGGTCCTCCGGTGTGTCGCCGCCGCCGCCGAAGGACGCGCCCGCGAACGCCTGCTTGATCTTGGCGGTGTCGGTGGTGAAGGCCTGGAGCACCTGCGGTTCGGCCGGGTCGCCCCAGCAGACCGCGGCCACCTTCGTGCCCTGCGGGGTGTTGTCCATCAGCTCGCCGACCCTGGTGATGAGGGCATCGCGGTGGGACCCCATGCTCCCGGTGCAGTCGACAGCGACAAGGAGGTGGCCGGCCGCCCAGCTACGAATGCGGTCGCGCGCCTTCTGGTTGATGCGCACGAAGGACGTAGGATTGGTCACCACCTTACCCCGCGTGCCATATGACAGAACGCCGACGACGCAGTTGACGCACCCCCCGACGCTGCCCCACACCGCCGATCCGCTCTGGCCGCCGGCCCCGGCCAGGTTCGCGGTGAACGTCCTCGCCGACGCCTGGGCGACCGCTCCGCTCGCGCGGTACATGGTTCTGAAACCCTTGTCCGAAGGGAATCCTGCCGTCTGCACCATCCGGCCGTTGAGGTTGCCCGGGACGTCAGGGGTGGCGCTCAGCTGGAAACGGCCCAGGGCCTTCGGGAACTTGCCGTCGTAGGTACCCACGCCTGCGGGTTTTCCTGGGGACTGCCGCCAGCACCCGACATTCACCACACCGTAGTCGTAGTCGGTGTTGCCGAAGCTGGGTCCGAACAGGCCTGGATACTCCGGAGCGATGTAGCGCCAACGGGCGATGCAGCTGCGCTCCTTGGCGGTGTAGGTCCCGTCTCCGCCCCCGTAGAACACCTTGATGTTCTGGGGCAGCCGCAGGAGACCCACATCCTTATTCACCAGACAGTGCGCCGCGGTGAGGACGCTGTCGGCATCGATGATGCTGCCGGTGCACCCCTTGACGTTGTCTCCCGATCCGACCTCCAGTCGGACGACCGCGGAAAGGGGAGAGGCGTTGCGGGAACCGATCGGCACCGGCGTCCGGTTGTCGGTGTCCGCGAACGCCGCCGGCGGCGCGAGGACAGAGCCGACGACCGCGACGGACAGCAGCGCCGCCGTGACGAGAACCAGCCGAGCGGGAATCCAACGAATTCGTACCATTACTTCTCCTCCGAGAAGCCGCCATGGGCGGGGAGCAAAAAGGTGCATCGGCAACGTCCTCTCGACGTCGCCACGACTCACGCACCGTTCGCCACCCGGACACGAGCGAGCCGACGCAGGCATGACACCCACGGGTTCGGATGCCCGGCCGAGTATTCGCACTCGCCATGTCCACCGGCATGCCGCCGGGGGCCGCTAGCCATGTTCACTTCCGCATGGGAACCCTGCCTTCAGAACACCGCTCAATGACGACGGCACCACCTCGCGGTGGTGCCGTCGTCGTGCTGCGGAGATGCCGGTGGAGGTGCGGGAATCGAACCCCGACGGCATGGGCCACGACCTCGCGCTGGTCGATCGCGTCGCGCACACCGACGGCGACGACCGGTCAGGGGCGGGCGAGCGCCTCCGTGGGTGACATGCGGCTGGCTCGCACGGCCGGGTAGAGCCCGGCGACCATCCCGACCAGCACGGTGGCACCGACACCGCCCCCGATCGCCCAGGGTGGCACCACCGCCGGCCAGTTCTGGGATGCCGCGTACCCGGTGGTGACCGTAGCTCCCAGCGCCACGCCCGCCGGCCCCGCCGAGCAGCGAGAGCAGCAGGGACTCGGCGAGGAACTGGGTGCGGATCTGACCGGCGGTCGCGCCGAGCGAGCGTCGCAACCCGATCTCCGTCCGGCGCTCCAGCACGGAGATGACCATCGTGTTCGCCAATCCGACGCCGCCGACCAGCAGGGCCACCGCGACGACGCCGAGCAGGAGCCCGGTGGAGCTCCGGTCGCTGGCGCGCTGCGCCTCCAGCGCCTCCGACGGTCGGGACACCCGGACCTCGTCGGGGTGCTCCGGGTTGGCCGTGGCTCCCAGGACGCTCCGCACCGCGTCGATCGAGGGTTCGTCCGACCTGGTGTAGACCGTGGTCGCGTGCCCGTCGAAGTCGAGGTAGCGCTCGGCGGCCGGCCAGCCGATCAGCGCCGTGGAGTCCAGCTCGGGTGCGAGCGGCACCGGGTGCAGCACCCCGACGACGGTGAACCAGCGGTCGACGAGGTACACCTGGGTGCCGGTCCGCACGTCGACCACGCCGAGCCGCGCCGTTGCCGTGCTGCCCAGGACGACGGTGGGGAACCGCGCGGTGGAGGTGGTGAGCCAGGCTCCGTCCCGGACGGCGGCGCCGGGAGGTCGAGCCGGGCGGCTGCCACCGACAGGCCGCCGGTCTCCAGCTCCGGGATGCGGTCGGTGCGGTAGATCGCGGCGCCGGGGACGGTACCGGCCGCGGACACCGCGTACACGGGGTCGATCCGGCTGATCATCGGTACCGCCGACAGGGGCAGCGAGGCGGTGCCGCCGGCGAACGTCTCCCCGGGTGACACGGTGAGCAGGTCGGTGCCGAGCGCGTCCAGCGTCCGGTCCAGCTCGGCCCGGCTCGACGCCGAGATGCCGATGACGCCGATCATCGCGGCGATGCCGATCGTGATCCCGAGCGCCGACAGCACCACGCGCACCGGTCTGGTGCGCAGCCCGACGAGGCCGACGCGGAGCACTGCCCGGTGGCGAGTCCGACGTGGTGCACCCGGTCGGGAGTGCCGAAGAAGAACAGGTCCCCGGCCTGCACCTGGTCGACCCGGACGGGGGTGAGGGCGCGGTACTGGGTGTGTGCGGTGCGGGGCAAGGTGACTCCGGCCGCGTCCCAGGCGGCGGTGGTCAGCCCGGAGCAGTCGAACCCAGCCTCACCGGCGGCGGGGCCGTCCCCGCCCCACAGGTAGGGCAGCCCGAGCTGCCCACGCGCATACGACACAGCCACCGGCCCCCGGCCGCCCGCCCCACCCCCGGCCGGACCGGCGGGTGTCGGCCCGGCCGGGCCACGGTAGCGGTCGGCCTGGTCGAGCACCTGCTGCACGTAGGCGGTGCTGCGGTTGTACCGGAACAGCGCCGCGCGGATATCCCCCGCCGGGCGGGCCGGGCTCGCCCGGGCGCCGGAGTCACAGAGATACGCCGACGCCGCGTGCACGGCGTCATGTGCGCCATACCGCGACGGCGGGCTCGCCCCGCCCGGCGGAGGCGGGTGCTCGGCGACAACCTCGGCGAAGGTCGGGGCGAGGAACTGCATGTACCCCGCGGCTCCCGCGGCATTGACCGTTCCTGGGGCCACTCCGGGCAGGGTCGAGCGGCCGTGGTCGGTCTCGACCTTCCCGACCGCGGCCAGAACTGCCCAGTCCAACCCGGGACAGGTCACCGCGGCGCGCTGGTAGAGCGCGAGCATCGGAGCGGGAATGTCGGCGACCGCGGCCGTGCTCGCCCCCCGGACCGGGCCCCCTCCGGTCATCCCGCCGCCGGTGAGCATCGAGGCCACCCCCGCGACGAGCACCACCAGCACCATGCCGACCGCCACCACGCCGAGCACCAGCACCCGCCCCATCACCGCCTCCCACCGGTGGTGCCGGACACCGGAGGGCCCGACTCCGGTTCAGGCGAGGGTGGATAGGGAGACGGCGCCGGGAACGGCATGGCCGCATCCCACGCTCCGCCGATCCCACTGCCTGCGGCCTCGGTGCCGGGGTCGGCCGGTAAAGGTGGCGTACGCGGGTAGGACCGGGCGAAGGTGACGAGGTCGACCCGTTCCACCGCCCCCGGGTGCAGCGTCAGCCACACCCGCGCACCCGCCCCACCGAACCAGTCCAGGTCGGGGCCGGGCGGGAAGTCGGCGTCCCGGCCGGGCCCTGCCCCCGGGACCGGGCGGGCGGCCCGGGCCAGGTGACCGGTCGGGACCGGGGCGCTGGTCGGGTTCGGGGTGCCGGTGAGGATGGGGACCCGGCCGGGGACCGGCAGGGCCTGCTGGGCGTCGGCGAGTGCGCGCCGCGCGGCGGGTTCGCGCGCGGCCCGGGTGAACCACACCCCGACCGGGGTGACGACCCCGGTGTCCTCGGCCAGCGCGTGATAGCCGGCCACCTTCCCGGCCAGCTGGGACAGGTTCTCGGTGCCGGTGTCGAACTCCAGGAACATCTCCCACCACCCGACCGCCACCGACCCGCCACCCCCGGCGCTCCCGGTGCGGGCGCGGTCAAGGACTGTGGTGATCGCGAGGTAGGCGTCGGGGCGGGTGTGGTGGCCGAAGTAGCGGGCGCAGCGCCGCGCGGACCACCACCGCGCCAACTCGGCACCGGGGTGGGCGGCGAGGTCGGGCACCAGGCCGGTGACGAGGTCGGTGACGCCGATGTCGTGGGCGAGGGTGAGCCGGTGGGCCACACCGAGCGTCCGGACCCGGCCGCGGTAGCCGATCCTCGCCACCGTGGTCCCGGCCTCGGCGGCGAGGATCTGCGCCCCGACCGGGCCCAGTACCAGGTGCAGCGGGTGGCTGCCCTGGCCGTAGGGGCGCAGCGGGGTGAACCCGTCGAGGACCCCGTGACCGCGCAGCACCCGGACCCGGCCCTGGAGCTGCCGCAGACCCGGCGCCCACCCCAGCCGGTGCAGCTGCGCGGTGGTCATCACGGTGTGCTCGTGCAGCATCCGCAGCAGCCACCGGTCCCGGGCGGTCAACCGGCCCGTCATCACTGCGAACGCGTCCCCGCCACCGCGACGCTCGCCGCCGTGCGCCCCGTCGCCTCATCGCGCTTTCCCGGCGGTGTCCGGGACGGCGTCAGGCGCGATCACCTCGGCGAACGGGGCGCGGCAGACGAGCACGTCCTCGTGGGCCAGGAGGTGGGTGGGCGCACCGGTCGCCCGGGAACGACCGACGTTGACGCTCTGGAAGAAGCTCTGCCGGGACACGAACTCCCCGGACTCCTCATCGACGCGGCCGTGCAGCGCAGCAGCCCGGTCCGTGATCGTGAGGCCCGCCTGTTGCGCGCAGGTGATCATCTGCTCGGGCAGGTCGACCAGGGCGCCGCGTTCGCGCCACGGCCGGATCACCATCACCACCAGCCCGCCCGGGCGCAGCACCGCGGCGGCCTGGGTGAGGATCTCGGTCATCCCGTCCGCCAGCCCCCGCCGGGTGGCGTGCGCGAGGTTCGCCCCACCCGAGGCCACCGCGGCGTAGCGGTGGTGGCGCTTCACGATCCGCCCACCTCCACCACCGCTCGCGCCGGGCTTGGTGCCCCGCGCACGCCCAGCCGCGCCGCCGGGAGCGGCGGGTCCGTCATGGCGGTCGAGGTGGCCGTGGACGCCGCGGCCGTAGGGCGGGGAGGTCAGCACCAGCGCCACCTTCCCCACCACGCCCGGGGACGACGCCGAGGACAACAGAGCCCGCAGGCGGCGGGCGTCACCACCCACCAGGTGCGCGGCGCTGTCGTGGCCGGCGTCGCGGGCCAGCGCGAGGTTGGCCTGGGCGATCCCCAGCCACCGCGGCTCGAACTCCACCCCGACCGCGCGGCGCCCCGCCCGCACGGCCTGCACCACGGTGGTCCCGATCCCGCACATCGGGTCGAGCACCCACTCCCCGGGCCGGGTGTAGCGGGCGATGATGTGCCCGGCCAGGTCCGGGCCCATCCGCGCCGGATGCGTGATCGACTCCGCCACGAACAACCCCGCCCGCTGCGCGCTCGGTGAACGCTGCGCGGTCAACCACACCCGCCCGCTCCCGTGTCGCTCGTCGCGCACGTCCTCCTGGTGCCGGTCGTCGCTGGTGTTCTGTTCGTGGGTCATGGCTGCACCTCCATGGTCGTGGTCTTTCCGGGCTGTGCCTGCTCGTGCTCGGGGCACTCGCCGATGTCGGTGGGCTCGCCGGGACGGCCGGAGCCGACGGCCCCACCGAGACCGCGGCCCGGCGATGGACGGCGGAACACCGAGACCTCAGCGACCAGCCGCCATTCCTTCCGCCGGGCGCCACCCTGACCGCTCTCGTGGTGCCCGTCGGCGGGCGGGTCGTCGTGCCGGTGGGGGTGCTCGGGGCGCGTGGTGGTGACGATGTGTTGCCAGTAGTCCAGGCTCGCCGCGCGTGCCGAGGTGATCAGTGCGGGGCGCGGGTCGTGCAGTACGCCGCCCCGGTGGTGACTGATCGTGATGGCGGCAAGGACCCCGCCGGGGGCGAGGACCCTTGCGGCGTTGCCGATGAACTGGTCGAGGCCGGTCGGTGTCGCGGCGGTGGCGGTGGCGTCGAGCACCAGCAGCCCGACGTTCCCGGGCTCGTCGCGCCGTTCCCACCCAGCGGCACTGGCGGTAGCTGCGACGGCGGCGGGAGCAGCGGTGGCGTCGGCCGGGTCTGGTCCGACATGCAGCACGGGGTCGGCGTCACCCGGCGGGGCAGCGGTCGATACGGCTGGGCCCGACCGGACGGCGATCGGCACTCCATAGATCGGCGGTTCGCAGAGGCGCTGTGCGGGGATCGACAGAGCCCGGGTCGGAGCGGTAGCGGCGTGCCGGGTGATCACGACCCGGGCCGCGGTGCGGGCCGGGCCGCTCGTGGGGGCGAGTGTCGCGAGCGCCTGAGCGACGACATCGGCGACCCCGGCGGCCTGCGGGAGGGCGCTGCTGTTGTCGGCTGCGCCAGGGACGTCGGCGGGAAGGAGCCACACTGTCGTGGGGAGCGCCGGACCGGAACGAACCCGCCCTGCCCGACGCGGCACCGACGGCGACGAACCCGAGAAGAGCGACGGCCGACGTGCCGGGTAACCGTTCTCGGCCGCGCGAAGCGGCGCAGCGCGACGAGGGGCGGCGGGGCGAGGGGCGGCGGGGCGAGGAGTGGCGGGGCGAGGAGTGGCGGGGCGAGGTGGCGTGGCGGGACGGACGGGATCGTGTCGACCGGCCGGGCGGGACGACCCGGACGCGAAACTGGCGGGCATTGATCACCTTCCTGATCGTGGGCAGTGCCGGGGTGGAGGCCCCCGCCGGTGCGCGGTCGGCGCTTGGTGGACCAGTGCGGCGACGCTGTCGGCGCGGTCCCGCGCGAGAGTGACGCCCGACGGCGGTCCGCCCGGGATCACCGCGTGTGGCGGTCGACGCGAAGAGAGAGTTCCTCCATAGGAGAAGGGCGTCTTCGACAGCCCGAATCTCACATCAGTTGGCGAAAAACTTTCGGCGGATCGGTGAACGGTCGATGCGCTCCGGCGACACCGCGGGCCAGATCGCCAACCGCGCGCCCGACAGATGACGCTTCTGTTGCCACCTGTGGCGGGTTGTTGTCACGGCGTGGTCACGCCGTGGCTGCCACCTGGTAAGCGCGCCTCCCGAGCCGACAACGCGGCAACCACACTCGCCCACGCTCGATCGCGGCGCGGTAAGCACGATCCACGAACCCGAGCGGGAAGCGCCGGTCCGAGACCGAACCCTGGTCCATGTAGATCATCGCGAAGATTTTTTCGGTACCGATTCAGCCGACGGTCGTGGGCATGCTTACCGAGCTCGGGGCCTCTGGGTCCCGCGTGACTGCACCATCGGACGTGGCTGCGCCTCGACGTGATCCGTCGCAGTTCAAGGGCGCTTACCGCCGTGCAGAGACAGTCGCGGACCGCGCCGCGGGTGGCCGAAGGTCACGCTGTGCCGGGCGACGCGTCGAGGGTGCTCTCCAGCTGCTGCGGCTGCCGCGGTGACCCTTGGTTCGGAATTCGGTAAGCGTCTTGTGAGCAGTTTGTCATCACCGTTCTGGTCTCGTTCTCGTGTCCTACCGCGGTGGCGCCACACGTCGCCACGAGTTCGCCGCAGCGGGGCCACGGATCGTGGCATACCGCGATAGAGCCTGATTGCCGGACCCGAGACCGAACGTGAACGGAGCCCCTCGCATGTCGAAAACCACCCGACGCCGCCGCCCCCGCAGAAACCCATCCCCTGCACCCGGCCCCGTTTCCCGGCGCCCGTCGGCGCGAACTCCTGTTCCCCGGCCAGCGTCGCGAACGATCCCGGTCCTGGACGGAATCCGGGTGTGGTGGGAATGGCTGTGCCTCGCGCCGCACCCGCTCACGCTCGACCCGGCGGTGCTGGCCGGCCTTCCCGGGCTGTCCGGGCGGGCCGTGGCGCTCGACGAGGTCCGCGCCCGACTTCTCGACCACGCGTGCCCGCGGCCGGTGCGTGACGCGGTCTGGGCCCACCTGATCAGCCGCGCCCGGGCCGAACGGCCCCGACCCGAACAGCCCCGGGCCGGCCAGCCCCACGCCGAGGTGTCCCGCGCCGAGGTGCCCCGGGTGGAGCAGGCCACCTGGACGGTCGCGTGCGCCGGGATGGCTCTGCCGATGCTCGCCGCAGCATGCCGCTCGCTGAGCCGCGGGCGCGGCGTGGACCCCGACGACGCCGCCTCGGGCATCGTCACCGGCTTCCTCACCGCGCTGGCCCGCGTCGACCTCGACCGCTCCGGGGTGCTCACCACACTGCGGTGGGCCGCATTCCACGGCGGCCACACCGTCCTGCGCGAGCAACACCGCGCACCCCGACCGCTACCCGACGACCACCTCGCCCGACTCCGCACCGGGAAGCACACCGGCACCGCGCAGACCCCGCCGGGCACCGACCCCGGTGAGGCGGGCACCACCGTCGAGATCAACACCCCCGTCGAGATCTCCACCGATGACGAGCGGGGTCCCGGGCTCAGCCCGCCCGGCCGGTGGGAGTCCGCGCCACCGCCCACCCAGAGCGGACACCCCGACCTCGTCCTGGCCGCCGCCGTGACCGACGGCGTCCTGTCGATCACCGAGGCCGCCCTGATCGGGGACACCCGCCTGGAGCCGATCAGCCTCGCCCAGGCCGCCGCCCGCCGCGGACACACCGTCAGCGCGCTCACCATGCAGCGCCTGCGCGCCGAGCTGCGCCTGCTCGCACACCTCCGCCCCGGCCGAGACACCGACAAGCCCACCGGCGGTGACGACAGCGCCCCAGACGAGGGCCACGACCACGACCAGGGCACGGACGCTCGGCGACGCTCCGTCACTGCGCGGCGGGACCGGGTGACGAGCCCGCGGGTCCCGGGCTGCGGCCGAGCGAAGCCACCGTCGGTGAGCAACACCGGAACCACGACACACCGACCCGACCCGTCCACCCGCGACGCGGAGCACGGTGACGAGCGCGGTGGCGACGGGTCGGTGACCCGATGAACCGCACCGCTGACGACGAGTCGAGCAGCTCGGCGAGGCCGAATCGTTCGGCACCGTTCGACACCTCGCCGTCATCGTCGACCTCGCGGGGCGCTCGGCGTCGCCGCGGGATCGGGGTTGTGGTGGCGGTCGCGGTACTGGCGCTCGTGGGCCCGGACGCCGGGCACGCCGCCGCCGAGCCCCTCCTCTCCGACGTGCTGGCCCAGGACGTGCTGGCGCAGCAGGTGTTGGCGCAGGCGGAATCGGTCGATGCGGTGTTGACCAACGTCCGGAACTGGATCATCGGGATTGCGGCCGGGTTGGCGACGGTGTTCGTCTCGGTCGGCGCGGTGCGCTACATGGCCGCCGGTGGCGATCTCGGCGAGGTCGAGAAGGTCGTGCACCTCCGCGACGATGGCGGCGTGGATCTGCGGCGAGCGTGGGAGGACCCGCGGCCGTGGTGCCTCGGCTCCGAACGGGACGGCGTCGGTCTGCAGCAGCTCGATCGCCCGCAGCTCGCG
>Ga0209591_10007694_pt1 | contig 11799 bp, 8 predicted proteins | sample MAT01_FD_187207 | JGI IMG/M metagenome (GOLD analysis project Ga0209591, IMG submission 187207) | Freshwater microbial communities from Lake Fryxell liftoff mats and glacier meltwater in Antarctica - MAT-01 (SPAdes) (version 2) | ecosystem: Environmental > Aquatic > Freshwater > Ice > Liftoff...
GTGGGCGAGGGCGAAGGGGAGGGCGAGGGCGTGGCATTCGGATCGACATGCCCGGCGTGCGTGCGCTGAGCCGGGGCGGCCCCGTCGGCGTCGAAGATCATCAAGGCCTGGCCGATCTTGACGATGTCGCCCGGCTGCCACGGCAGCTCCAGGATGGCACCTGCGACGGGGCTCGGAATGACGACCGTGGCCTTGTCGGTCATCACTTCGGCGACCGGCTGCTCGGCCTTGACCTTATCGCCGACAGCGACGAGCCATCCGACGAGCTCGCCCTCGACCATGCCCTCGGCGAGATCCGGCAACTTGAACTCGTAGCGCATCGCAGCTCCCTCTTCGCCTTCGTTCGTCAGAATCCGAGGGTCGCAAGCGCCGCTTCGCGCACGCGCACAACCCAGTCCTCGTCGTCGCCCGACACGAGGCCTATCGGCGCCTCGAGGTGCAGGAACGCCTCGCGCATCACCTCGGCCGCCACCGCGCCGGCGAACGACCCCGCCCCGTCATGCACGACCAACGCGCGCCCGGTCTCTCGCACCGCCTCGGCGAGCGTCGCCGTGTCCAGCGGCACAAGACTCCTGAGATCGACGACGCCCACTTCGAAGCCGTCCGCCGTCATGCGCTCGGCCGCCTCGAGTGCGACCGGCACGGCCGCGCCCCAGGCGAGCAACGTCAGATCCGCGCCGGCCCGCGCCCGCCGCGCGGTGGTCAGCGCGGTCGCATCAGGCTCGTCCGGCAGTGGCGCACCGAGCCTTCGATAAAGCGCCTTCGGCTCGAGCACGATGGTAGGATTACGGCCATAACGCGGGTCGACCGCGGCCCTTATCATCGACCAAGCGTCGACCGGTCGCGATGGGCACACGACCCGTAGCCCCGCCGCGAACCCGAGCGCCGCCTCCGGCGAGTCGCCATCGGACAACATGCCATGCGCCACACGCCCGACCGGGATGCGCACGACGAACGGGCCGCCGGCTTCACCGGTGCGCGCCTCGAAGCGCCCCACGCCATCGACCACCGCACCCGCCGCGCGCGCCGCCAGCTCGGGCGGCAGCTCACAGATCGGCAGCTTGCCCGCAAGCTTCAACCCCCGCGAAAAGCCAAGAATTGCGGCAGGATTTGGCGGCGTATCGAGTACGCGTTCGGCGCCGAAGCGCTCCTTCAAGCCGGTCGTCGCGCGGAAGGGCCCGCCATAGGTGGCGATGTCACAGCCGAGCAGCACCGCATCGGGCCGCTCCGCGAGCACCTCCGCCAGGGCCTGCCGCACCGCGTCGACCAGCGCAATTCCGCTCATCGCTGCTCCGCCTTGGCCCGTGCCGCGCTGAGCGCGGACGTCACCTCGGCCTGCAGCGCGCGCTCCAGCTCGGGCGATAAGAGGCCACGTGCTTGCAACTCGCGTGCGTCGAGAGGCTCGGCCGCTTGACCCTCGTGTCCGTGGCGCGCGTCGATGAACATCGGCAACCCCGGTCGCGAGGTGCGCGCCTCGGCCACGGCCCAGTAAACGCGATGCGCCGAGTCGGACGACACCGGCACGCGGTGCATCATCACGAGCCGCTCGATCGACGCCTTGGGACCACGCAAGAGGAAGGCCACCCGCGCCCGCGTCTCGATCGCCCACACCAGCGACGCGACCGTCTCGGGCAAGGTCAGCGTGCCCGACCCGAGGCAACACACCGCGATGTGCCCGCTGCCGCGCTGTTCGGCGATCGCTCCAAAGCCCACCGCCTCGGCGACGTGCCCGCCGTGCGAGCCCTCCGACAGTGACACGCCGAGCTCGCGGTCGAAGAGGGCGCCCGGGATCGTACGCTCGTGCCGCCGTCCAAAGGCCTGCATGAACAGCGCCTCGTGCGTGAGCCCATGGGCCAGTGCCGCCGGCCAGTCACGCGCGGTCCCAAACAGCCAGTCGCCCGGCTCGAGCGCATGCCCGGCCCCGACCATCGCGGCCAACGCCCGGCCCGCGGGCGGGGTCGGCCGGATTTGTCCGGCGCGCGCGAGTCGCTGCAACAGCTCCTCGGCGCCGCGCGCGTGCGCGATGATCTCGACGAGGCGCCCGAGGATGCGTGCGTCTTCACTCGGGTCGACCCCGAGGCCGGCCAGCACGTCCATCACGCCTCCGGCTGGGCGGTCGGCGGTGAAGCTGCGCCGGCGACCTTTTCGAGGTGCTGGTGCAGGAACAGCTCGCCCGCGCGGTAGCTCGAACGCACGAGCGGTCCCGACGCGACGTAGAGAAAGCCCAGCGCGCGCGCCTCGTCGGCCCAGCCGTCGAACACCTCCGGCGTCACGAACTCGACGACCGCGAGGTGCTTTGGCGACGGCTGCAGGTACTGCCCGAACGTCACGACGTCGCAGCCCGCGGCCTCGAGGTCGACCAGCGTCTGGCGCACGTCCTCGGCCGGCTCACCGAGACCGAGCATGACCGAGCTCTTGGCGAGCACGTCGCCGCCGTTCTTGCCGCGTCCGCGTCCATACGCGTCGATATGCGCGAGCACTGCCAAGGACTGGTCATAGGTCGCGCGCACGTCGCGCACCTTGCGCGTCAGTGCGCGGGTCGTCTCGACGTTGTGCGCGACGACGTCGGCACCGGCGTCGATGATCGCTTCGACGCCGCCCATCCGGCCCTGGAAGTCGGGGATCAGCACCTCGACCAGGAGTGTCGGCTGGAGGCGCTTGAGCTCGCGCACGCAAGTCGCGAAGTGGGCCGCGCCCCCATCGGGCAGGTCGTCGCGATTGACCGATGTGAGCACGATGTAGTCGACGCCCATCGCGACGACGGCCTTGGCCGCATTGTAGGGCTCACGCGGGTCGAGTGGTCCAGGCTTGCCGGTCGCGACCGCGCAGAAGCGACAGCCGCGCGTGCAGGTGCCGCCCATCAGCATGATGGTCGCGGTGCCACCGCTCCAGCACTCGCCGATGTTCGGGCACTGCGCCTCCTGGCAGACTGTGAACAGTTCGAGCCCCTCGAGCCGTTGCCGGATCTGTTCATAGCGTCCGCCGCCCGGCGCCTTGACCTTCAACCAGGGTGGCTTGGGTTGGCGCGAAACGGCAGGCTTCGGAACCGTCGTGGGCGCAGCTTCGGGAGCGTTCTGCAAGATGGGCAGCTTCACGCGGCGACCTATAGCCCTCGCGGAGCCGCAGTGTCAAAAGCGATCGGGGGCAGGCGCCCACGCCCACGCCCTCGCCCTCGCCCTCGCCCTCGCCTGCTTCAGGGCAGTGGGTAGCCCGGCGTGATGCGGGGGCCACCCTCCGGCCCGAGCACACGCGTCACCTTGCCGCTCGGCCACTCGATCTGATGGCTCTCCCAGAGTGACGCGTTGGTGATGAGCACCTCGTTCCACTGGTCGCGCAAGACGCCGTCGATGTAGACGCGCACGGTCGCGTACGCGTTTCCGTAGCCCCAGTCATTGTAGTAGTGGACTCCGACGCTATAAGTCGCGCCGTCCTCGGGCACCTTCACGTTGAGGTTCTCGGGGCCGCCGCCGTCCCGGTCGTCACGGTCGAGGCGCGGATCGCCGACCTCTCCGGGCGGCCCCCAGTCGAGGCGCGGCGTCAGCCAGTAGCAGTCGTTGACCTCGTCGAAGTACTTGCCGGCCGCGAGCGGATGGAGAAAGTGCAGGTCCACGTCCGAGCCCCACGAGAACGTCGCGCTGCCCCCCTCGTCGGTCTCGTTGATGTCACCCGGTGTGCGCCATAGGAGTTCGACGCGCAACGCGTCGTCGGAGGTCACCTCGACGATGTACTCGTCGGTGACGCAGCTCTTGTTGCCAGCGGCGTCGTACACGTCGAGCCGGAACGTATAGGTCCCGACGATGTTCGGCTTGAAGGTCGGGGTGGCGCTATTGGCACTCGGCATGAACTGCGAGATCGACCCGGTGGGCTGGAGCACCGACCACTCCCAGCGCGTGATGTCACCGGAGGGTGAGCTCGACCCGCTCGACAGGTGCAGCTCTGTCTGGGGGATAACCTCGCTGCCTTCCTGGATCTCGATGACCGAGACCGGGCAGCAACAACCGCTGCCAAACCCCGACAGCTCCACCTCGAGCGCGTTGAGATAGGCGTTGGATGTCACCTTCAAGCGCCCGCGATCCTTGATGTATTGGCCGTCGCTGCCGAGCGCCGCCGACGCGGTCGGAAAGTAGCTGAAGAGCACCCGGGTGCGCAGACCCGGCGCGAGCTCGAGGGGCAAATCGACATCGGACAAGTCGATGTCGAAGACGCCGCCGCCGTCATCGAGCAGGTCGAACGAGGTGATCTCCAGCGGCAGGTCGCCGCACGATTCGAGCTGGAGGTCGATGACACCGGTCTGTCCAACGAACCTCGCCCCGAAGTCGAGGCGCGTCGGGATAGCGCGGATACATGGGCCGACGAGGTTGGCGTAGAGGTCCGCGCTGGTGCCAGCGGAGGCCGCTGGGTCGCTCGAGAAGAAGGTCAGCTCGGCCCGTGCTGGGCCAACGCTGACGGACGCGAACGTGACGTCGACCTGTTGGGCGCTGCTCGGTTGAAGGGTGAACGGCGACGTGAGCGCGATGGGCTCGGACGTGGTGCCGGAGGTGAACGTCTGGCCGGCGACGACCGCGGTGAAGCCCGGGTCGCCCACGAGCTTGACGCCGGTGATCGTCAGCGTGGCGGCGCCGGTGTTGAGGACGTTGAGGGGCTTGGTCGACGTGGTCGTGGCCTCGACCTTCGCGAAGTCGAGGACCGGTGGCTGCAACACGAGCTTGGCTAGCGAGGTCTCGGGCGTGGCGCTGAAGACGAACGTATCGAGGCCTTCGGGCAACGTCGTGTTGGTCTTGATGGTGATCGTCGCGCGGGCGCGGGCGCCAGCCGGAACCTTCGACGCGTCGAAGTCGAGCTCGAATTCCCAGGCCCCAGCACCCGGCGACACGATGACCGAAGCGGCGGCCGTCGGCATGCGGGCGGCGGTGAGCGTGTAGGCGCCGACCGCATCGCTCTCGAGGTCGACACGCGCGATGACGAGGTCGCCTTCGCCTGGGTTCGACACGCTGAATCGCTTGACGATCGCGTCCGACACGAGAATCGTGCTCGCCCGCAAGATCGGCTGCGCGCCCTCGCGGACCTCGATGCCGGCGGCCTTCGCTTCGACGATCCCGGACTTCTCGTCACACGCCGTCAGGAGCCCCGCGAACGCTGACCCGAGCAGGACAGACATCAGAACCGCACGCTGCATGGACGACCGCCTTCCGACTGCGGGGCACAGGCCTTCGCAAGGATGGCGAAGGCTCAATTGAAGGCCTTCGCAAGGATGGCGAAGCCTCGACTGAAGGCCTTCGCAAGGATGGCGAAGCCTCGACTGAAGGCCTTCGCAAGGATGGCGAAGCCTCGACTGAAGACCTTCGCAAGGATGGCGAAGCCTCGACTGAAGACCTTGGCCAAGGTAGCCGAAGGCGATACTGGGCCCGAAGCATAGTGGCTCGGGAGGGCTTTGTCAGGTGCGAAAGGGCGACGGCGCTGGCGCGGCCCAGGCCCGTGCCCTCAAAAGCCGAAGGCCCGACCTCCTCGCGGATCCCGGGCCTTCGTCACTCGTTCACGCACTCAGCTCACTCGTCGTCTTCAACGACCAGCTTCGAGCCGAACTCTTCGCGCAGCTGCTTGCCGACTTCCGGGGGCACCGGGGCGTACTTAGCGAATTCCATCGAGAATTCGGCCTTGCCCTGGGTCGCCGAACGCAGCACCGTCGAGTAACCGAACATCTCGGCCAGGGGCACCTCGGCCTCGACGCGGGCGAAGCCGTCTTCTTCCGACGAGCCGAGGATCATGCCGCGGCGCTGGTTGATCGTGCGCATGATGGCGCCCGAGAACTCGCCCGGTCCCTCGCTCGCGAGCTTCATGATCGGCTCGAGGATGACCGGCCGCGCCTGGGGGTAGGCCTGGCGGAACGCGCCACGACCGGCCGCCTGGAAGGCGTTGTCCGACGAGTCGACCGCGTGGCTCGAACCGTCCGTCACGACCGCGCGGAAATTGACGACCGGGAACCCGATGAGGCGGCCCTTCGCCACGCTGGCCTTGAAGCCCTTCTCGACCGAGGTCGCGTACTCGGTCGGGATGTTCCCGCCGACGACCTTCCAGAGGAAGTCGAACTCGAGCGTCGTCCCGTCCTCCTGCGGCACGCCGGGCTCGATGTAGCCGACGACACGGCCGAACTGGCCGGAGCCACCGGTCTGCTTCTTGTGCAGGTAGTTGAAGTCGGCGCGCTGCTGGATCGCCTCACGGTAGGCCACCTGGGGCTTGCCCGACTCGACCTCGACGCCGTACTCGCGCTTCATGCGCTCGATGTAGACCTCGAGATGCAGCTCGCCCATGCCGGCGATGATCGTCTCGTTTGACTCCTTGTCGAGGAAGGTCCGGAACGTCGGGTCCTCCTTCGAGAAGCGATTGAGCGCCTTGCCGAGATTGTTCGAGCCCTTCGCGTCCTTGGGCTTGATGGCCATCTTGATGACCGGCTCGGGCACGAACATCTTCTCCATCGCGACGTCGATGCTGCCGTCGGTGAACGTGTCACCCGACGCGCACTCCACGCCGAACAGCGCACAGATGTCGCCGCACTCGACGCCCGTGATGTCCTCCATTTCGTCCGAGTGCATGCGCACGAGACGACCGACCTTCACCTTGTTGCCGGTGCGCTGGTTGAAGATCGTGTCGCCCTTACGCAGGCTGCCCTGGTAGACGCGGATGTAGGTGAGCTGGCCGTAGCGGTCATCGACGAGCTTGAAGCCCATCAGGATGAGCGGCGCCTTCGGGTCGAGCTTGACCGGGACCCGCTCACCATTCGCCTTGATGGCGAGGTTCTCCTTCTCGGTCGGGTTCGGCAGGAAGCGCCCGACGTTGTCGAGCAGGACCTGCACACCCTTATTGCGGTAGGCCGAGCCCATGCACACCGGCACGAGCTTGTTCGAGATGGTGCCCGTGCGGATAGCATTGCGGATGATCTCGACGGCCGCGTCGTCGGTCCCGATGCTCCCCTCGAGCAGCATGCCCATCAGGTCGTCCGAGTACATCGAGACCGCGTCGAGCATCGCCTCGCGCGCCTCGTTCGCCTTCGCGACGTAGTCGGCCGGGATCTCCCGCTCGACGACTTCCTTGCCGCCGTCGCCCTCGAAGTAGCTCGCCTTCATCGTCGTGAGGTCGATGATGGCCTCGAACTTGTCTTCCTGGCCGATCGGGATCTGGATCATCACAGCGTTCAGGTTGAGCTTGTCGCGGATCGACTTGGCGACGTTGTACGCATTGGCGCCGGCGCGATCGAGCTTGTTGACGAACGCGATACGCGGCACGCCGTAGCGGCGCATCTGGCGGTCGACCGTGAACGACTGGCTCTGCACGCCGGCAACGCCGCACAGCACCAAAATGGCGCCGTCGAGCACGCGCAGCGAGCGCTCAACCTCAATGGTGAAGTCGACGTGTCCCGGGGTGTCGATGATGTTGATGTGCAGGTCGTTCCAGTGGCAGTACGTCGCCGCCGACTGGATCGTGATGCCCTTCTCGCGCTCGAGATCCATCGAGTCCATCTTCGCGCCAACGCCGTCCTTGCCGCGCACTTCGTGGATGGCGTGGATCCGGTCCGTGTAGAACAGGATGCGCTCGGTCAGCGTGGTCTTGCCCGAGTCGATGTGGGCGCTGATGCCGATATTGCGTACTTTGGTGAGGTCGAGTGCCATCTTGGAAGGTCCACGGTGAGGGCGCCCTCGCGGGGAAGGCGCAGCCAGATCAATCCTCCCGAGGAGCACGGGCCGGAAGCGGCGCGGTGTGCTCCGGGAGGGGCGCGAAGCGCGGGCTCGATACATGAAGCCGGTCCTCGCCGTCAACAACGCGGTTGATAGCCGAGGACGCCGACGCGGCACCCTGCTGCCCCTTGTCAACGCCGCGCTCGTGGGTGAAGGTCCCGTCGCCCGCGCGCTGAGCCGGGCACCCGCGCCAACGCGCGCCCATGAGCTATGAGAAGGAGACACGTCATGCCCGCTCGCATCGCCATCAACGGTTTTGGTCGCATCGGCCGCCTCGCCGCCCGCCTCGTGCTCAAGGATCCCGCCTTCGAACTCGTCGCCATCAACGATCTCGCGGACAACGCAGCGCTCACCTACCTCTTCAAGTACGACTCGGTGCACGGCTCCTACCCGGGTGACGTGCGCATCGAAAACGACGTGCTGCATGTCGACGGCAAGGCCGTGCGCATGACCGAGAACCGCGACATCCTCGCCAACAAGTGGGGTGACCACGGCGTCGACATCGTGCTCGAGTGCACCGGCGCCTTCGTCGACCGCCCGAAGAACCAGCCGCACTTCGATGCCGGTGCGAAGAAGGTCATCATCTCCGCCCCCGCCAAGGAGCCGGATGTCACCATCGTGCTTGGCGTGAACCACGACAAGTACGACCCCGCCGCGCACCACCTGATCTCCAACGCGTCGTGCACCACCAACTGCGTGGCGCCCCCGCTGAAAGCCCTCGACGACGCGTTCGGGGTCGCCTGGGCCGCCATCAATACGACCCACGCCTACACGATGTCGCAGTCGCTGCTCGACGCCCCGCAGAAGAAGAACCTGCGCCAGGGGAGGGCGGCCGCGGTCAACCTCATCCCGACCACGACCGGCGCCGCCAAGGCGGTCGGCGAGGTGATCCCGCGCCTGAAGGGCAAGCTCGACGGCCTCGCCGTGCGCACCCCGAACCCGACCGGGTCGCTGGCCGACATCACGATGATCCTCGAGAAGGACGCGACCGTCGCCGAGGCGCATGCGGCGCTGCAGGCCTTCGCCGACAAGAATCCGACGATCCTGCAGCTCTCGAAGGAAGAGCTCGTGTCGAGCGACATCGTCGGCTCGCCGTTCTCGTCGATCGTCGACAGCCTCATGTCGCAGAAGGTCGGGCCGATGCTGAAGATCCTGGCTTGGTACGATAACGAGGCCGGCTATGCCGCACGCCTGGTCGACCTCGCACGCTTCGTCGCAGCCAAGGCCTGAGAGATGTTCGCTGGCGGCCTTCGCAAAGATGGCGAAGCCTGGACTACGGGCCCCCGTATCGCCTTCGGCTGCCTTGGCCAAGGCCTGCACCCGCTCTTCCCGAACGTCGTCCTGCACGTCCTCGAAGCAGCGGAGCCCGGGCCGACAGCGCTCATCCAGGCCGGCATCCATGGCGACGAGATCGCGGGCGTGCACGCGCTCGAAGAGCTCCTCGAAGAGGGGCTCACCCCCGAGAGAGGCCGCCTGCTCGTCATCCCCTGCATGAACCCACCGGCGTATCGCGCACGCGCCCGTGCGGCGCCGGGCGGGCTCGATCTCAATCGGTCATTCCCCGGCGATGCGGCCGCGCCCGAGGTCGAAAAGCGCCTCGCCCGCATCTATATGAATCTCGTACTGGCCGAGCGACCGGCGTTGATGGCGACCCTGCACGAGTCGATGAAGCGCCACCATCCGAGCTTCCCGATCTCGTTTGGACAGACGCTCACCTACGGGGTCGAGCCGCGCCCTGCGATTATCGATCGTGTCATCGCCCGCCTGAACACCTCGCTCGAATCCGCCTACGAAACGTGGGCCCCGCACTACTACCCGGTCGCCACGTCCTCGACCGAGGTGATCGTCGACGCGCTCGGCCAGGACAACCTCGTCGGCGTCTGCGTCGAGACCTGGATGGGCTTCGAGCTGAAGCGCCGCGTCGTGATGCAGAAGGCGGTCGTGCGCCACCTGCTGACGGACCTCGGCATGCTGTGATGCGCCATTGTCGCATGACGGACTGATGACGTCCGGCTAGATGACCTCGACTCAACTCGCAACGCACCCGCTTGCGCAACGAGCCGAGGTCATCTAATCCGCGAACGGCAGGAGCCGTAGCGCCACGAACAGCGAGCCTTCGATCGGTGCCAACCGCAGCGCCTGCGGCTCGCTTGCATTCGATTGCGGCGCCTGAACGAGCCACGCGAACAGCACGTTGTCGTTGGGCGCGATGAAGCCGGTGTGGTGAAGCACGGCCTCGCCGATGGAAGCCCGCTGGCTGTATTGCCCGTCTGTGCTCGTGAACCACCACTCGCCAGCCAGGAGGTCGTCGCCGTCTGGGCCGTAGGCGACGCCGCCTATCGACCCGTAGCCATCGCCGAGCTCGAAGTAGCCGTTTTCAGACGTTGTCTTGGTCGTGATCTGGCTCGAGTTGGTGAGGCCGCCGCGCTGCGAGAAAAAGCTCCACGGCCCTGTCATGCTCTCCACCGTGGCTTCGTCGCGGTCGCGCACGAGCAGCACCGTGCCGTACTCGAGCCTGCCGAGCTCACGCGTGAGCAACAGGATGTCGCCCGCGGGGCCGATGGCACCGGCGAAGCGGGTCGGGAATGAGGTGCCGTCGTCAGCGACGTACGTCACGTCGAGCGCCCAGAGCCCGCCGTCGCGCACAAAGCAGCTCCCGGCTGGATCATGGACGATGTCGTAGCGCGCGCCCAGGCCGGGCGTCGTCGCGACCGACCCGCTCACAAGGCAACCCGCATCGAATTCCATCGTCCCCTGCCAGGTCGTCAGCGCGCTTACGCGTAGGCCGTACTGCGCCGTGTAGACGACCCGGTAGCCACCGTGGACCGCGTCAGGCTCGCCCGTTGGCCGGATGGCGACCCCGAGGCCCTCCGCTTCCTCGGAGCCGAACACCATGATCGACCGAGTCGGGTCCGAGAATCCGGAGAACCAATGCTCGCCGCGATTGAACGTGAAGGGGCCGTCGATCTCGGCGCAATACGAGCCAGCCGTCAGCTGGCTGCCGAACCCGAGCCCCCATAGCGCGTCCGTCGAGTCGACGTTGTTTGCATCGAGGCCACCGAACTGCCCGAACGCCAGGTCGGCGCGAAGCGTCTCGTGCCGCCCGACGTTGGCGACCGTCGAAATCACCGCATGCCAGGCGCCCGCAAGCGGATGGATCCCCGAGGGAACGAGGTAGCTCCTGTCGCCGCAGCCGCCGCCGCCATTGCACAGATCGAAGGGTATCGACCAACCATTGTCGCAGGTGCCGCCCGGCAGGTTGGCCCCGTCGTCGCAGACGGCCCCAGCGGGTTTGGGCGTGCCCGGGCAGCCCGCCTGCGGGTCACAGGTATCGCCGGCCGAGGACCAGCACTCAGGCGAAAGCTCAGCGCAGTCGATCGGGAAGCCCTCGACGCAGGTGCCTTGATCGCAATAGTCGTTCTCGGTGCAGACGTTGCCGTCGTCGCACCAGTTACCGCTCAGCGGCTGGTCTTCGCAGATGCCGTTCACGCACAGCCACGCGTAGCAGATGTCCTCTGGGCGAGAGTCGCAGTCCTCGTCGATCTCGCATGCGGACGTTTCCGGACCGGCCCCATCCTCGCTACCATCGACCCAAGGCACGTCGGGTGCGATCGTGTCATCGTCCGACGTCTCCGGCTCGCTGACGTCGGGCTCACTCGTGCCCGTATCGACCATGTCGCGAGCATCGCCGAGCGCACGATTGCCTTCTGAGATACATCCGGCCCAGAGCACGCCGACGACCAGAAACACCCCATCAGCGCCACGCGCCCACACGTTCATCCACGACCTCGGGCGCGAGTATGCCGCGTCACATCAGCGGTTGAAAGCCCGCTGATACGTTGCCGGCCAATGCTCAGACGAGCACATGTGACCGACGAGCAACGAAGCGATGCGACGTGGATCCCTGCATTTTCCGCCGGAGTACAACCTGTTCGGCGTTACACGGATGACTCTCGACTGAGATCCAGCCATTGCACCACCGACGTCGGGGCGCTCCCTCCCTGCGGGCTTCGCCCGCTTTGATGGTCGGTCGCATCCCCGACGCTCGGTGGCGCTTCCCCGTGAGCGT
>Ga0209591_10007697_pt1 | contig 11797 bp, 5 predicted proteins | sample MAT01_FD_187207 | JGI IMG/M metagenome (GOLD analysis project Ga0209591, IMG submission 187207) | Freshwater microbial communities from Lake Fryxell liftoff mats and glacier meltwater in Antarctica - MAT-01 (SPAdes) (version 2) | ecosystem: Environmental > Aquatic > Freshwater > Ice > Liftoff...
ATTATCAAAAAATGCGCCTGACGGGCTTTTTAAACCCTGAGAAAGACCCTTTAGGCAGCGGATATCACTTGATTCAATCTCGGATTGCGATCGGGGCTGGGGAACTCCACGGCCGGGGATTGAATCAGGGAACGCAAACTCAGCTTAACTTTATTCCCGAACAGCATACGGACTTTATCTTTTCGGCGATCGGCGAAGAATTGGGCTTTATTGGCTGTATTTGCGTTCTGGTGACGTTCTGGATCATTTGTTTCCGGTTGGTGGTTATCGCTCAAACCGCCAACGACAATTTTGGTTCCTTGCTGGCGATCGGCGTACTGTCAATGTTAATTTTTCAAGTATTCGTCAATATTGGGATGAACATTGGCTTAGCCCCAGTAACAGGAATTCCGCTACCTTTCCTAAGTTATGGGAATGCGTCGCTGCTGAGTAACTTTCTAGGACTGGGACTGGTGGAATCGGTGGCCAACCAGCGACAGCGCAAGAAGCGTTGGAATTAGGTAATTGGTAATTGGTAATTGCTAATTAGTAATTAGTAATTGCCAATTCGAGCCATTTCATATCTTATAAAATAACCCTAGTTTGTAGGGTTTGCAATGCCAGACCAGTGGGAGCATCTGTGTTTTGCAAAAAGCATTTTTTTTATTGTAGTGCTGTCCCCGAATAGCGAGTATTCTACCGATCGCGATCGGAACACGCTTTGTAATGCACATCCGGAGTTGAGTCCTGATGTGCATTACCCGTACTGTCATAGAGGCGACCCTGGTTTCCTACAGAGCCACCATTCTCCAAATCGAGTTGTACCATTGAGGCAAATAAGGTATCTGCGGCTGCTTCAGTAAAGCCCGCATTATGTGGTCTTTGAAAATTAATTTGCTGTTATGATAAATGCCAATAAATACGAGAGTATATTTATGGAAAAAGAAAGAATAACCGCAGAAGAATTGCTGAAGCGATATGCTGCTGGTGAGAGAGATTTTCAAAACATCATTTTGGAGTACGCTGATTTGAGCGGGGTTGAACTGCAAAAAATTGACATCACTGGCGCTCAATTTAACTATGTCAATTTGAGCGGGCTTAATTTGCATAGGTGCGAGTTGAGCTCGGCTCAATTTTGGTACTGTAACTTCAGGGAGGCTAAAATCACCTCAAGTCATTTGGAATATGCTAGGTTTTTTGACTGCGACTTGAGAGGATTTAACAGCAGTAGATGCGACATAAGCTCGGTTAATTTTACTAGAGTCAATTTACAAGGTGCGAAGCTTGGGGGCTTTGGCGAAGACCCTTGTAACTACTGGGACATTATTCGGCAAGATGGAGTTTTTATCCCAGGTTTTACTTCCAATCCTTATCGCTCCTCCCATAAGTAATGGTAGGGTGTGTCGCTTGTGCGATTCCTCGCATTTAATCGACTGTACGCGCCAGCGACGAACCTTACACATTCGGTGGAGGAAACAACCCTCTGTAACACTCTTGCCCAACAATTATATTGTAGCAATGATTTTTATGGCTTGGTATTAAATATCTGCCACACTCCTCTGTTTCCAGAAGTGACGAACAACAGTTATTTAATTGTCATTCCTCAATAGTCGATATTTTTGAGGGTTGGTTGATGAATCCATACCCTGCGATTACTCCAATTTCAAAGCTCAAATCGATAGATGCACCCTACAGTAACTGTGATTACAAATTACTCGTTCATATTCTTGTAAGTTGCAACGGCAGAAGGCGAACTCCGGTTTAAATAGCGGAATATCCAATACTTAAATACTGTATCCAAGATAACTGGAAACGTCGCAATGAACAGAAATATAAACTGCCTATTTTCTGGTAGTCCCAAATGCCTAGATAAACCTTCGAGAACTATTTCCCAACCGTGCGGCGAGTGGAATCCGACAAACACATCCGTAAACAAAATAATTATGAAAGCCTTAGCACTATCGCTAAGTCCGTAAACTACATCGTCCATGAAAGATTTTAAAATCTCAATCTCTCTCTTGTTAACAAGGAGAATCCAGACAAAAACAAAGCAAGAAATTAAATCGGCAAAAATATTTTTAATAGCTCCACCGCTTTCACTACGGTATTCCTCCGCTAGCTCAACTGCTTTTTCGGTAATCTTCTTTTCCGTTTCCTCTTCTGAAAGCGACGGAGCAATCCCAATTAACTTTTCAAATTTTAGCTGTCGCTCAAATTGCTCTAGTTTTTCAAATGCTTCTTCTTCCAGCTCATAATTTATGAAAATCCGAGATTCTTCCGGGACTCTAAAATGGTCAACTATCGGCCCTACAATAAAGTTTTTGGAAATTTGATTCGCCAACAGCGGAACTAAAATCAACAGCAAAATAAATCTCAGAGAAATGACTGTTTTTACTTGGGAATTGCGAAAATTCTTAACTACGTCTTTTTCGGCTTCTGGGTTAAGTTCTTTAGTGATTCGACTCAAGGTTCCCAAAAGCGATCGGGGTAATAAATTAACCTCTTCAGAGTTAGTGTCTACTTCGCCCGCCTGAGTTTGAAGTGAATTAGCTGAACCTGGGTTTCCGTTAGCTTGAGAGGTGCTATTTGTAGATTTTAATTGGAGGTTTTCCGAGCTGAAAACCGGAACTATCGCAGTTGATCTACCCTGATTAATATATTTATCAATGACTCCATCAATAAATTCGAGCTTCTCAAAGACAAGGGATGCTCCATCTCGATCGTCCAAACCTAATCCGTGCTGGTGGCGATCTGTGCTATTATTTGCAGCCTGCGGTTTTGCTCCCACGCGATCGGGCAATTCCAAAAAAGAACGGCTAGCATTAAACTCAACCATCCTGGTGTGGATGACCTTGAGGTATTTTTGCAGTTCGGATTTAAAGTAAGACAGGGTGCTGTGTCCGTAATCGCCCGATCGCTCCGAGATGCCTTGGCCCCCAAAATGCTCATCTTCGATCGCCTTAATTGCTAACGCAGCATCATAAGCCTGTTCTAGTGCTCTTTCAGGCGTTTCTCTGTACCACTGGTTAGCGCTGTAAAGATATTTGACAAACCTGTTCCACGCAGAAGTATTCATAGCTAAAAGCTGGTTAGTTCGCAGCAGACATTAGGGGAGCATCTCAGTTTTGCATTTATAGTGCTGTCCCCGCTCGCGTGCGTGTATAAGCACGCGAGCGGGGACAGCACTACAATAACAAATGCTTCTTGCAAAACTGAGATGCTCCCGACATTAGTGATTAAATTATTCATGGTATGGTAACAGATTTACAAAAATTGGGAACGCCGGCAGTAGATTCAATTTGGATTGTCGGAGCCGCCAAAGCCGGCAAAACCGCTCGCTTAGTCGAGCAGTTCTGCATTTGGAGCGAAACCGTTAAGTCTTTGCCCGCAACAGTTTCAAGCCGTGGGCGTTCCGGGCGTTGGCGGGCCGGACAAACAGCCCCAGCAATTTTAGTATTAGCAGCTAACGGCGACAATCGGCTGGAATTAGCCGATCGCATCGCCGTAGCCACCCAAGGAAAATATGCCTTTCACTCCACAACACCCTTCGGTTTTTTTGAGCAAGAAGTATTGCTATTTTGGCCGCTGCTAGTTCAGTCACTGAATTTGAAAGCTCAATTTCCGCTGAGGCTGCAACCTGAAACAGAATTGGAACTTGCCGCCCGACTCTGGCGTCGCGAATTAGACGAAGGCATTTTGCAACAAACAGGAGTCAGTCCAAACCGAATGGTGCGTCGAACTCTAGACTTATTACAACTTGCTGCTGTCAGCGGTACGCCCAGAGAAGAAATTAAGAGCATTTTGGAACAGGGATTTGTCGCTGGTGGTGGCTCAAATAGCCTGTGGACTAGCATGGGAGATTTGCTCGAAAGGTGGTGGGACTGGTGCTTGACGCGGGGGCTGCTGACTTACGGGATTGTTTGCGAACTTTACTGGCGCTATTTGTTGCCAAATGTTACTTACCAGCAGCAGTTGACCTCTAGATACCAAGCTGTGATCGCAGATGATGTTGACGATTATCCGGCCATCAGCCGCCTTTTGTTCGATCGAATGCTCGATTCTGGTGCAGTGGGGGCTTTTTCCTACAATCGGGATGGAGGAGTGCGTTTAGGTTTGGGCGCTGACACGGAATACCTCGCCCAACTGCAAAGCCGCTGTGGCTTGGTGGAAAATTTGAACGCAAAAGCCGGTTTAGCCTCAGAGATTGGAGATTTGGCGGTAAATTTGGCCGTGAATTCTGATGGTTTTTATCCTTTAGGCTCGATTTTACCCGGATCGGTTCGATCGCTCGAAACAATTTCGCGGGCCCAACTGCTGCGAGAAACCGCCGAAATCATCGTGGATGCGGTGAAGTCAAAAACCGTGGAAGCGCAGGAAATCGCCGTAGTTGCGCCTGGGATGGATGCGATCGCCCGTTACAGTTTAACGGAAATTCTAGCCAGACATGGCATCGCCGCCGAATCTCTCAACGATCAGCGTCCCCTCTCGACTACGCCAGAGATTCGAGCTTTGCTGACTTTGTTAGCGTTAGTTTATCCGAGACTAGGCCGTTTAGTCGATCGAGACGCAGTAGCCGAAATGCTGGTAATTTTAGGCAGCCAGAAACATCGGGAAGTAGTGGAAACAGAAGATTCCCAGCCCAATTTCCATCTAAAATCTCAAATTCCGAATCAAAAATCGATCGACCAAGTGAGAGCAGGTTTAATCGCCGATAGCTGTTTTTGTCCCGATGTCGATCGACCTCAATTGCTAGCAATTACAGCCTTTCCCCGGTGGGACAGAGTGGGACACCGAGCCTGTGCCGCCTACGAGCAAATAGTCGAGTGGATCGAACAACAGCGATCGCAACAACAAGAGCGGCTGTTGCCGAGTCCCATAGCCCTGCTCGATCGAGCCATCCAGAAATTTCTGATCAACGACAGATACCTAGCCTACGATCGGCTATCGGCCCTGCGAGAGTTAATGGAAACCGCCGCCCACTACTGGGAAATACACGGACGAATGCAGCGCCAAGAACCAACAAACAGCAGCGAATCAGAAACCATCGCCCGGTTCATCCAGTTATTGCGCCAAGGAACCGTCACCGCCAACCCTTATCCCGTCCGCGCCCAAGGAACCCAAGCCCGATCCGTCACCCTCGCCACCATCTTCCAGTACCGCAGCAGCCGCCGCGCCCACAAATGGCACTTTTGGCTGGATGCAGGCTCGTCCCTGTGGCTGAGCGGCGGTGCGGCGACATTGTTTGGTGCTCCCTTATTTGTGCGATCGCAATTAGGGCGTCCCTGGGAAACCGAAGACGAAACCACCGCCGACCAACAGCGGCTGCGGCGAATTCTGCTAGATTTGTTAAGTCGCTGTTCTTTACTTTACCTTTGTCACAGCGAACTAGCCGTCAACGGACAAGAGCAAACTGGGCCACTTCTGCCCCTCATTCAGAGTGCTGTTTCTTGTCAGCAGTCAGGCTAAAACTAAGAGATTTGGCAGGAATCAAGAAAATTCTGAATGCAAAGATTTTCATTTTTTCCACTGGTGCATCTCAGTTTTGCATTTGTAGTGCGAGCACTATAGCGAGCTCGCGTGCTTTACACAGCACGCGAGCTCTTGAGGTGCTCGCACTGTAAAAAAAACATCCTTTTTGCGATGCAGGAGATGCTCCCGTTTCCACCCTTGGATAGCTCATCGAGGCTGACTTGAATTCAGAATTTTAGGATCGAGCAAAATCCGGCGATATTATAGTGTACCCAAAACCCACATCAAAACTTGCAAACATTACTATTTTTAGCACAAAAAATACCTGAGTTCCCAAAAATCTATAGCCCTGGCAATTTTGATTTACTATGCTAGAAATGAGCGAGATTATTAATCAATAATAAGCCAAATTGGAGGCAACAAACTGAGATTAATCAGTTCTTAAAGTTAATCGGAACCGTCGTTTAAAGGAGCCAAAATAATGCCCAGTGCAGTACCACGTATCATAATTGAGCCAACGCCAACTCCAGAGCCAGCACCAACGCCAACTCCAGAGCCAACACCAACGCCAACTCCAGAGCCAACGCCGACACCGACACCGACACCGACACCGACACCGGCACCGACTCCCCCTCCCTCCGGGGACGACACATTTGGCGGCATAGACGACACCTTGGGCGGAGGCGGTACCGCACCCTCAAAGATCGGAGGCGTGATCCGCGGCACAGAAGCCAACGACTCCCTAGGAGGCAGTCCCGGCCCCGACGTGATTTCCGGGCTGCAAGGCAACGATACCGTGCTAGGCTTCGACGGCGACGATTTAGTATTTGGCAACGAGGATGACGACTTGCTGTTCGGCGGGCCCGGCAACGACGTACTCGACGGCGGTTCAGGACTCGATACCATTTACGGAGGCAAAAACAACGACTCCCTCGACGGGGGAAATAACCCCGACCTGCTGTACGGCAATGACGGCAACGACACGGTAATCGGAGGCGAAGGCAGAGACACCGCTTACGGCGGCAAAGGCGGGGACAGCTTGCGCGGCGGGTCGGGCGATGATAGCTTTTTGGGCGACAAAGGCGACGATATCTTGTGGGGCGACCAAGGTAACGACTCGCTCTTCGGCGGCGAGGGCGAAGACTTGCTCTTTGGCAACGAAGGAGGCGACTGGCTCTACGGAGATGCCGGCGCGGACACAATTTTTGCGGGCGACGGTGACGACATCGTGTTTGGAGGTGCTGGAGACGACATCATCGACGGCGGTGCTGGCAACGACGTGCTGTGGGGCGACGAAGGTAAAGACATCGTGGCAGGAGGCGAAGGCAGAGATGTCTTTGTCATCGGTGGCTTCAGTTCCCCCAGCGGCAGCAGCAGCAACGGCACTAACCAGGCATTTGTGACCACCGGCGGCCCGGATATCGCCGATGCGGACATTTTCACAGACTTTCGCCCTGGCGAAGATTCGATCGGACTCAGCGGCGACCTCAAGTTTGAAGATTTGGTAATCTTCCAAAGCACCGACAGCAAAGCCGGCAGCACAATTATTCGCAACGGAGTCAGCGGCGACTTTTTAGCAGTATTGCCCGGAGTTGACAGCAGAACCCTGGGACGCAACTCCTTTGTAATTGCCCCCACAGTTCCCGGCAGCGCCACCCCGCTACCCCTACCCACGCCGAGTCCTTCTCCGAGTCCGACTCCGACAGACAGTCCGACACCGACTCCGACAGACAGTCCGACACCGACTCCGACGGCAAGTCCGACACCGACTCCGACAACAAGTCCGACACCGACAGGAACTCCGACGCCGAATCCGGCGTTCCCCACGCCGACAGCAAGTCCGACACCGACACCGACAGGAACTCCGACACCGACAGGAACTCCGACACCGAGTCCGAATCCAATACCCTTCCCCAATCAGGCTCCAAGAGCAGTTAACGACAACTTCACCACGGTTGCGGGTCAAGACCTCAGTCTCAACGTTCTGTTCAACGACACTGACCCGGACAAGAACCCTCTGAGTGTCACTACTTTTACTCCAGCAGCCAAAGGGAGCCTGGTTCCCTTTGGTGGGGGCGTATTCAAATACACCCCGAATCCAGGCTTCTCGGGTACTGACAGCTTCAGCTACTCGATCTCAGACGGCAGCGGCGGCACGAGTCAGGCGGTAGTAACCATCAACGTCAGCAACCCGCCGCAGCTAGTAGTTAACGGCGGTGTGGTGGTTGCCAAAGCTGCTCCTACCCAGACAATCACCGCTGCGGATTTGTTGGTAACAGCTCCCGACAACCCGCCGTCGGAAATCGTTTACACGATTACCAAAGCCCCGGATGCTACTAGAGGTTTTGTCCAAAGGGGCACTACATTTCTCAACGTCGGCGGCAAATTCAGCCAAGACGATATCAACAACAACATTGTCAAATACAACTTGCTGGCGGCTGGCAGTAGCGACAGTTTCACGTTTACAGCTTCCGACGGGTCTGCAACGATCGGGCCTGCATCCTTCAGCATTACGGTGGTAGATAATATTGTCGATCGCACCGCACTCCCAGCAAGTACCTTTACAGGCAGCAACCTCAGCGACTACATCATCGGCGGAGCAGGCAACGATACCCTCTATGGGGGCGACGGCAACGACATCATCGACGGCAGGGGCGGCGACGACCTCCAATTCGGTGAGGGAGGTAACGACTCAGTGCTAGGTTCGATCGGCAACGACACCCTCGACGGCGGAATCGGCAACGACACCATCGACGGCGAAGACGGCATCGACTCCCTAATCGGCGGACAGGGCAACGACCTGATGTTCGGCGGCAATGACAACGACATCATCTTGGGCGGCGACAACGGCGACACCATTGATGGCGGAACAGGCAATGACTCAATATTGGGAGAAGCCGGCGAGGACTCGATACTTGGAGGCCTTGGCAACGACACCTTATTCGGCGGCATTGGCGACGACTCGATAGACGGCGGTGCAGGCGACGACATCCTCGACGGCGGACAGGGCAGAGACTTGCTCGACGGCGGTATCAATAACGATTTCATCTCCGGCGGCGACAGCGAAGACACGATTTTGGGCTCAGAAGGCAGCGACACGGCACTCGGAGGTACCGGCAACGACTACATTTTGGGAGAGAGCGGCAGCGACTCCCTGTTCGGCGAAGCGGGCGACGACACTGTAGACGGCGGTGTCGGCAGCGACTGTCTCAGCGGCTCATTCGGCAACGACTTGGTGTTGGGCGGCGATGACAACGACACCCTAGAAGGCGGTGCCGACAATGACATTTTGGGCGGCGGGAACGGTTCTGACTTGCTCACAGGCGGCGCTGGCGATGATTTCTTCTACTACGAAATTCCGAGTGAAGGTGTGGATATTATTGCTGACTTCAATGTCGGCGGCACAGGTACCGACAGATTCTTGTTCAGGTCGTCAAATTTTGCCGGTTTAACCAACTCTGGAACTACTAACGATTTCAGCAGTTTTATCGTCAGGAATATCGGCAGCGGCGGCGACAACATCAGCAATCAAGAAGTCATTTTGTTTGAATCTAAATTTGACAACGCTCAAGCTGTCAACGCAGTGTTGAAAAATCAAAACGGTTCGAGCAAAACAGGAGCTTTCTTCGTGTACCTGAACAATACTTTTAACAAGTACGTTCTCGGCTTTGACCCAAATGTGGCAGATGACAGTCTCCCAGCTTTCGATTTGGCAGTGTTGAATACTATTCCTACAGTGCCGGGATCTCTGAGCACAGTTATTACTGCCTCTGACTTTAAGTTTATTTAGTAGTTTTTGAGTAGCGTCGCAAGGAGTCGAAACAATGCCGAGTGCAGTACCAGCAATTATTGTCGAAACGATGACCGAGCCTACGCCGTCGCCGTCGCCGTCGCCGGGGACTTCTCCGACAATGACGGGGACTTCTCCGACAATGACGGGGACTTCTCCGACGATGACGGGAACTTCTCCGACGATGACGGGGACTTCTCCGACGATGACGGGGACTTCTCCGACGATGACGGGAACTTCTCCGACGATGACGGGAACTTCTCCGACGATGACGGGGACTTCTCCGACGATGACGGGAACTTCTCCGACGATGAACGGGACGGGCCCGGGAATTTCGGTCACGCCGGTGCCGCGGCCAGTTCCGACTGCACCCACGCCTCCCCCAGAACCAGTTTTTGTCGATGGCTTAGTTGTCGGAAATGATGGGAATAACTATTTAGTCGGCAGCTTGTTCAATGACACGATTTCCGGGGGTGTCGGTGACGACACGATTCTGAGTCGGGACGGGGCCGATATCGTCAGGGGCGATGACGGTGACGATTCTCTCAACGGTGGTGCCGGTCAAGATATTGTTGAAGGCGGCAGCGGCAATGACACGGCGCGGGGCGGCAAAGACGATGACTTGGTTTCTGGCGACGTTGGTGATGATGTAGCTTTTGGCGATCAGGGCAATGATTTTGTCTTGGGTGCTGAAGGTAACGACACGCTGTACGGCGGTAAAGGCAATGACTGTCTGCGCGGCGGTGCCGAGGATGACTTGATTTTTGGCGACAAGGGCAGTGACACTATTTTTGGCGATACGGGTAATGACTGCTTGATCGGCGCTAGGGGTAATGATATTTTGTTGGGCGGCGACGGGGGGGATGTCATCAGCGGTGGTGTGGGTAATGATACTGGTGATGGCGGTGAGGGTGATGATTTGATCTTCGGGGGGGATGACAATGATTCTCTGTCTGGAGGTGGTGGGGATGATATTCTTTCGGGCGATCGCGGGTCTGATACTCTGACTGGAGGCGACGGATCGGATATTTTTGTTCTCGCTAGGGTGGGTACGTCGCCTAGTGGCAACGGGTTTCTCACTACTGGCGGCCGCGACATCGGGGATGCCGATTTAATTAGAGATTTTAAGCCGGAAGATTCGATCGGTCTGGCTGGAGGTCTGAACTTTACACAGTTAGAAATCTTCCAGGGTCAAGGCTCGAATTCTAGCAACACGATTATTCGGGACAGGGAAACTGGGGAATTTTTGGCGGTGTTGATTGATGTACGATCGAACTCGCTAGATGAATCTCGGTTCACTACAGCTCAAATACCCCGCGTAGAGGACAATCCCTTCACAATTGTGGGGACAAGTCCTTCTCCAACACCCGGAACGGGAACAAGTCCTTCTCCAACTCCGACGGGCACAAGTCCTTCTCCAACTCCGACGGGCACAACTCCTTCTCCAACTCCGACGGGGACAACTCCTTCTCCAACTCCGGCACCGACTCCAACTCCGACTCCAACTCCGGCACCGACTCCAACTCCGACTCCGACTCCGGCACCGACTCCGACTCCGACTCCGACTCCGGCACCGACTCCGACTCCGACTCCAACTCCGGCAACGACTCCAACTCCGGCAACGACTCCAACTCCGGCAACGACTCCAACTCCGGCAACGACTCCAACTCCGGCAACGACTCCAACTCCGGCACCGGGGACAACTCCGAGTCCGACTCCATCACCATCACCGGGGACATTGCCGACACAGGTTCCGAGTCCGACTCCGACTCCGACTGCGGGCGGGACAACTCCGAGTCCGAGTCCTTCGATCGTCCCGACTCCCACGGCAGCGCCCCCAACTTCTCCACCTTTCGGCGGGGGGCCGGTGCCGCCGAGTTTCACATCTCCGACTCCTAATGAGCCGCCGCTCGTAGAAACTGGCAAGACGCTGACTGGTTTCCAGAATTTGCCTTTGTCTCTGAGCATTTCTGCGCCCAGTGACCCGGAGGGCCAAGCGCTGGCGATCGGCTTACTTGGACTTCCCAATCCGACTTTCGGCGAAGTAGTTGTCGGTACGAGTCCGCTGGCTATCAACCAAAAATTGACGGTTCAGGAATTGCTGGGCTTGCAGTTCCAACCTAAAGCTGATGCGATCGGGCAAGCGGGCTCTTTCAGCTACAGCGTAGCTGACGACCAAGGCGACACGGCTGCTGCCTCAGTCGCGATTAACATCAATTCTTTCGATACCTCGGTAACTGTTCCAACTACCCTGTCGCCGATTGTTGGCGATGACGGCATCGTGTTTACGAGTACGAATAATTTGCTGCCCACTTTCATCGATGTGCTCGCCAACGATTCGAGCCCGCAAAAAGGGCCGCTGAGTATTATCAATGTCGGTACGCCAACACAGGGCATAGCTGTCAATCTGGGCGATCGAGTGCAGTTCATCGCCGGCAACGTAGCGGGTACAACTACTTTCACCTACAGCGTCAGCGACGGATTCGGGACACTTCCGGGCGTAGGTACTGTCACCGTTTCCATCTTGCCGGCCGATACGGGCCCCAACAAATTGATTGG